>Ga0182021_10003480_pt1 | contig 18483 bp, 10 predicted proteins | sample 612E3MmetaG_FD_120493 | JGI IMG/M metagenome (GOLD analysis project Ga0182021, IMG submission 120493) | Permafrost microbial communities from Stordalen Mire, Sweden - 612E3M metaG (Illumina Assembly) | ecosystem: Environmental > Terrestrial > Soil > Wetlands > Permafrost | place: Sweden... | reverse complement strand
TTTGCCGAGTCGCAGCAGAGGAAACACCTGCAAATCGGCACAATGCCCTCGTAGCTCAGTGGATAGAGCACAGGTTTCCTAAACCTGGTGTCGCAGGTTCGATTCCTGCCGGGGGCACCACTTAATGCCTGCATATGGCGATTTCCGCTTTCCGCCAGGCCCTCGATTCCTGCCGAATCGGCAAGATTGCCGACATTTTGCCGACGAGACGCGCCGTCACCGACAGACACCGCGGGAGACCAGCCAACACGTGGGTCTTGGGGCCGCCCTCGGCATTGCGCCTCGGCACGCCGCTTGCAGCATCTCGTCAATGGCGCTGATCGCGTCGCGTGCGGCGCCGCGACGATCAAACCGGCGGGCTGGCCTGATTCCGTCTCCGTCTGAGCCGCATGCTAGTGTTCAATGAACAGCCAGATGTGATGGGAAGGTAGGGCGCGACTTTGTGGGAGTCCGAGAACTTGCTTCAGCGGATCCTCGAGGATGCGTTGGCAGACGTGCCCTACCAGATCGCAGCGAACGTCATCTCCGAGAAGTTGGTCGTTCAGGACGTCCAGCTGACTGAGCCGGAGCGCCAGCAGCTCGTCGAACATCTGAAGGCGGGTGATGACGACCGGTGGACTTTGTCTGGTGAGTCGCCGGATGTGCGGGTGCGAGTCGAGATTGCGGATGCCGACATCCAGGTGGTTCTCGAGCGCGTCGAGGACTTCATGTCGGAGCACGTGCCGAGAATCATTGTCACCGTCGGTGAGCAAGTGGCTGGTCAGATCCTCGGCGTTCTCCACGAGACCTGGGACGGCGAGGCTGAGAGTCAGCGGCTGGAGCGCCATGACTTCGAGGAGCGTCTTCAGATCAGGTGGGGGAGAGCGATCAGTCTCCTCCGCATGCTGCTCACAGTTGCCCGGGAGTTCGGGGACCTGGTAAACACCCTCCTCAGAAGCAGCGGGGAGCGAGAATCGGCGGTGACCGCTGACGTCCTTCTGCGGCTTCACGCGAGGGCGTGTCAAGTAGCCGATGAGATCGCCTGCCTGATGGCCGCCGGATTTGCGGACGGGGCCATGGCACGGTGGAGGACCCTGCATGAGATCGCTGCCGTGGCGCTGTTCTTGAGAGAGTACGGAGATCCGGCTGCTCAACGGTACGTCGACCACGAGATCATCGAGTCGGCCAGGGCGGCGCGCGAATACGACGAGTGCTGCGGGCGCCTAGGGTACGAGCCCATGAGCCAGGCCGACTTGGATGAGATCCATCAAGCGCATGAGGATGCGGTGGCGAAATACGGGCCCAGTTTCGATGGCGCCTACGGTTGGTCAGCGGATGCGCTGAAGCTGAAGAGGCCCACGCTCAAGGACGTCCGAGCCGCGGTGGGGATCGACCATATGAAGTCCTACTACAGGCTGGCCAGCCACAACGTCCACGCCAATCCTAAGGGCGTGTTCTTCAAGCTCGGCTTGCTCGGCGATGCCGACGTTCTGCTCGCTGGCCCCAGCAGCGCGGGGCTATCTGGTCCCGGCCAGAATGCAGCTATCTCCCTAACGCAAGTCTGCTCGGCCCTGGGAACGCTTCAGCCCACGATGGACACCATTGTCGTTCTCAACATCCTGAACAGGCTGACGAATGAGGTGTGCGAGGCGTTTCACGCGGCGAGCGAGAAGTTGGAGCGTGATGAGCGGGAGGGCGCGTAGTGCGTCGCCCTGCGTTGCTGGGACGTGAGTGTGACCAGCTCTGCGATCAGCGCTGCTGCCTCCGCCCGCAGCGCCGGGAGGGAGGCGAGTAGGTGTCGTCGTGTCGTCGGTAGGCGATCGCCCGGGCTTGGCGAACCATCATGCGGCGACCGAAACCACGGAAGGGAGCTGCATGAACAAGCGCAGGCTGTACATGGCCCTGCTCATCGTCATCGGTGTGGCGCTCATCGCGCTGGGCGTCTACTACTGGGTGACACCTGCCGGCTCACTGCCCGGCTTCTTCCCCGGACATCTCGCCGGCTCGGCACACAAGCACCTCAAGCACGGCGTGCTGGCAGTGGTCCTGGGAGTCGTCTGTTTCTTGGGGGCCTGGATGCTGTCCGGCAAGAAGCAGGAGTCACTTAGCGGTCCGCCGCAAGCCTAGCCGGCGAGCTCGTCGCACGAGTTGAGAGGAAGTCGGCTGCGCATCGGCTCGGTCTCTGCCGCGAACACCAGCCCCGCGATCAGCGCTGCCGCCTCTTCCTGCATGGCCGGAATCGCATGGCTGTAGGTGTCTAACGTGATCGAGACGGTGGCGTGCCCGAGTCGTTCGGAGACCACCTTGGGATGGACGCCGGCCTGCAAGGCCAGAGTCGCATGTGTGTGCCTGAGGTCATGCAGCCTGATCGTCGGCAGCATCGCCTTCTTGACCGCCTGGCGGAAGTAGCGGCTGACGCTCTCCGGGTCGACGGCCTCACCGTTCTCGGTGGTGAACACCAGCCCGGAGTCGATCCAGGCCTCGTCCCACTCCTGTTGCTCATCAAGCTGACGAGCTGCCTGGCGCTTCAAGACCTCGACTGTCTCGGGGTCCAAGGCGATCACCCGGCGTCCCTTCGCTGTCTTGGGCTCACTGACGACGACCTCGCGGTTGATGGGAATGAGGGCGCGGCGCACCGACAGCCGTGCGTTCTCGAGATCGACATCCTGCCAGCGCAGGCCGATCGCTTCACCGCGTCGCATGCCGGTCATGGCGATCGTGTGCCAGAGAGCGGCCAGGCGGTCATCGTGCACGGCGTCGAGGAACGCCCTGAGTTGCTCAGCGGTCCAGGTCTTCATCTCCTTCGTGCCATCGCTGCTCTTCCGTGGCGGGTCGGCGGCGTCCAAGGGATTCCTGGAGATGTGCCCCCAGCGGACGGCGTCTTTGCAGGCTTTGTGCAAACAGGCGTGCACGTGGTGGATGGTCTGGGGAGAGAGTCCCTTCCGACCATTCGCTGAGCCTCCCTCGGCGAGCTTGGCGTACAGAGCGTTCACCTGACTGCCTGAGAGCTTCTGCAGCTTCACCGAACCGATGTGCGGGCAGATGTGGCATTCCACGTGCTGTGTGTAGGAGTTGAAAGTCGAGGGCCGGATCGTTGCCTTGACGGCCGGCAACCACTCCTTGGTCAAGTACTCTCTCACCGACGCCTTCGTCGGTGCCGAGTATGAGTGCTGCTCGACGGCGACGAGGATCTTGTTCATGGCCGCGACGCACTCCTTGCGGGTGGCGTAGCCGCCCTTGATCGCTCGGCGGCGTTCCTCGGTCTCTTTGAGCTCGCCACCGCAGGCCGGGCAGCTCTCTTTCGGTCGGCGCTCGACCCAAGAGCGACGGCTGCAGCTCTGACAGCGCTGCGCGGCCGCCATGCCGATATCCGTGATGAACTCCCAACTGCCGGGCTCGCCGCGCTTACGTATGTGACCTCGCATAGCCTCGATCGCCCCTTTCCCGACGCGTAGGCGTCAGCTAGTGGGAGAAGGAGCTTCGCTCCGACGGCGCCGTTCGGGAAGCGGACGAGGCGCACCGAAAGCGCGGACATGGTCTGCCGCACGCACCGTGATGGTGCGCGCCGGCAAGCTCACCTGTGCGGGCTGCGAAGTTCCCCTTGCAGAGGCAGATGAGTGACATCGTGGGGTGTCATCCTTCCGTCGGCTGCTTGCGTCTGCGCCCGCGTATCATCGGCGGCTTCTGCTCGCCCCGCGCCATCCGGGCCGCTTTGAAGGCGCGCTGGATCGCGCTCAGGGTGTACTGCTCCTGTGGATGGGCGGCGTTCCACTCGCTGAGGATGTCGTGCCAGGTCGCCGGCGGTGACTGCCGCTCGCGGCGCTCGACCACGAACTCGTAGAGGCGCTCGAGCTTCTGGCGCTGCGTGGCCGAGGAGGTCGTCGGCGTCAGAACCCCGACCCGCGTGAGCGTGCCGAAGACCTGGCGAACCTCCTGGTAGGAGAGCTGCGGATCGCGGATCTCGATGGCGCAGCGAAACGGCAGCCCGGCGCGCGGCAGGTGATCGACCTGCCAGGCGCGTACCGCCGCCGGCCGGCCGCTGAGGATGGCACAGGTGGCCTCAGAGGCGGCAATACCGACCTCGGCTGCCAAGCGCTGTGCGCTGTCGGAGAGGTGCGCCAGGCGCTCCGAACCGCCGACGGGAAAGAGCCAGATCGGCATCGCCGCGTACTTCGCCCGCTTCCCGGTCGAGAGCAGCGGCTTCTTGGCTGCGCCAGGATCGGTGAGAAGGACCTGGCGTGCCTCGGCGCTGATGCGCAACGCGGGGCTGCCGGCGTTGAGGCCTTCTGCCAACTCCTGGTACTCCTGGGTCGAGAGCGCATGTGCGCTGGCTTCCTTCTCTGCCCAGGCGGCTGCGTCTTTGAGAGTCGTGAACGGCACCCTGGCGGAGCCGAAGAGCTCCTGGCGGCAGTCCTGCACCTGGCGCTCCAGGTAGTCGGCAAGTCGCCGCGTGGCCTCGAGATCGGCGACGATCGGCGCCCAGGTCGGCACGCCGGTCGCCAGCTCGCGCTCATAGCGGGCGGAGACGCTGACCACGACGTCGAGCCCCTTGTCTGTGACGTACTCCTCCGTGCAGAGCGGCAAGAGGCTAGCGATCGCATGCGCGACTTGTGCGGGGCTCAGATCGGGGTGCTGAGCGTCGAACACACCGGCCAGTGCCTCCCTGAGCTTCAGGGGCTTGTCGGCACTGGCGCGAAAGGTCTCTGTGTGCAGGTCCGCCTCCTGGGCAGCGGCCTTCGAGACCTGGCCCGCACGCGGCTCTGGCGCCGACTTCGCTTGCGGCTGGTCGCCAAGACGCTCGTCGCGCAGCGTGCCGTCACTGTGGTCGAACGAACCCGCGCCCTCGGCAGCGGCCGGTGGCAGACGCACGATGCGCTTTGTATGCCCTCCCATGCGGACACTCTACTGCTGGGTACAGACAAGCACAAATGAAAGCGAGGGCTGCCATGGAGTACCAGAATGACCCCGTACCGGAGGCCGAAGAGCCGGCAGGCAGTCGCCACGCCAGGCCCGACCCGCAGACGATCTCACGTGAGCAGCTCGCAAGCTACCTGCGCAGCCGCAGCACCGTCTCGGTTCCCTTCGCCGGGGCCTGCTGCGGGGTCTCGCGAGCCACGAGCTACGCCGCGGCTCACGACGGCTCGTTGCCGATCCTGCGGCTCTCCCACCGCCTGCTCGTCCCCACGGCCAGACTGTTGGAGATGCTCGGGTTCGAGGAGGATCAGTGAGATGAAACGAGCGCGATTGGACACTGCCCCGTGAGCGAACCGACCTCCACCTGGCTGGCCGAGGCCTGCGCCTCAGCTGAAGGTGACGAACAAGCCTGCCTCGGCGCGGCTCTGGCCAACTGCGAGGCGGCGCGGGCCGTCGCGTGCGAGCTCGAGTCCGATCAGTTTGCATGCGACAGCCACCAGCGCATTCACGCTGCGATCGCGGCCCTCGTGGGGCGCGGCGAAGGTGTCGATGTCCTCACCGTGGGCGCCGAAGTCGAGCGCACCTCGGGCTGGGAGGGTGCGCGCAGCCGCGATTACCTCCATGTGCTCGCTGAAGCCGTGCCGACAGCCGCTCATGCGCGCCAGTACTGCGCTCGCGTCGCCGAGCTCGCGCGTCAGCGCGATCTACGCCGCCACTTGAAACGTGCCTGGACGACTGCTGACGATCTCGTTCTGACCGCCACCGCCCGCGAGCGGCTGCAGGCTGAGGTCGAGGCAATCGCTGGGCTGCTCGAAGGCGCGGCCGCTGGCGGAGAAGACTTGCCTCTCTACGATGGCCCCGAGCTGGCCGCCATGCGGCTCGATGAGCCGCAGCCGATCTGCACAGGGCTCATCTACCGCGGCTGCAGCACCGACCTCGTGGCCGAGCCCAAGCGTGGCAAGACGACACTGTTGCTCGATGTCGCCGCAGCGGTCACCGCAGGCGAACCATGGTGCCAGCGGGCCACCGCGCCGAGCGGCGTCTTGTACCTTTCCGAGCAGTCACCGCATTCCTTCAGCCCGCAATGTGCCAGGGCCGGATTGCTCGGCGAGCGGCGCTTCGTCGTGCTCTTCCATCGTGATGCCCTTGGCCTCTCCTGGTCCGAGATCGGCGAGTGCGTGTTGCGCGTTGCGAAGGGTCGTGACACCGCTGTCGTGGTCGTCGACAACTTGAGCCTCTGGGCCGGCATCGCCGGCGAGGAGGAAAACGATGCCGGCGTGGCCCTGGAGACACTGCGCGTGATCGAGCGACTCACCGGTGCCGGGCTGGGTGTCGTCTCCGTGCGTCACGCACGCAAGAGTGGCGGCACCATCCATGAGGCCGGCCGCGGTAGCTCGGCCATCGCCGGCGGCTTCGACATCCTGGCGCAGCTCAGGGGCGACGTGCGGCCGCGGCGCCGGACCTTGGCGACCACGGGCCGCATCTTCCCTGAAGAGCCCCTACCGCTGGCGATCGAGCTCGGCTGCGATGGGCACTACCGCTACGTCGGCGAAGGCGCGGCGGTGCTGCGTGGGAACGCCCGCGAGTTCCTGCTTGGGCTTCTGCCGCAGTCACCTGACGAGGCGCTGGGCGAAGCTGCGATTCTCGCTGCTGCGCGAGACGAGGGCATCGGCAAGTCCGTCCTGCAGGAAGAGTTGCGCAGGCTGTGCGCGGACAGCGATCCCGAACGGCTGGTCGAGCGCGCCAGAGGGGCCAGCGGCGTCTCAGCTCAAGCCTACGGCTATTGGAGACACCCTGATGCGATCTAGCTACCTGCCCTTAGGGAAGCGGCTCAGGCAGGTAGTTCCAGGGACTGGTGCCAGAAAGCGCACCACCCAGACCTTAGAACCGACAGGAGGTAACCACAGACAGAGAAGCAGGCAAGCTACCTACCTACCGAGATCCCTTGGGGGCAGGTAGTTGGTCGGCCGTCCCCATATCCGCCTCAGCTTCTCGATCGCCGCGCGCGAGCACACGCAAACCAAAGGAGTCTGATTCGCTATGCCAGTCACCACCAAACAGCCACCGTGGGCCAACAGGATCACGGGCCACGGTACGGAAGCACCCGATCAACTACTCGCCAATCCGCATAATTGGCGTGTGCACCCGGCATACCAGCAAGAGGCGCTTACGGGCGTCCTCGAACAGGTTGGGCTCGTGCAGCAGGTCGTCGTGAACAAGACGACCGGGCATCTGGTCGACGGCCATTTGCGGGCAGCGCTGGCAGTGCGCGCCGGCCAGCCGACGCTACCCGTCGTCTACGTGGAGCTCTCGCGCGCAGAAGAAGCACTCGTGCTCGCGACACTCGACCCGGTCGCCGCGCTGGCTCTGCCGGACGGCGAGAAGGTGCGGGAGCTGCTGGAGATCGCAGGCAGCGAGAATCAAGCCGTGCTGGCGCTGCTCGAAGATCTGGCGCGACAGGCGCATCTGGTCGGCCTGCCGGTCAGCGAGGAGACGCAGCCGGTGCCGGCGCCGCCTGAGAACCCCGTCTCGAAGCTCGGCGACCTCTACCTGCTGGGCGAGCACAGACTCCTGTGCGGCGATTCGACCAAGCCTGAGGATGTCACTCGTCTGATGGCCGGCGAGCGGGCTGAGTTGATGGTCACTGATCCACCATATCTAGTCGACTACACAGGCGGCCTGCACCCCTCGGCCAGCCAGGCGAGCAAGCACAAGTGGGACAAGGACTGGCAGAGCTCTACCTCGACCAAGGACAAACGGTGGGACGAGTATGTCGACCACGACACTAGCGTCAACTTCTACGTCGACTTCCTCAAGGTGGCGCTCGAGCAGGCTCTGATCGAGGCGGTGCCCATCTATCAATGTCACGGCATCATGCGCAGCGACATCGTGCTCGAGGCCTGGCGCCAGGTGGGCCTGCTCTCGCACCAGATCCTGATTTGGAGGAAGAGCCGGCCCGTGCTCACCCACGCGCACTATATGTGGGACTTCGAGCCCTTCATGTACGGCTGGCCCAAGGGCAGCCAGCCAGCCTCCAGGCCACCCGCCGACGCCAAGACAGTCTGGGAGATCGACTCCAAGATCGAAGACGGCGCCGGCTCGGTGCACCCGACGATGAAGCCGCTCGAGCTCTTCCGGCGACCGATCGCCTACCACACGAACCCCGGCCAGATCATCTTCGAGCCGTTTTCGGGCAGCGGCACGGCCATCCTCGCCGCCGAGCAGACGGGGCGTATCTGCTATGCGCTGGAACTCTCACCGGCTTACGTCGACGTCGCCGTGCAACGCTGGCAGAACCTGACCGGCCAGCAAGCGTGTCGTGAGTAGCGAGACACCAAGGAGAGACACCATGGGTAACACCGAGCGTCGGCTCCAGGTGCTTGCCAAGCAGCGCCAGGCGCTGGAACTGCGCCAGGCAGGATACTCGTACGACGTGATTGCTGAGATGCTCCACTACGCCGATCGCAGCGGTGCGCACAAAGCGGTGACGGCGGGTCTGAAGGCAGCGCTGCGTGAGCCGGCCCAACAGTTGCGCACCCTGGAGGAGGAGCGCCTCGACAAGCTGCAGACAGCAGTCTGGGCCAGGGCACTGGCCGGTGACGCGAAGATGGTCGACCGTGCCCTGCGCATCCTCGAACGGCGCGCCAAGCTTCTCGGCTTGGATGCACCTCGTGCCACTGCGTGGGAGCCATCGTTGGACGACATCGAATGCGAGCTTCTCCGCCTGGGGGCAGAGCTGACGCCCAAGGGCGGGTCGGCCTGAGGACGCCGTGAAGTCTCCGCACTCGTGTCGGCACGGTGTCGGCGACGAGGCCCTGTGCAGCAGGATTGGAGGCCGGACAGGTCACGGCAACCTGTGCACGGTCCTGGTCCCGGCCTATCGATTTCGCACAGTCTGAGTCTGCTCCGAGTCATGCGCGGACATCGGGCGCGGGCCGACGAAGCTGGGGAGATTAGGTGCCTTGGCCCGGCTGCGAAGCGGGAATCGTAGTCTTGTCGACAATAGACATTCCTCGCCTGTTCTCCGCGCCTTCTCTCCAATCTGGTTGACAATGAACTTGCCTCTTGTGTTGCGATATCCGTGGTGGTAGACATGCGCCGGTGGGGTTCTCCTAGCATCTACGTGCTAGGCCTTTGCGACGAATGGTGGGGGTTGGTCATGCGGTACGCTGCTCGTGTTCTGTGCACGCTCGTTCTGCTCTCTCTTCTGATCGCTCTAGTCTCGGGGACGGCCGCGGCGCGAGCTGCTACCGCGCCGGCCCCTACGCCGTCACCTGCCCCCACGATCGTCAGTACTGTGCCCGACAAGTGCAATGCCACGACGAACGTCTATCAGCTCTCCGACGGCTCCTACCAGGCGCAGATCTACGCTGCCCCGATCCGCTTCAAGGACACGTCGGGCAACTGGCAGGCCTTCGACACCTCTCTCATACCGACCGGGCTGGCCGGTCAATGGCAGACTACCCAGACTCCTGTGCAGACCACCCTGGGCCAGAGCGCCCAGCTGGTCTGGAAGGGCCATACGGTCACTCTCGGTCTGCCCAACCTTGGCTTTGCGGCCGTACTGGCGCCGAGCGGCGATCAGGTCGGACTCTCGGGCGTGGCTACGGCGACCAACGTCTCCTACCGGGCCCTGAACTGGGGCGTCGAGCAGTCGCTCAGCTTGACCTCGCCCGGGGCTCCTACGACCTTCACGGCCACCCTCTCCCACCCCGGCCTGACCCTGGCCCAGGACGCCAGCGGCCAGTGGGGCCTCTACGCCGCCGGCGGTCCGCGGGCCATCTTCGTGCTCTCGGGCATCAACGTCACCGACTCCTCTAGTGACGCACTCGGTCAGCCGGCGAGCTGCGCCGGCGCGAGTATGACGGTCACGCCGGGCAAGAACACTTCGACTCTGACCTACAGCCTGCCGGCTGGCTGGCTGGCCGACCCGGCGCGCGTCTTTCCCGTGACCGTAGACCCCACCTTGACTGTCAATCCCAGCTCTGGCGGCACCGCGACCTACATCGACACCTATGTCAGCTCCCTGGGCACAGACAACCACCCCAGCGCCACATCGCTGGGCTGCGGCAAGACCAGCGGCACCCCCGGCTACTACTGCCGCGACCTTGTGGGCTTTGACATCTCGGCCCTGCCTGACGGTGCCTACATCGACTCCGCCACCCTGGCGCTCTACAAGAACAGCGGTTCGGGTACCAACAACGGTACCGCCTACCTGCGTCCCATGTGGGAGGCCTGGTCGGGAGCGAGCTCCTGCAACTGGAACAGCCTCGGCTTTGTCGCCCACACCTTCCCGGTCTCGTATGTGGACTACGGCTCGGTGGCCGCCGGCAACTGGCTTGACCTCGACGCCACCGGCATCGTGCAGAGCTGGCTGAGCGGCGCGCAGCAGAACTACGGCTTTGAGCTCAACCAGCAGGAGAACGGCACGCAGGGCAGCAGTTACTACAGCTCCTACAACTCCGCCGACAACACCTCCAACCCTCCCAACATCCCCGTGCTGACCGTTAACTACGACCCCGCCCCCAGCCCCGATGCGACCACCGACGCCAGCGTCTACACCTGGGGCGATACGGCTGCCATTACTGTCAAGGCGGATACCTTCTACACCGCCGATGTCAACTGGATCGAGACCGGCCTCAATCTCACCAGCAGCGACCATTCCACCTGGCGCGGGGTAGTGGGCTGGTTCAAGAGCGAGTCGCTGGTTCCCAGCTCAAACTGGACCAAGACCCAGCTAGGCAGCGGTTCATGGGTGGCCTACTACCAAGACCCCAACAACCCGACTGACTACGGCGCCGGCAAGATCACCCTCAACCCCGGCGACTGCAGTTCCGGTGGCGTGAGCGGCACCACGACCGACCCCGGCTACCACTTTGCCACCTTCAACATCACTATCGGCGACAACTTCGGCTCTCTGGTATCGGTGAGCCCTGATGTGCGCTTCGGCATGGGGCCCTCCGACGCTGCTACGACCTGGGGTTCGGGGGGTACCTCGGCCGAGTGCCTCAGCGGCGATCTCTCCCACCCGCAGAGTGCGACCGGCTGGACCAACCAGGCGGGGGCTGCCTTCAGTGTCATCCAGACCAAGCTGCAGACGCTGACCTACGCAGCTCAAGGCAGTGACTGGTTCAACGCCGCCTCAGGTAACGACGACGTCGCCGGCCAGGGTCGCGGTGCGGCCACCCTCATGTGGCCCAAGGTCGCCAGCGCCGACGGCTACCACGTCTACGCCAACGACGGCAGCGGCAGCTATCGGCTGATCGGTGCCACCCTGGGCAGCGGCTCGATCAGCTGGTCGAGTTCGGGTACGGCCTTCTATCCGCGCGACTCGGAGATTCAGGCCCTGACGGCGCCCTATGCCGGTAACCCCTTCTATCGCGCCGCCACGCCCGCCGACGGCTATGGCACAACCACATCCACTGTGCAGGCGACCCTGACCCCAACGCCGGCACCGTCGCCGACCGGCTCACCGGGCGACGGCGTCTGCGTCTCTGACGGTAGCTACGTCTACACCCACGGTCTCTATGGCGATGGCGGACCGACCACCTGGGTCAAGGTCGGCACAGGCTACGGCGGCACAACGGCGGGTCAGAACTGCGGCACCGTGGGCGGCGACCTCTCGACCGTGGGCGGCAGCGCCTACACGGGACTGCTTCTGAACGGCATCCTCTTCAACGGTCGCACGACGTCGGTCACGGCCTCGCAGGCTACTTTAGCCGGCGTGCGCATCGCCGATGGCTCGTCGCAGAGCTTGACCTTGACCCGTTACGCGCCGGTTAACTCGAGCAAGGGCTCGACCTGCTACGGCAACACGCCCAACCTGCTCTTCTCAAGCGGCACGGACAGCGGCGGCACGACCCACATCTACTCGGTCGCCTACACCCTGTCGAGCAACGGTGACGGCTCGCCGCGCTACGACGGCTACAAGATCCGCGACTACAGCTACAACCAGACGACCCAGACGGGGAGCTACCTGGCAGACCACACGATCGGCCTGCCAAATGGCTTGTCGGATTCCCTGGACGGTGTCATGTGTGATGGCAACTTCCTCTACCTGGTGGCTTGGACGGGCACGAACGGCGCCCACATCACCAAGGTCTCGACGCAGACCTGGCAGATTGTAAACCAGTGGGGCATCAACCAGAGCACCACCGGCGTGGCCGGCGGCTGCTACGACGCCACCAACAACTGCTTCTGGGCCGGCTCGGCGACGGCCAACCACATCTACCGCTACTCGGGCAGCGGTGGCCTCGGTGCGGCGACCTGCGGCTTCGATCTGCGCGACAATCCCAACGCCCTCTACACAAAGACCGCCAACGGCGCTGCCGGGGCGATGCCCTCCTCGACCTACTACGACTTCAAGGTGGTGCCCTTTACCTACACATCGGGTGAGTTTGCGCCTGCCAACGCCAGTGCCTACGAGGTGGCGGCCACTCTCGACAACCGCACCTACACCAACAACGACGACCCCGCCCACACGGTCGCTGACCTCGGCAACTGGGACGGCCACGACGTATCTGCGCGCCTCGATGCGGGAGCTTTGCAGGTGACCACCACCGACCTGGCGATCGCCAGTTGGGGGCCGCCAGCAGAGGTGTCGCGTACGTACCTGCCGAGCAACGCTCAGAATCGCTTCGCCCCCGGCTGGGTCTTCAACTTCGACGCTCATCTCGATCTCTCGCAAGCCGGCAATGGCGCCGTCGACTACTACGACCAGAACGGCGACAAGCACCACTTCGTCAAGCCCGGCTCCACTTGGCAGAGCCCACGCGGCTTCTTGGGCACTCTGGCCACCGGCGGTGGGGTGTGGGTGATCGGCTATCCCGACGGCACGACCGACTACTACTCGGCCAGCGGCGTGCTCACCAGTGAGACCGATCGCAATAGCAACGCCACCACCTACGCCTGGAATGCCGGCAACCTGACGATCACGGCGGCCAACGGCCAGAGTATTCTCGTTCACTGCTCGAGCTCGCCGATGACTGCCACCTACGCAACCAGCGCCGGCACGCGCGAGGTCGACTACCAAACCTCGCCCTGGCGGGTCACCTACTATCCCAACCAGTCCGTGCAGAAGGTCGTGCGCTACGACTACGACGGCTCCAGTCGCCTGAGCGGCATCGACCAGCTCGACTGGCCGACGTCGGGTAACAACGTGGGCGAGAGCTTCGTCTACGGCACGGGTGGCCTGGTCGAGGTCGACTACCCCGACTACAACGCAACCACCAAGCCCGACGCTCGCCTGACGATCGCCTACGGTAACGCGGGCGCCTACTCGGCGACCGTGACCCACCACGGCCGCGTGAACGACACTGCAAACCAGCCCACCAAGGTCGAGACTGACTCCTGGTCGGCTGCCAGCGGCGCTCAGGAGAGCCGGCTCGAGAGCGCTACGGCCAGTGCTGAGACGCAGACGACGCTGTACAGTTACGCCGCCAACGGTCAGCTGGGCGGCGCGTTGTCGCTGGCCACGAGCACTGCCAACAACACACACGAGCAGATCAGCGCCTGCTACGCCAACGGCAACCCGGCCACAGAGAGTGGCGGCACTGGCGCCGCAACGACGACGCTCATCTACGGCGATCAGAACAATCCCAACCTGCCTACGCAGGAGATTGACTCCACCGACAGCGTCCATCGCGTGACCACCAACACCTATGACACACACGGCAACCTCACCGAGCAGGCCCAGAACTTGAACACGGCTGGTGACCAGGCAGACACGCAGAACACCTACCAGGACGTCTCGGTGGGCGGCCACACCTTCCATGCCGCGCTCAACGAGCAGAAGCAGCTCATCTCCGGCACAGCGAGCAACGGCACCTGGGCGGTGACCGACTACTCCAACTTCGCCGCCAACGGCCAGCCGCAGACGACGATCAACCGCGGCGTCGTGCGCACCTACGGCGGCCAGGCGCAAGATCTCACAAGCTATGCCACCTACGACGACTTCGGCAACCTGCTCACAAAGACGGACAGCAGCGGCACACGCGTGACCGAAACCGACACCTACGACCTGGCCGGCGAATGCCTGACGAGCACGGACGCCATGGGGATCATCACCAATTCGACCTACGACGCCTTGGGTTACGTCACCGCCAGCTGGCAGAGCAACGCGGGCAGCCTGCTGAAGGTCAGCTGGAAGCAGGACACCGACGACCCCATGGGCCGGGTGCTGAGCGAGACGACTCTGCTCACGCATGTCGTCAAGCCAAAGCACGGCAGCTCCTACCTGGCCAGCGACACCCAGGATGTGACCACCAACACCTGGGACGGCGTCGGCAACGAGATCACCTCCGACTCCTCCACCCTGGGCGGCGAGCCGGCGAAGTGGATCTACGATGACAGCGGCCAGTGCACCGAGAGCTGGGCTGAGGGTGTCGTCGACTACTCGGATGCGCGTGCTGTGCGCAGCGCCTACGACGCTAGCGGCAACGTTCTCACAGAGACCGACCCAGGCGACGCCGATGCGACGATCAGCTCCTACAATCCCGACGGCAGCCTGGCCAAGCAGACCAACCCTGACTCGAGCTGGACGACCTACGGCTACGATCTCGATGGCAACAAGGTGAGTGAGACTAATCCCAAGAGCGGCTATGGCCATGGCTCTGACCCCAGCAAAGTGGCGACCACCAGCTACACCTACGATTGGGCCAATCGTCTCGCTTCGGAGACCAAGCCCAACGGCATGAGCACGGTCTGTGGCTACGACGAGCTTGGCAGTCAGGTGAGCGCTACCGGCAACGGCGGCCCGGCCACGACTACGACCTACAACACGCTGGGCTGGGTGCTGCGCACCGTCGATGCCAACGGCATAACCGACTCCAAGAGCTACGACACCGCCGGCAGAGTGACCTCAGAGACCAAGGGTAGCCAGAACGCGACCACCTCAAGCTACAACGACGACAACCAGCTCACCTCGCAGACCGACCCCGATGGCCGTCTGGTCACCAACAGCTACGATCTCTTTGGCAATCTCAAGGAGGAACAGCACACCGTTGGCGGCACCGTCGTCAAGGACATCACCACGAGTCACGACTCGCTCAACCGTCCCACCTTGAGCTTGGAGAACGTCTCGGGTGAGGGCCACAGCTGGACCTATCCCCTCAACACCGCCGCCGGTGTCACGGAGGTCGTGACCCCTGCTGGCGGTGGTCCAACTCAGACTACGATCAGCCGCGACGCTCGCAACCAGGAGACCCAGCGTTCGACTGCCATCTCCGGCAACCCTACGGCTCTCGTACGCACCGTGGACAGTCGCGATGCCGTCGATCGTGTCACGCAGGCTACCCTGGGCGGCAGCAACGTCCAGCACTGGAGCTACGACTCCGGCTGCGGGCGCCAGGTACGCCAGTGGGGCTCCGGCTGGGCCTCAGGGGCAGCCAACGCCGACGCCTATACCTACGACCAAGACACCGGCCAAAAGAGCGGCGACAACCTACAACTCTCCCTGGGCGGCACAGTCGGCGGCAGCTACACCTACGACGGCAACCGTCGCCTGGCCACAGCCTCGGTCAACGGGGTCAGTGAGAACTACACCTTCGATGCGGCCGGCAACCTCACCCAGATCGTCGCCGGAGCGACGACCTCGACACTGCACTACAACGCAGCCGATCGGCTCACCGAGCTCGACAAGACCGGCGGCGTGAACTCGACCACGATCTACCTGGGCAATGCCACCTACGGTTGGCGGACCTCCCAGGGTCCCACGCAGCAAAACCAACCGATCACCTACACCTACACGGCCACAGGTCGCCTGGCAGGCTACGGCGATACGACCCGCAACCTCACCGCGACCTACGCCTACGACGCCAGCGGCCAGCGCCAGCAGTCGACGGTCACGGTCGGCTCGACCACGACCACGACGACCTACGTCTACGACGGCCTGACGCTGAACGAGCTCTCGGCCTCGAGAAGCGATGGCGCGAACTGGCTCATCGACTACGTCTACGACGAGAACGGTGTCCCCTACGCTGGTGTCTATGACGGCTCCTCCTACTCGGGCTTGGTCTTCGGCATGATCACCTCAGACCGCGGCGACGTGGTCGAGCTTGTGGACGCCAACGGCAACGCCTTCGCTTGCTACCACTACGACGCTTGGGGCAATCCCGTCGGCGGCGCCTCAGACCAGTGGGGCAAGCCGACCGGGATCACGGTCACGACGACCAGCTTGATCACGACCCAACAGCTGGCCTTGGATATCGCCACTCGTCAGGTGCTGCGCTACGCCGGCTATGTCTACGACCCGGAGAGCTACCTCTACTACTGCTCGGCGAGAAGCTACGACCCGGCCACGCGGCAGTTCATCAGCCCCGACCTAGCCAAGGCCGACGGCGAGGAGAGCGCCTATCAGTACTGCGGTGGGAACCCGGTGGCTATCGTTGACCCGACGGGAACGAAGGGCGAGCGGTTCGCCCCAAAGTACTTCTATGACAACACGGCCTACTTCAAACTGGTGCTTCGCAGAGACGCGGGGCACGCACGCCTCGCCCTCGGGTACTGGGGCACTTTCTGCTGGGAGTCTCCTGGCCATGAATGGGACTACAAGATATTCTACGGACGCACGTCCGCCCAGAAATACACTGACTGCTGGTTCTTCCTGGGCCACTGGATTTCGCCCGATGACTTCGGCAACATCCACTTCGGCTACATATGTGCTGAGATGTGGTATCCGAAGTGGATGATCACATGGTTTAGCCGCCGGGCGAACACAGGCATGCCTGCTTCGAAGGAAAAGAAGGATGAGGAGTTCATAAAGTGGGGATACCAGCTGCACCACCTTTGGGGCTCGGACATGAGCTTGAAGTGGTGGCACGTGCAGTACTATTATCGTTGAGCCGTCGACGCAGGGCGCATAATGAGAATTAGGGGTTGTACGCTCCTCGGCAGATGAGGTCCCTGGCGATGCAGTTGACGTGTGGCCAGCGTTTGAACGAATCTCGACGCGTGGTGTCGTGCTGCGCAGATCGATGGTTGCCATGACGCAGCTCTGCGACAACAGAGTCTCGCCTCGCAGCGGTGCGTTCAGAAGAGCTCAGAGCACCGTCCTCCTCCTGTGCGTGGTCGTCTTGCTTGCGCTGCTGAGTGCTGGCACGATCGCGCTTGTCGCAAACCGTGGTCGGACGCAGTGGTCGCCGACTGGACTTGGCTGGCTGATGCTCTGCGTTGGGCTTCTGCTTCTCCTCGGTGCGAGCGTACTCATGACGCTACGGGTACTGCGCAATGTGTCGGTCGGTGTCATCCTGGCTGCAATTGCTCTCGACGGCGTGGTGCTTTGGGAGGTGTTCCCACTACATCCGTGGCTCCTTGGCGTTCTCGCGTGCGGCGCGGGAGGGTTCGCTTTGACGACAGTGCTCGCCGTCAGCCGCGGACGTGCAGCGCCGCCGCCGAGTCTGTCCGTTGTTGGCTCTCTCGGGAGGGTAGGCGTTGCGGCTGGAGCTCTCTGTATTATTCTCCTCTACGCCTATCCACGCTGGGACATGGCTCTCATCCTCGTCGTTTCAGCAGGTGTGTGTGCAGCCTCAGTCGCGGCTCGGCGACGACGTGTGACGTGGTGGCCAGCTAGCGTTGCGATCCCACTCGCGGTGGTGCTCATCGCCGACTTGGTCTTTGGACTAGGAGCGAGCGCGCAACTCGGGCATCTGACTACTGGTCGCGCTATCGCGGCGGCCGCGGCAGCGTTTCTCTGTGTTGTCTCTGTGCCGCTAATGTGGACACGCGACCCGGGTTCGTCCCGCGATGCGGTGGCAGTTCTCGCCTGTACCGTTCTGATCGGCGCCGGAATGCTGTTCGCCGTCGGTCTGCTTGCGCACGGATTTAGGGTGACCACTCCGATTGCCAGCGTGCGGTCTCCCAATGGCATGTGGACCTTGTCAATAGCCGACGTGGATGAAGGCGGCCTCGGTAGTGGGATGAGCGTGCGGTTTGGACGCGATTATCTTGGCCTTGTGCAGCAGGAGAAGACCGTCGAGTATGCTCCTCTTGAGCTTGGCGACAGGCCTGCGGTCCACTGGCTGAATGCGGAGGAGGTCGATATCAACGGGCGACTGTTCAGTGTGAGCGGCAACTAGGCAGCGGTAGCTGCGTTGCGCTGTGTCCCCGCGGAGTGTCCGGTGAAGCTCCTCCAGTCCGTCAATCGTGCTGCGTCAAGGCTCTTGCAGGCTCGACCCTGCACCGTGATGCTCTATAGACCGTCAAGTCCATGAAGTGCCCGTAGGTCAGGGCTCAGCGCCTGGTACAGCTCGCGCGCCAGGTAGCGCTTCAGGCAGCGGATAATCTCCATCTTCGAGAGACTCTCCTCGGCGCGGTCACGAGTCTTCGGTGATCTGTGCCGACGGGATGCCGACAAGACGCCTCACCTCGGCCCAACACGCCTGAGCACACGTGCGCATCGAGACTGTCCAGAACCCTGGACTGTGCAGCACAATCTCACCCGAGCGGCCACCGCCCGTCACGCCTTCCTCAGGTTTCCTAAACCTGGTGTCGCAGGTTCGATTCCTGCCGGGGGCACCACTTCTTGCCTGCACATGGGCACTTGCTGAATCTCGCCTCTGTGCCGGATCGGCCCGAAAAGGCCGAAATGCCGAC
>Ga0182021_10003479_pt1 | contig 18484 bp, 13 predicted proteins | sample 612E3MmetaG_FD_120493 | JGI IMG/M metagenome (GOLD analysis project Ga0182021, IMG submission 120493) | Permafrost microbial communities from Stordalen Mire, Sweden - 612E3M metaG (Illumina Assembly) | ecosystem: Environmental > Terrestrial > Soil > Wetlands > Permafrost | place: Sweden... | reverse complement strand
TGTCCGCCTGCGCGCCAACCGCCAGGGCGTGACCGACGCCAACGCCTTCCGCCACCACACCCGCGAGGCGCTCAAGACGGCGGCCAGCCAGGCCCTCGCCGCCGGTTACACGGCGGAAGATACGCGCCACGCTACCTTCGCCGCCGTCGCCTTTCTGGATGAGTCCGTGCTCAATTCGCAGAATCCCATTTTCGGAGAATGGCTGCGCAAACCGCTCCAGGCCGAGTTGTTCGGCACCCACACGGCCGGCGAGGAATTCTTCACCGCCTTGCAGCAACTGCTGGGACGCGGCGATTCCAACGACCTTGCCGACCTCATCGAGATTCACTACCTCTGCCTGTTGCTCGGCTTCAGCGGCCGCTACAGCGCGGGCAATCGCGGCGAGCTGGCACAGATCATGAACCTCACCGGCGAAAAGATCCGCCGCATTCGCGGACGCTTTGGCGCGCTCTCGCCCGCCTGGCAGCCGCCCAAGGAGAAAGCCGTCGGCCAGACCGATCCCTGGGTCAGGCGCTGGGGAATCGTCGCGGCGGTCTGCGCCGGGGTCGCATTGCTGCTCTTCGTGGGCTACCTGGTCGGCCTCGGTTCGGTGGTGTCGCAGTTGCGGACCCTTTCCACCCTGGGGAAGGGATAGGAGTCTCCCATGGCACTGTATCTCATCTTAGGTTTCGTGCTGGTCGCGTTGATCGCGCTTGGGGTCTGGCTCTTTCTCCAAAGAAAGAAGATGACAGACGCCGGTTTCGCCGCAACTGTCGCCGCCAACGACCAGGGGGGCGCCGGCAACGAGGAGATCGACGCGTTGGTTCGCGAGGCGGAGCGCCGTCTGGCCGCCTCCAGGCAGGGCGACCGCCTGGTCAACCTGCCCGTCTTTTTCCTGGTTGGCGACACCGGCAGCACCAAGACCAGTGTCATGGTGAACGCCGGGCTGGAACCCGAACTGCTCGCCGGCCTGGTCTATCGCGACAACACCCTGGTTCCCACGCGGACCGCCAACTTGTGGTTCTCGCGGCGCACTATTTTTGTGGAAGCCGGCGGCAGCGTGCCCGCCGATCCTGCCCGGTGGGGCCGCCTGGTGCGCAAGCTGCAGCCTCGCGCGGGAGTGTCCAGCCAAAGCGTGCAAGCGCCGCGCGCCGTGCTGGTCTGCTACGATTCGGAAACCTTCACCAGGCCGGGCGCGCAGGAGAGCGCTACCGCCAGTGCGCGCACTCTGCGCGCCCGCCTCGGCGAAATGTCCCAGGCTTTCGGCATCAATCTGCCGGTCTATGTGCTTTTCACCAAAATGGACCGGCTGCCGTTCTTCGCCGAATACTTCCGCAATCTCACCAAGGAGGAAGCCGGCCAAGTGCTGGGCGCCACCATCCCCATGCGCGACGTTCATGCCGGCGGTGTGTATGGCGAAGAGCAGACGGCGCGATTGACCGCCGATTTTGAACGCATCTTCCATTCGCTGGCCGACGCCAGGCCCGAATTCCTGGGCCGCGAAACCGATGCCGCCAAACAGCCCGGCGCCTACGAGTTTCCCCGCGAGTTCCGCAAGATCCGCCCCGCCGTGGTGCAGTTCCTGGTGGATCTCTGCCAGCCCAGCCAGTTGACCGTGGGACCGTTTCTGCGCGGGTTTTACTTCACCGGCGTGCGCCCCGTCGTCATCAACGAGGTGGCGCCCGTCGCCGCCGCGCCGCAAGCGCAGGCCGGTTACGGGGCGTCCTCCAGCGCCACCGGTCTTTTCAAAGCGGGGCAAGCCGCGCCCGCGCCGCCAGCCGCGCCGCAAGTGGGCGCCACCCGCAAGGTTCCGCAGTGGCTCTTCCTTACGCACCTCTTCAACGACGTGCTGCTGGCCGATTCCGCCGCCATGGGCGCCAGTGGCTCGAGCACCAGGACCGGCTCCATGCGGCGCGCCCTGTACCTGGCCGCGGCGGTCTTGTGCTTCCTCCTCGTGATCGCTTTCACCGTCTCCTTCTTCAATAACCGCGCGCTCGAGACGCAGGCCCGTGACGCCGCCGTAGGCATTTCGTCCGCCGAATCCTCCGGCCAGGATCTGGCCTCGCTGGATTCCCTACGCAAACTCGAAACCCTGCGCCAGTCGCTCGAAACCCTGGTTAAATACCGTAACGAAGGCGCGCCCTGGAGTTATCGCTGGGGCCTGTACACCGGCGACGCGCTCTATCCCGAAGTCCGCCGCATCTATTTCGCGCGATTCCGCCAACTGCTCTTCCAGCAACCGCAGCGCGCCATCCTGGAGAATCTGCGCGACCTTCCCACCACCCCGGGGCCCGAATACGCGCCCACTTACGACGCCCTCAAGGCGTACCTTATCACCACTTCGAACCACGATAAGAGCACCAAGCTCTTTCTAACTCCAGTGCTGACTAAGTGGTGGGCCGGCAATCGCGGGCCCGACGCGGACCGCCTCGCCCTGGCCCAGAAACAGTTCGATTTCTACGCCACTGAACTCGCCGTGGAGAATCCCTTCTCCAGGGAGAACGACGGCTTCTCCATCGAACACGCCCGCACCTATCTCAAGCAATTCGCCGGCGCCGAGCGCGTCTACGCCTTCATGCTGGCGGAGGCCGGCAGGAACAATCCGCCCATCGATTACAACCGGCAGTTCCCCGGCGCCTCGCAAGTGGTGACGCAGCCGCACGTGGTTCCCGGCGCCTTCTCCAAAGGCGGCTTCGCCTTCATGAAAGATGCCATCGCCCACGCCGACCGCTACTTCAACGGCGAGCAATGGGTGCTGGGCGACCAGATGGCGGGCAACATCGATCGCGCCGCCCTGGCGCAGGGTCTGCGCGACCGATATTACTCGGACTTCGTGAAGGAGTGGCGGACCTACATCAAATCCGCCAGCGTGGTCCGCTATGCCGGCTTGAAAGACGCCACCACGAAACTGGCGCGGCTATCCGGCAACCAATCCCCGCTGCTGGAGTTATTCGCCCTGGCCTCCACTAACACGGCGGTGGACGATCCCGCCGTGGCCAAGATATTCCAGCCGGTACAATCCGTGGTTCCTCCCGGCAGCACCGACCGCTACATTGCGGCGCCCAACCAGAACTACATGAACGCCCTGGTCGCCATACAGACCTCGCTCGAAGCCATCGCCAACCAACCGGGCGTGCCCAACGACGCGGCGGCGGCGCAGACGGTCAACAATGCCACGCAAGCCAAGGTCAACACGCGGCAGATGGCGCAGGCGTTCAACATCGATGCCGAAGGCCACATCGAGAACAGCGTACAGAAGCTGCTGGAAGACCCCATCACTTATCTGGATGCCATGCTGCGCTCCATCGATACGCCGGAGATCAACGCCGGCGGCAGGTCGCTGTGCGGCGGCTTCCGTCCGGTGCTCAACAAGTACCCGTTCAATCCTGCCGCCACCAGCGAAGCCACGCTGGCGGATGTCAATGCGCTGTTCCGAAAACCCGATGGCCTGCTGTGGACCTTCTATGAACAGAAAATGCAAAAGGTGCTGACGCGCCAGGGCACGCAGTGCGTGCCCAACCCAGCTTCCAAAGTGACGGTGAACCCGGCCTTCCTCGGGTTCTTCAATACCGCCGCCGCCTTCGCCGAGACGCTGTACGCCGATGGCGCGCAGGATCCCCATTTTTCGTACTCCTTGAAGCCCGAGACCACCGAGGGAGTGCAGATGGTCACGTTGCGCGTGGACGGCCAGACGCTTAGCCACAAAGCGGGGGCGGCGGCCGCGTTCCAGAAATTCACCTGGCAGGGCAGCGGCGCGCACGAAGCGCAGTTGAATGTGCGCTTCGGCAATACCGAACTGCAGTTCGCCAGCGGCGAGGGCCTTTGGGCGGCGTTCCATCTCTTCCAGAAGGCCAATCAATCCACCCCCACGGGCGCCGGGCAGTTGCTCGAATGGATCACCAGTTCGGGCAAAGTCAGCGAGGCCATCAAGCTGCCCAGCGGCAAGCCGCTGACCGTGCGTCTCGATCTGGATCTGGGCGCCGCCCCGCCGCTCTTCCAGCGCGGCTATCTCTCGCGCATGACGTGCGTGGCGGAGATTGCGCGGTAGGAGGGCGTTCTGCTTGCCTGGCATTCTCACCTTTTGAGCGTACCGTTCCGGCCCAAGACCGCTTAGGCCGGACATAGTCATGGCACGGCGATTCTGTCAGCCAAATCCGCTGGGGCCAAGGCCCGAAAATCTCTCACATTGAAGGTGTAGACGCGGGCACACCCTGCCTTTTGCGCGCAACGCAAATGCACCGCGTCATGAACCTTGCCGCCGACCCAGCCACTGACGGCACAGTGGCGCACGACTTCCCGATATTCCCTCGGCGTGAGGGTCACCAGCTCCATGTGCGGGAGAATCATCTGCTCGATGATTTGCCATGCCTCACCCGGATAAAGTGGTGGCTTGAAGGGCGTTCGAGTCAGAACCGAGTAAACTTCGGTCAGGCTATGGGCGCTGAGGTATCCGCGATGCTTCCGGCTGACCAACTCTTCGAGCACGGCCAGAGCCGGGGCGTTGTGCGGGTGATGCGTCACCGCCGCCGCCACCAATACCGAGGTGTCGAAATACCAGTTCACAGGCGCCATGCCTTGCGCATCCGCTCTTCACGATCTTCATCGATGGCCTTGAGGATGTCATAGCCTGGGGGAAGCTCACCGGTGTGAACCCAAAACCTCCCCTTCCTGACCAGGGAAGGTCTTCGGCCAGCCGGCCGGAGCACGACGCCGTCCGAGGTCTCCTGGATTTCGAGATCGCTCCCGGCGTGAAGACCGAGCCGATCGCGCACCGGCTTAGGGAGAATCACGCGCCCCGCTTTGTCGATCTTGAGCGTCATACCACTTCACGATGGCACATGGCATTGGCTATGGCAAGCCCCTTGCCTATCTCACCGCGCTTCCCCGGAAGAACGTATAACAAAAGGTGCCGCCCGGTTCGGCCGCGCGATACATATCGCCGATGCCCTTGTCCCAACTGGATTCATCCATCAGACCTAGCGAAAGGGCCTTCTCACGCACGCCTTCCACCATGGCGATGAACGTGTTTTTGGAGAATCCTTCCACCAGTTCCGGCAGGGAATCGTCCACGTAGACCATGCGAGGGGTCACGCGAACCTGGCGAAAGCCTGCCTCAACCAACAACGGATACAGGCGGCGCCCGATCCGCGCGTCGCCGCCGGCTCGAGCCTGGATATCGATCAGGCACTGCACGGTGCGGGATGCCTCGCTGGTTTCCGGGTGGCAGTACCACGAGCCGTGGTCGCCCTCGATGACCGTGATGGTACCGCCCGGTTTCAGCACGCGCCGCACGGCGGCCAGCGCCTGTCCGGGATTGGCGAGGTGCTCCAGTACGAAACAGACAAACACATCGTCGAAGCTTGCGTCCTCGAAGGGCAGGCTGAAGAGGCCGGCGAGTTGGAACGCGACGTTCCGATGCCCCGCCGCGGCCACCCGTCCCTTGGCCAGTTCCAGGGAATCCGGGGAGATATCCACCGACACAATTTGGGCGTGCGGACTACTGGAGGCAAGAAAAACTGTTTGCGCTCCGGTGCCACAGCCGGCTTCCAGAACGCGGCGCCCGGGTGCGTAGGCGATGCCTTGATGCAGCAGTTCGCCCAGCGTATTGGCTTGGTCGCGCAGCCGTTCCGCCTCGCGAGCGGAGTAGCCGTGTACGTATTGCCCTTCGGAGACAAGATCGCTCATCATAAGACCGGCATCGACTGAGTATACCTTCGGCGGCGACAGCCGTGCCACCGGGCAGCGCGGACCTGAAATGCACCAGGCGCCTTGTGAGCCATTTCCATTCGGGAGCCGGCAATTGGTCTATTATCGAGGTTGATGTCTTTTTCCGCGCTACGTCCCGGCCTGGGCTGGAGACGCAAGGGGTATGTTCGCGCCGCGGCAGTCACTCTGCTCCTATGTACGCTCGGCGGATCGTGGTGGTGGTTTAGGGACCGCACTCATGATCGCGTATACCGCGTGGGCTATCAGCACGCTCCTCCGGCGCAGTTAGTGGATGCCGGGGGCCGCCCGCAGGGCGCGGTGGTGGAAGCGATCGGGCTGGCGGCGCGGCGTGCTGGAATCCAACTCGAGTGGGTGCTTGTGCCGGAAGGCCCGGACGCTGCCTTCGCGGCAAACAAGGTCGACCTGTGGTCCTTGATCGGCAGAACGCCCGCGCGCGAAAACCGCATCCATATCAGCGATCCGTACCTCAAGTTGACGTATTGGTTAGTCACCCGGGAGCAGTCTGTTCCGGTTTCCAGGCAATGGGCCGGAATGCGTGTCGCCCGCGCATCGGGCGGTGTGCCGGCGTTCTGGGGCGATCGCCTGATGCCGGGCGCCCGCTTCATGCCCATGCAGAACCAGCAGGCCGCCATGGAAGCCGCCTGCCGCGGGGAGGTGGATGGCGCGTTGATCGCCGAGGGTATGGGTGACGCCATCCTGATGATGAAACCGCCCGGCTGTGAAAAAGTGAGGGTGTCGTTGACGGCCCTGCCGGGCGCGGATATCTGGTTCGGTGTCGGTGCCGATCCCAGGAGCCGGGGCGCCGTTCAGGCGGCCGGCGTGCTCCGCGACAAGATCGGCGAGATGACGCAGGACGGCACCTTTGGGGCCATCGTCTTGAATTGGGGGATGGTCACTTCCGGCCAGGCGTCCACCGTCTACCAGTACATCGAGTCGCGCCGGAAGGAAGGCGAACTGCGCATTGTCCTGGCGATAGTTTTGGTGGCGCTCCTGTTGCTGGTCTGGCAGGAACGCCGTCTGCGCAAGGCGCGTGAGGCGGCCGAGGACGCCAGCCGCTCGAAATCGATGTTCCTGGCTAACATGAGTCACGAGATCCGCACTCCCATGAACGGTGTTCTGGGGATGACCCAGTTGCTGCTGCAGACTCCCCTCTCCGCCGAGCAGCGCGATTTCGCCGAGACCATCTCCGAATCCGGCAACGCACTCATCGAACTCATCGACGATATTCTGGACCTCGCCAAAGTGGAAGCCGGCAAGGTGCGGTTGCACGTGGAACCTTGCGATCCCGCCGCCGAACTCCGTGAAGTGGTTCGATTGTTTCGCGTCCGCGTGGTCGAAAAGGGCCTGACGCTCACCGTGGAGGAACCACCCGCCACGGGCCTGCATGTGATGGGCGACGCTCTGCGCCTACGCCAGATTATGGCCAACCTGTTGGGCAACGCCTTGAAGTTTACGCACAGCGGAGGTGTCGTCCTGCGATTGGCGATCGACCCGCTCAGTCCGGGCCGCGTGTCGGTGCGTTACGAAGTGGAGGACACCGGTATCGGGATAGCCCCACGGGACTTGCCCCGTCTGTTCCAACCCTTCACCCAAGCCGGCGGCAGCGGTGGCGGCGGATACGGCGGCACCGGGCTCGGCCTCGCCATCTGCCGCATGCTGGCGGAACTCATGGGCGGGCGGATTCACGCCGAATCCGCGCCGGGCCGCGGATCGAAATTCGTTCTCGAGGTTCCGCTGCTCCTGGCCCCGGCGCCGCCGCCCGCGACTGCTGCCGACACTCCCGCATCCCCATCGCAGCCGTCAGGCGCACACGTGCTGGTGGTGGAGGACGACCTGGTGAATCGGAAGATGGCAAAGTATATGCTCGAAAAGCTGGGCTGCGTCGTGGCCGTTGCCGAAACCGGAGCGGAGGCGTTGGAATTGGCCGCACACGCGCACTTCGACCTGGTGCTGATGGATTGGCGAATGCCGGACATGGACGGGTTGGAGACCGCGCGCCGCATGAAGTCCCTCTGGCCTGCGGACCAGCAGGTCCCAATCGTCGCGCTTACCGCCAGCGCCATGGAAGGCGATCGCCAGCAGTGCATCGAGGCAGGTATGTCGGACTACCTTGCTAAACCGCTGCAGATGGCACGCCTGGCGGACGTCCTGACCCGCTGGATCGCAGCCGGCCGCTCCAACGTCACTCCCCGGTAACCGTCGATTTCTCTCGGGCACTTTACTGCCCGGCCGACCCCGTAATCCTCGCGATCTCCGCCAGGGCCAACTGTAGGGAGAGCCGGGCTTGCAGTTCGTCCACTTCTCAGTGTCGTGTTGGCCGGCGGAATGGTGTTCGATCCCTCGTCGAACGCGATGCCTTGCGTAGGGAACGGCCCCAGCCCCGGCAAGGTCCGCTGGGAGCATGCGGAGTGAAGGCCGGGCCTCCCGGCTCGCTACCTGCTACGGCTCGTGGCCGTAACTCCATGGAAGTTCGAGGAGATGGTACGCCCGAGTGGATTCGAACCACCGACCTTTTGCTCCGGAGGCTAGAGACCTGCCGCGTGTTTTCATGCACTTGCATGCAGTTTCTGGACGCTACGTGGACAGAACCAGACATTGTTCACCTCACCGCGGGTGTTTTCATGGGGACGACCTTCCCCTTCCCGTTCTTCAAGTTCGCCCCGCTGACGATCTTCTCCGCCAGGCGCTCCAACACTTCCGAGACCTGCTGGCTGGGGACGTGCGTGTAGTGCAGCGTCATCTCCGCGCGGCCGTGTCCCATCAGTTCCTTGCGTTCGCCGATCGAAATGTTCTCTTGGTCCGCCAGCGTTGCGAACGTACGCCGCAGGTCGTGCCAACTCAGCCAAGGCATGCCCAACTTCCGACCGGCTGGCTTGAGGTGCCGCTGTACAATGGCGTTCTCGCAGAGCGGCTTCCCGCCTGTTCCGGCGAATACCGGATCTTCGGCGCCGACCCACTCCTTGCGCTGCTGGAGTGCCCGGAGTTCATCGACGGCCCACTGCGGCAGCATCACATAACGCCGCCGCGCCTTGGCTTTCACCGATCCCCACGCGCCCTTGTACCATTGCTCGCGTACGCCAGCCATGAAGGGCGGCAGCAGTTCGTCATCCATGATGATGGGGCCCAACGTCAGGTTAAGCCTCTTCCATTTCAGGCCGCAGATCTCGGCGACGTTCATGCTGGTCATCACCGCCAAGAACGCCATCAGGCGTGGCACCGTGGGCAGTTGCTGCAGGAGAGCCACGACTTGCTGAAGGCTTAGAGCATGCGGAGTGGCGCGCTCCATCTCGGGCAGTTTTACGAACTTGGCGGGGTTCGTGCCGCTGAACCAGCCCTCCTGCTGGGCGTGAGTGAAGATTGCCGAAGCGACCGTCTTGACGTGCTTGGCAGACTGGGTGCTGTAGCCGCGCAGCAGCATCGTTCCCACCAATTGCTGAAGGTCCTCTCTTTGCACATCGCGCAGCCGGATATCGCCGATGCCCCGAGTGCGACAAATGGCCGGCGGCTCCTCGCCAGGTTTGAATCTCGTTTTGCCGCCGCGTGCGATCTTCTTGTCCGGAACTCCGTCGAGGACGAAGGGCAGTTGAGAGCGGTAGTGTTCCTGCCCGCCATGCTTCATGTAGGCCACGTGCTCGGGGAGAAACTTGCGCTCGACGAACTCCCGCACTGTCAGGATTGACTGCGGTGTTCGATTGTTGTGGTCAAGGCGGGAAAGGTGATTCTCCCAGGCCAGGCGACGTGCTTCTTTCTCCGTGAAAGCGCCGGGGCCGTCAGATGGCCCGATACAAACGGATCGACTCCATCCTCGCTTCGACTCGCCTTTGGCGTTGATTTGGTCTTCGTGCCAACGCAGCATCCAGTAGGCGCCGCTGCGGAATAGATCCCCCTTTTGCTGTAACCGCCTTCGCGCCATATTGTCCCGGTACACTGGGACATTACCTCCAAATGGCGCCGAGAAGGTCATAGGATATGCTGTTAATCGCGGTTGTCGCTGGTCTCGCGGTTGAAGTCTGGCGGTCTGAATCGCTCGCGATGGACTCGGCAGTGGGGGGAATCCCCCCGTTGAATCAAGTTTTCGGTATTCCTGGAATAGCGTCTTGTCGTTTCACGGTATTCCGCGAATGCAGATGTTTGTACTTAGTACGAAAGCGGCGGCGGCCTAGTGCTGTCAGTTCCTTCGCCTGGAGTGCAATCTCTCGACCCGTTGCCGTCTGCGCAACTCGACTTCGGCCGCAATCTCCTGTTGCGTTTGCCGCGCCGTCGCCTGCGCGAGTTCCCAAAGCTCGTGGGAGTTGGGCGTCACGAGGTACGTCGCAGACCTCCGGTCCAGGCACGGCGATGGTACAGCAGTCGGCAGAACCACGAACCCGACCTCGGCGAGGTCAACCAAGCCCTTCCGGATGGCGTTGTGCGATTGCACGCCGCTGAAGCGCGCCAGCGTGCGATAGGCCATCTGGACCCGCAGAGCTTCTTCAAGCGGCCCACCCCTCTCACCAAATTCGAGCAGTACGGCAGCAATGGCTTGAGCGGGCGCCGAGAGCCTCGCCCAAAGCCCGGAGCGGATCAGCAACCCCAGGCCGCGCTCGTATCCAACCCGGTCTCTCCTCCCATCCGCATCCGTGAGCCGCTTGCGCGCCGGTGTCCTGCCAACACGTTCCATCTCGTTGGAGGTAGCGCCCGATTTCTGGGATCTTTCGTTGGGCAGCTTGGAAGAACTCTCGTCGGTACATCCAAATGTCCAGGCGTTGCTGCTTTTGACTGCTCAAGCATCCACTATTCTAATTGCCATCAAACCGGCTGGTGAATCGCTGGCTCCGACTCGCGTAATTGCTCGCCCGTGGGGAGTCGCCCTGAAACCACGTCCAGCCGACTCCGGGCTATTCTTGCGCGGCTCTCTGGGGGCCCAGCCCTTCGCCTCGCCGCCAGGTTCTGTGTTGCCTGGTCGGTGAACCTCGCTCCCTATTTGGTGCGGACTTTGACCGCGGGGGCTCCCCAAGCACTGGCTGAAGCCTTGTGTTGCAGGTTCAGAAGGCTGCCCACGAGATCACCCCACTCGCCACGCACGCGTTCCGTGGTCACTGTCGAGCTTCCGTGGCATTCCCCGAGGTGGTCTCGATCATCACCCGCCGAGCGAAGCCGAACCGAACGTATGGAGCCGTCCTTCCGGTGCTTCACCTCAGCATTGGGGGCAGCCAGGTACCGGCCAAGCAGATGTGGAGGACAAACTTCCAGCAGGATGTCATCCTCACCCACGACGCGCACACCTCTCCCTGCCTCGAACGCTCGTGGTTGCTTGTCGCGGGAACCACGGGAAACCGTGTCGGGATGCGGCCGCCGGGCTGGGGGGCTGGTCATTGCGCTCCGAGCGCCTGCACGGTAGATTCCTCGATGATTCGGTCGATCACGTCCGGCCGGATACGGATCGCCCCGCCGATCTTCTGATACTCGATTTCGCGGCGCCAGATCTTCTGGCGAATGGTCTTAGGCCTTAAACCCAGTTCCGCTGCGGCTTCCTCAACCGTCAGTAACTTCCTCTGCTGCTCTTTCATATAGCCAGTTTTGCTCCGGAATCCTCTCCTGTCACGTGATATGATGCCCGCGATGGGTAACACACATCGCAGTCACCCTTTCACGCAGGCGATAGCTCCGCGACCGCGCACGCAAACGGAGTTGACCCGTCGCAGCCGCACGCTTTCGTTCAGTGATGCATCAATCGCGGTTGCATGGCTGAACGCCACGAGGGGAAGCGCAGCTTACCGCCGCGTGCTCACTTTGCGGCAGGAACTCGAAGATCTCGGCGTGATGTTGGATTCCCTGAGCCAGCAGAGACGGGAAGGCAAGGCACTTCGTAAGCGGCGGCAGGCCCCGATGTCCCAAGAGGAACTGAAAGAGACACTTCGGCGCGCCGAATCATGCACGCGTTTTCGCGAGCGCCACAATGCCCTGAACAGGCTGCTATACCGGTATGCCTTCGTGCCAGTTATGGCTTACGATCTTGACGCCAGAATCTGGCGATGCAGTTCTGCCCCGAAGGCCACGCGCGGGCGCACCATCGAGGTTTCGGACGGTACGTTGACTGTTGAAGTAGACGAGGGCGCGGTAGTGGGCGCGCTCGCTCGCCTGGCCGCCAACCGCGGCCTTTTCAAGGCTCGCCTTTGCCCTATGTGCCAAGAGCGCTGGCACGTCTCGGAACGGCAAATGGATCGATTCTGTTCCACAGAGTGCCGCGAGAAGTTTCGCCTGAGTCAACCGGAGTCGAGGGAACGTCATACTCGCCAGCAGCGCGAGTACCGGCAGAGACTGGATTCCCACCCTCCACGAAAGGAGAGGATCTGACCGAGTCTCTCTACTGCCCGTTCGGATCGGGCTTACCGCGGCGGCACCCGCAGACTCAGCCCACAAGGGCACCTCGGTTTGACTAACAATGGCCCGGAGTGACGCTGCTTGGTTGCTCAGCCGGCCCGCGCATGAAGCACTGTAATAACTCGATTAGGCGCCCGCCGCCCGGCTCGGCCGCGGCCGCGGCCTGACGAATCATGTCCAGTTGCTCCTGTTGCACTGGTCTGAGGTCCGCCCCACCGCAGGCATCAGCGACCAGGTTCAGCAGGAAGTCCTTGGGCCGTAGAGCTTCTGCGAACTTCCCTTAGCGAAGTGGAGAGTCACCGGCTCCGAAAGGAGTCTGCCTTCCAGCGCTCGAAGACGTTTCTCAATTCTCATCGCGCCTCCTTCGCAGAGAAGGCCGCCATGGGGCGGCGCCTTTCGCCGCGTTCACGAGACCAGGTAGGCGGCACACGTACAATTCTATCGAGATTTGTTTCTGGAGGTAGGCCAATCGCCAATTGCCGGTACAGGACGCCATAGGGCCGCTACCGCTACCGCTCCGGCTCCCGATAAAACGCCGCCCGTCGCGTCACGTTCGCCCACGTTGCGCCGCCGGCGCCCACCTCGCCCAATGTTGCCACCCGGCGGCGCGGGCGCGCCCAAAACCAAACCCGCCGCGGCAGGCGTGGTTCGTCGAGACCGCTACCGATATGTGAGAATAACGCTCTTGAGCTCTCGGCTGTTAACCGAAGGGTTGTAGGTTCGAATCCTACCTGAGGAGCCAAATGCCTTAGAATCAATTGGTTAGCGCCTGGGACGAGGCCGCGGGAAGATCCGCGGTTGGGCGAAGGGTGCGCGTCACAATTTGTTGATTTTAAACAACTTAGGTTTCATATGAACCCTTTCGGTGAAAACCGAAGGATTGCCGCTCAAGTCCCACCATATGAATGTTTTGCAGGGCAATGTAGGGACTTATGTAGGGACGGTCATCAACTTTTCTCACCATATTGGCCTCGGCGATAGGCGATCTGCGATGTTGTCTTCAGTCCTTTTGATTGGCTGTGATGGCGATCTGCGCCTTCAGGTTCGGTGGGTGGCGCTCGCCATCGGGCTTGCGTCCGACTTAGACCGTCACGGGCCTGCGGTGCCCCGAGAGCCAGCCCTCAATCAGACCGCACTCAAGTGGTCGGGAAATACCGCTTGAAGTTCTTCTTAATTCGCCGGGCATGACGCAGCCAGTGGTTCAGTCCATGTGCTTCTCCTATGGAGGCCCGCTGACTGGTGGTCAGCCGGTAAATCTGGATTCCCCCCCAGGAATAGCGTATTCGCAACGGGCCGATGTGTGATGACATTGTGCCGATCAAAGCTAAGGCAGGGCCTTCCGGCAGCGGCATTTAAGGTTGAGGTTGAGGGACCACGCCGCGGGCAAAGCGTGCTCTGGGCCGCCCCACCGACGCTTGCGATAGCCGTTTGCTATTCGCTCAGTTCGCTCTCAATTTCTTCAATGGTAGGTAGCGTCCCCTTCAACTTCTCGGGAAGGGCAGCGGCGAGCTGGTACTCGGAGATTCCGATAGGCTTGGAAACGTCGCGCAGCGCATATTCGGCAACGAAGCGGTCCCGGGTCTTACAGAGAATCAGGCCTATGCTTGGCTGATCATCCGGATGGCGGAGGAGTTCGTTTACCGCAGAAAGGTAGAAGTTCATCTTGCCTGCAAATTCCGGTCGGAACGGTTGCATTTTCAAATCGATGACCACGAAGGCTCTAAGCTTCAAGTGATAGAAGAGTAGATCGATGAAAAACTCCTCTTCGCCCACCCGTATTCGGTACTGGCTTCCCACAAACGCGAACCCCACCCCGAGCTCTAATAGAAATTTCCGCAGGTGATCGAGGAGGCCCCGCTCGAGGTCCCTCTCATGTGCTTCCGGGCCGAGGAGCAGAAAATCGAAGTTGTACGGATCTTTTGTGATTTGTTGGGCAAGGTCGGATTGAGGTAGCGGCAGAGATTGCTCGAAATTGGTGACGGCCTTGCCCTGCCGCCGGAAAAGCCCGCTCTCGATCTGGTGCACGAGAACGTCACGACTCCAGCCGTGCTGCACTGTCGCCCGAACGTACCACTCTCGCTCTATGGGATCTTTGACATAGTCCAGAATGCGGACATTGTGACCCCAGGGGATTTGTGCAACAAGCTGTTGCACAATTGCCTCCTCGGGCCAAGCCTCGGCGAAGGCCCGCATGTACTTCAAATTCCGAGGCGAAAACCCCTTCATTTCCGGGAACGCGGCCTTCAGATCGCCGGCTACGCGGTCAATTACCTTTGCTCCCCAGCTTTCCCGCTCCTGGCGGGCCAAGATATCGCGCCCGATTTGCCAATAGAGAAACACCAGCTCCCGGTTGACCGCTAATGACGCGCGCAATTGGGCAGCCTGAATTCGCTGCTTCAGGTCGCCCAGCAACTTCGAATAACCTGCTGGCCCCGGCACCCGCGTTTCAGCCATCAGGAAACACTCCACGGCCGCAGATGATTTGTCTCTTCTCTGCCAACCCTCACCATAACGCGTTTCGTGGCGGAGCGGCCAGTGCTTATTCAGGGTGGTCGCGCGCTCCTCGGCTGCCAGACATCATTCGCTGGTTTGGGATGGCTTCTGGCGGTGCCGATCAGCTCTTGTTGATATAAGCCCCACCAAAACGTGCCATTTGTTTGCCCCGCACTGGCGGAGGTGTCTTATGGCACGAAAAGTCGGCCAGATCGTCCAACGCGGCAGTTGCACCTGGCTGGTGCGAATGTACACCGGCCGCCACTTGGAAACCAAGAAACGAACGTATTTAAATCAGACCATCCACGGCGGACTGAGGGATGCTCAGGCTCATCTCAACAAAATGCTCGGCGAGCGAGACCGTGGGCGAAAGCTCGACTCGTCGAAGCAAACGCTCAATCAATACTTGGACCGCTGGCTCGAACTCTGCGCGAAGCCGCGGTTACGCGCGAAGAGCCTCAAGGACTACGAAGGGCTACTACGCCGTTACGTGCGCCCTGGACTTGGCCCTAAAGCATTGGCATCCATCTCAGCGTTCGACATCCAGACGCTCTACCGAGATCTGCTAGTCCAGAGCCTGTCGGCCCGCTCGATCCGCTATACCCACGCGGTCCTGCGGTCGGCGTTGAAGCAGGCGATGCGCTGGAACCTCATCCTGTCAAACCCGGCTGACTCAGTTGATCTACCCAGACAAGACCGACGGCAAATCGCAGTGCTAAACGTCGAACAGGCGAGAACATTCGTCAGGGCGATCTCCGGTCATCCCTATGGGTCCCTGTTCGCACTCGCCCTGACAACAGGCATGCGGCCCAGTGAATACCTTGGCCTGACGTGGAAGGACCTCGATCTTGATCGCGGAACGGTCAGCGTCTCCCACACGCTCGAATGGCGCAAAGGCGGCTGGCAGTTCGCCGAGACGAAGCGGTCACGAAGTCGCCGCTTGGTAAAGCTCCAGGCTTGGGTCGTGGCCCTGCTCCGAGAGCAAGTCCCGAAACTACAGGAAGCTCTTGGAGACGCCCTCGTGTTCCGTGCCCGACGCGGGGGACCTATCCGCGAATCGCGTTTCGTACAGGACCATTTCAAGCCGTTGCTCAAGTCGGCGGAATTGCCGGCCATTCGGCTGTACGACCTACGCCATACGGCTGCAACCATTTCACTGATTGCCGGGGTCTCCCCGAAGGTCATCAGTGAACAGCTGGGACATGCCAGCGTGGCGTTCACGCTCGATGTCTATTCTCATGTTCTGCCGCATATGCAGGACGCCGCCGCGGAAAAGGTACAAGCGTTGCTGATCGAAGTTACGCCTGAATGACATCTGGAGCAAGATTGCATGTACGCGCCACTCAGAGTTCCGATTGTGGGTGGCGCGTCCACTTGGTCGACCTGTAGTGGAAAGGAGAAGCGCACGCACGCTTCGTGGTCACCGCCGAACGGCGTTTGCGGTACTGACGGTTGAACCCCGATCAGTCGTCATTTTGATGAACCCCAACAAGTCAGTTGAGTGGCAACGCGCACTTTGCCGCTGGTGTGCCGCACGTCTCAGCGGAGGGTGTCGCTATGGCACGAAAAGTCGGTCAGATTGGACGCGGTCCCCCCTTGGCTAGTGCGCCTCTACAACGGATTGGTCCCCGGAGTCGAGAAGCCTTCCACCGACCGGCCTCGCAGAACATCTTGTCGAGATGAGCCTGAGCGCCCCGCAGCCAGCGACGGATGGTCTGGTACAGGTACTTGTTCTTCTTGGCGCCCCAAGAGGAACCGAACCCATCTCCGTAATGGATTTGGAGAATCGGGTTTCGAAACGACCCTGGGCGTTACCAACCGCGTCGCGTTGTTGCCAAGCAGGCAACCTGTGGATTTCGGATTTCAAAGGCCGGACAGCGACTCTCAGCATGCTGTCGTAAAGGCCGATGGCGGAGGGGCCCATCCCGACAAGAATCTGGATCGCAGGAGGTCAACACTTCTTGCTCGGCGGCGCCGTGCAAGTCGCAGGAACCGCGGGTGAGGCAGGACACGACCTTCGGAATGGAAGTGGAACTCTACGAAGGGGAGGTGGAGTTCACGCTGGCCGTACGGGTCGTGCCCGGCGCGGCGCCGGACACGCATAACCTGGTGGTGAGCGCCTTTTGTCAAAGCTGCAACAACAAGCTGTGCCTGCCGCCAAAGACGATGAAGGCGGAAGTGCCGGTCACCATCGGTAAGTAAGCCGTCAGTCCTGGCCCTGAACCACCGCAACGCCGTTGGCTCCGGCGCTCATAGTCGATGCGCCACGCAGCGTGAGGTTTCCGTCGTCATCCACGCCGAAGATCGAGAGATGCGAAGCCGTGCCATTGCCGTCGATCACGGCGACCAAGCCTTCACCTGAGGCGATATCGGTGGGATTCCCATTCAGGCTTGCGGCCACCGCGGCGTCCTGCACGATCTGCTGCCCGTAGACGGAGTACCGCGAAATACTCTTGCTGGGCGAATTGGCCGAGAAGAGAAACGGTCCTGCCAGCGTCACCCAGCAGGGGGCGTGCTGCGTGCCGGAACCGGTGACGGTCAGAACCTTGCCGTTGCGGACCAGGCTGATCTCATCGGCATGAGCGATAGTGACGTAGGCATTGTTGCCGCGGGTTGCCAATCCGAAAGGCGCATTGACGTTGGCCGGAATATTTTGCACGAGGGTGGGAAATCCGCTGACGGCTCCGTCCGGAAGCAGGTCCACGGTTTCGATCACGTTGCTCTTTTCGGTGATGATGAGCTGATTTTGCACGACGCCTACCTGGGCGGCGGAGCCATCCGCTTTGAGCAGGGTTACGATTCCATCGGGATTGGAATTCACGATGGAGCCGTACATGCGGTGCGATTCCACCGTAGTGGTGCCGAGAATCTACAGGTGGCTGCCGCCGAAGGCGACGCTGACCGGGTTGGAGGCCGCGGGCACCGATTGCGTCATCCGGAGGCTTCCGTTGGCGCGTTCGAAGATCGACACGTTCTGGGAGCCGAAGTTCACCACGGCGACTAGACTGCCTTTGGCCTCGATGCCGCCGGCGTTGCCGCCGACGCCGCCCTGACCCTGGGCGGAAACCGTATGGATGAGTTGGCCCGTGGAATCGTAGATGAGGAGCTGATTCTGGGCCGCGTTGGTCGCCGTAACGACCAGAGCGTTCTGTGCGTGGGCGGCGGCGAGGGCGCTAATCAACGGGACCAGTATGCCGAAAAACCTGAATCTGTTAAGCAGTATCGTTCTCTCCTTGAGTTGTCTGAGTGCGCTCCAGTGCGGAGCATTTTGTCGTCGCAAGTGTATTCGCTGCCGGACAGGAAAAAGTTACGGTGCTTGCGGCTCGGCGGCGGCGTAACTTTCCGGCCCGAGCGAGCGAATCAGCTTTTGTAGGGCGGGGGATCCTGGTAATAATTAGGTGAGCAGATTCTTCGCCATATGTACCCGGACAGCGACCTGGAAATGCTGATGGCCCGTTACCAGCAGGGTGATTTCGCCGCGGCCACAGCCCTGATCCACCGGCTGAGCCCGCAACTGCACCGGTTCTTCGTGGTTCAACTCGCCAGCCGAGGGGATGCCGACGACCTGCTACAGGAAACCTGGCTGCGTATTCACCAGGTGCGGCACACCTACCGCGCCGGCGAACCGGTGCAGGCGTGGGTCTACGCAATTGCCCGGCACATTCGCGTGGACCACTACCGTAAAGCGTGTCGCACGGCGGGGCGCGAAGAGCCGCTGGAGGGAATGCCCGAGCCGGCGGCGGCACCGCCCTCAGGGGCGGAAAAGGATGCGGACCTGGAAACGATTTTGGCCCACCTTCCGGAGAGCCAGCGCGAACTGATCGAGATGTTGAAGGTGGCGGGAATGTCGCTGGAGGAGGTGGCGCGCGCCACTTCGTCGAGCGTGGGGTCGGTGAAACAGAAGGCGCATCGGGCTTACGAG
>Ga0182021_10003478_pt1 | contig 18485 bp, 14 predicted proteins | sample 612E3MmetaG_FD_120493 | JGI IMG/M metagenome (GOLD analysis project Ga0182021, IMG submission 120493) | Permafrost microbial communities from Stordalen Mire, Sweden - 612E3M metaG (Illumina Assembly) | ecosystem: Environmental > Terrestrial > Soil > Wetlands > Permafrost | place: Sweden... | reverse complement strand
ATGGTGCTGAGGCGGAAGCCTAAGAAACTGGCCGTTGACAGAAAAATGAAGAAAATGATAGCTTGCACGAAGTTGAACCCTATCAGGCTCAAAATGTACACCGTCAGGCCGAAGGGCACGACAAACAAACTACCGAATAACCAGCGCGATGTTTTGGAGCTGGCGTTTTTATCCCCGGCGTTGACAACGGGTAGGTCGGGTGTGTACAAAATGGTGTCGATGTAACTTCTGAGAGCGCGGGCGTTGGTGCTGGCCGGCATAGTCAAACTCAGCCGTAGGCTGGCCATATAAACGGGCGGGATAGTCAGGTTGATGATCAGCGGCATCCAGAGAATAGCGCCGTTGACCAAAAGGTCGTACGGCACTTCGATGCTGAGACCAATCAGTACTTTGGTTATGAAAATGAAGATGATACTCTTAACGATACCGCGGTTAATGCGATGCCTAACGCTGTTGTACTCGACGTTGATTTGCTTGTCGAAAACTTCCAGCAGGCGTTGTCGGCTACCGATGACGGACAGAGCTTCCGTCGGCCGCGCTTCGATTAGCCCGCGCAAAATCCTAAACGGCGCGGCGTTGTGGCTGACGATGCGCCGCAATCTGGCAGTTAGGGTCGATAAAAACAGCTCGTCCACTTGGCGGCAGAAAGCGATGTAGGCCGACAGATGAGCGGGGCTTTGATTGTAAGCGCGGGTCAGGTTATGCCGAATCATCGCCAGATCGGACTTTAGTAGAGCCTGCTGAACGGCGATATACAGCGAAATCTCGTAAAGTTCTTTCTCGGTTTTAGACTCGACCAGCTCGGCCTTGGGCAATACTTGGGAGTAGTGCTGGTAGGCGGTGTAGGCCACGGCGTTTTTGACGCTGTGAGGGTTAAGCATGGTCTCGATTTGAACTGTCACGTCGGACAGCGCCCAGTCGATCGCGGTTTCGCGCTTAATGCCGCCGTCTTTTAACTGCTCGATGGCGCTCAGGGCTTCTCGGGACAGTGACGCGATGGTGGCGGCAATGTTGACGCCGAACTCGCCGTCGCGCAGATAGCCGGCCTGCATCAGATCGACGATCAGCTCGCGGCCGATGTTGTCGAGGTCTACGCGGGACATGAACAGGGTTCGAACCAGGAAACGATGAATAGCTCGCTGGAGCAACAGATGCTCTTCCGTGTATTCGGTGGCGTTGCGCAGTTGCTCGTAGGCGCCGACAATCATTTTGCCGGTGCGCGGAATTTCAAGACCGTCACCCGCTTTAGCTTGAATGCGGGCGGCTTTGTCGGCGGCCAACGCCAAGGCTAGCTGTCGCTGGAGCAGCTCGAGTAGCTTGGTCGGATGTCCTTGGGTCTCATTCATAGATAATACCAGCAAGTATTATATACCAGTGACACCGACCATTGCACTCTTGACAAATGGCGCCGGGGAGAGCGCTGACCCACCCCTGAGTCTCAAACCCTCACCCTGATTTCAAGCCCGTCGGCGAGGAGGTATATATGCATTTAGAAAAATTACGGCAATAGTAATAATTCTTCCCTCGGGATTATTACTATTGCCGTAAAACTTTTTTAAGAGATGACTCGCCCTTTGCGTCAGCCACATTGTGCTCGTCATTATCCGGGGTGAGCGTGTCGCTTGGAGCGATCCGCCTGCGACAACTCGCGCGAACCGTTAGCATTTTACGGCGCGTGGTCGTATCATATTAGTATGATTAATCCGAAAATGCATTTAAATCCCGACCTGTTCAAGCCGGAGGTTAAGCTCGAAGCAATTCGTGTCGGCTTCGGACGCGGCCTGTTGGCGGCGGCGCACGCGGACAAAAACGTGGTCGGCCTGTGCGCCGATCTCACCGAGTCGACGCGAATGATCGATTTCGCTCAGAGTTATCCCGACCGGTTCTTTGAGGTCGGCGTAGCCGAGCAGGGGCTGGTGACGGCCGCGGCCGGCATGGCGCTGGCGGGTAAGGTGCCGTTTGTGTCCAGCTACGCCGCGTTCTCGCCCGGCCGCAACTGGGAGCAGATTCGCACGACGGTGTGCATCAATGACGTTAACGTCAAAATCGCCGGGTCGCACGCCGGCGTCAGCGTCGGTCCGGACGGCGCCACCCACCAGATGCTCGAAGACATCGCGCTGATGCGCGTCTTGCCGCGCATGACGGTGGTAGTGCCGTGCGACGCGGTCGAGGCCGAGAAGGCGACGCGCGCCGTGGCCGCGATGGTCGGACCGGCCTACATTCGGCTGGCGCGCGAGAAGTCGCCGCTGGTGACGATGGCCGAGACGCCGTTTGAGCTGGGCCGCGCCGCCGTTTTGCGCGTGCCGCCCGAGGGCCGCGCCGCCGACCTGACCATCGCGGCCTGCGGCCTCGAGGTTTACCAGGCGCTGGTCGCGGCCGAAACGCTGGCGAGCGAGCACGGCGTCGAGGCGGAGGTCATCAACGTCGCGGTCATCAAGCCGCTCGACACGACCACCATTATCGCCAGCGCTCGCCGTTCCGGTGCCGTGCTGACGGCCGAGGAACACCAGGCCGCCGGCGGTCTCGGCGGCGCCATCGCCGAGCTACTCACCGAGCAGTACCCGGTGCCGATGATCCGCGTCGGCCTGAACGACCGCTTCGGCGAGTCCGGCACGCCCGACGAACTGCTCGAGTACTTCGGCCTGACCGCGCCGCATCTCGTAAAACGCGCGCTCGAACTTATTAAACGAAAAAAGGCCTAACATGAACCCAAGCATCGTCGCCACCCGAGCGCTTTAAATCCGCTCGGTAGTAACTATTAGTCTATTATCGTATTTCTGAGATTGATGGTTAAAGTTTATGCAGGTTATAAGATTAAGTTGATCCTCGATAGCCTCGTCACGCTCAAACAAGACGCCGGTCGCCTCGCTCTCGGGAACCGAGCGGATGGTTTTGACTCTGAAGGTATATTTAGTATTGTGGTCACCATACTCAACCGTCAGTAAGTCGCCGATTTTAGCGTTGTGCAATGCCGTGAACATGCCCGGACCATACTGCCCGTAAACGTGCCCGTCTATGACGCTCAGCCCCCGCTCTCCGGGCCTCGCGCTATTTATGAACCAACCAACCAGATTGATGTTGTCGGGCACCGCTACGCGTCCGTTTTGGTCGACGCCTACTTGCTGCACAAAAGATTGCAGGCCGATAGAGGGCATGCTTATTTGTCGCGGTTTATCCGCGGCCACCTCATAAGTGGCTTCCGGCGGAATGACAACCTCGCTGGGCGTATCGGTTGAGATAGTAATGATTTTTTTCGGGATTATCGGCGCGAGGGTGACGTGAGTGTAGTAAACCGGACGCAACAAACCCCACGCGCCTACCGCGCATAAAGAAATACCAAAAACTACGGCCAATGCTGACCCCAGTTTAACTCCGCGCATAGCCATAACTAACGGGAAACTTGCGCGCGCTTGCGGAGGATGGCGAGGACAATCACACCGGCTACCAGAAGCAGCGCGTAGGGAAGAACTGATACCGGCGCGATACCGGTGACAGGAGCGGATGTGCTCGATGTGCTGGCCCCGAGGGTTACGCCGTAACCGTTATTGGCGGCGTTAGCTACGGCGGGTGCGATAAGACTCAACATAGCGGACGCGGTGCCAATCTTTAACAAGTTTACTTTGCTCATTGATACTCCCTTACTCTTATTAGAACACTTATGCTTACTTTGTTTATAATATACATGGTCTTGACGTCCGGTGCAATAGCTATTATCGATCAATTATTTGTCATGGCGTATCCGTGTCGATGACTTTAATTTTGGCGGTTGATCGTCGCAGATCCTGAGCATCGAGAGGGCGTAGACGAGTGGTGATGTGCCCGGGACCGCGTAAGCGAGCGTCGGCGGATCGAAAAATTTTTGTGGCTCGCTCTAGTTCCGATGAGGTGGAGTCTGCCGGTCGTAGAGACCGGCCAGGGGCGCGTAGACCGTCGACTAGATTATTGTCATGGTATGCTCGTGTCGAGGAGTCTATTTTTGTTCCTCTCGACTTATGATAAATCCATCTTTCCGGTGTTTTCCGTAGCTCCCATATGCTGGTTCCGACGCCAATGCAGAGCAAGTAAAAACATTCGACAGCTACCGCGTTGGCGGCGAGTGTTTGTCCGATCGAGGTCAAAATTGGAATCAGGATCAAACAAAGGAGGGCGAATAAGAAGCTCCAGCGAGATTCAATGCCTAAACCAATGGCGAGGACGGCGTAAACGGCGATCAGCAACGAACCAATGCCGGGGTCGCCGTAAATGACCAAAAGGCCGACCGCCAGACCCACGATAACTCTAGACGGCCTCAGTTTCGACAATGCCAGATTAAAAATATTCTTCATGGTCGCCACTCTTTGTTGATGTAAAGTTTTAGTGTGGGGCTACTGTCGGCCAATATCAAGTCCGTTCGCCGGCCAACCCAGGCGTAACCGGCCGCATCATCTACTTTGGCCAGAACGACGTATTTAATGTTCGACTCGAGCGGCCGGTCTATGACTAACGGGTTGGCCGTCATGGTTAGCGGGTTATCAATATTGCCAAATTCGGCGTTGTCGCCTTGAATAACCGGTTTGTCGAAGAAATATTTAGCCGGGGTGGCAATAACGCTACCGGAAAAACTAAAACTCTGGTATTGATGCCATGGCAGAAACAGAACGTCGAAGCGGGTGGTATCGGCGTTGAGGCGCCGGTTGAGCGCGTACCAGTCGGCGGGGTAGTCGGCCGACTTCAGCTGTCCGTCACAGCTCCAGAGCATCGAGTGGGCGTAGACTAGCGGCAACGCGCAGAGAACCAGCGCTATGACACGACTGATTATTTTGCCGACGCGCCCGGCGGAAACTATCGCCAACGTCTCTGACAACCATGCGACTCCGACGGCGCCAAGGTAGGCGTCAGCGAGTGCCAGCAGACCAATGAACTTTTGTGGTTCGCGGTAGCCTTGGAAAAACGGCACGTTCCGGACACACCAGTCGTAGAGGCCGGCCAGCGGACCATAAGCCGTCCCAATGCCCAGCAATAAAGCCAGGCCGCCCACCGCCGCCATTGCCCACGCCTCCGGCCGCCGCCGCGCCGCCGCTAATCCGACTGCCGCCAGCATCATGAAGGTCACAGCTAGTAGCGGCCAGGCGTCCAAACCATTCTTGGCCGACGCGTAGCGCCCGCCCGCCTCCGCCCAGAAGCCGTACAGCGCGGCGGCGTTGAAGACCACGCCGTATTGGGGGTCACCGACGGTCTGAAACGCCCTGACATTGCTCGACCCGAAGCCGCCGATGAGCTTAGCCTCGGCGCTTTGGCCGCTCATCATCGGCAGTAGCCAAAAGCTACAGGCCACAATCCAAACCGCCAACACTGTCCCGCCCCAGATCAATAGCTTCCTCCGGCTAACCCAACGTGTCGTTGAACGCCCTCGCCTTGCCGCCACCGAGAAGGCGATCAAAGACACCGAGGCTACCAAAGCCATGAAGAATACGCTGTGGACCGACACGATGCTGACCGCCAACGCCCATAATACCAACCATCCGGCCCGGCTGCGCTCGGGCTTCTCCAAAAAACTCCATAACGCGGCCACGAAAAACGGCATTAACGCGTAGCCGAACAGCACCATCCACTGACCGGTCACCAGACGTTCGTAAACGAACGGGTTTATCATATAGAATACGCCCGCGAAGTACGGCGCGAAGTCGCCGAGCCGTTGCGCCCGCCCGCCGCCGAGTCGGCCACCGGTGCTAGCGCCGTTTCGTCCCCACTCCCGCGCCAACCGGTGCGCGCCAAATCCGGCCGCAAACAAGATGCCCAACAACAACAGCTTTTGAATAATCTGGGAGGGAACTATCAGACTCAGATAATGCAGTCCGGCGTTCAGTAAAAACGAGCTATCGACCTCCATCGGCATTGCCAACTTCGGCGTCCAGACCATGTCCAGCAGAAAAATATACCCCGGCCGCCACAGCGCCGGCCCCATAACCGCCAGCGCCAGCGCTCCGTAGACCGCCGCGGCTACTTTGTCGCCGTAAACTGCCGTCGTGCCAAATCGCCGCCAGATCATATTTCCATATCCTGATCTTCGGTCGTCGAGTAAAAGGCCGTCCGCCGTAGCTTCCGTCTCCGCTGTCGCCGGGCAAAAACCAGAAACCCGACACAACCCACTAAAGCCACGCTCGAAATCACCAGCCCGACGTAGAACCAAGACTGCGGCCGGAAATAAATCACCAGGTTGAAGTCCAAACTTCCATCCGCGTTCTGCCGCCAATATTTCGTCGAGAAGTGGGTTTTAATATACAGCGGGTCGACCGTCCAACCGTTGGCGTATCCGTTAATCTTGAAGTGAGCCATGTCGAACAGCGGCTGAGCTTTCAAATAACCAAAATCGTTACCCAAGCCGGGCGCTCTTCCCGGCTTGCCGTTAACCGGCTCAAGATATAGCTTCCAGCCGTCGTTGAATGCCTCGGCGAAGCTCAGTACAAACGGCAGTGTCGCCTTGCTAATCACAACCCCAAATTTTGTTGAGTTAACGCTGTCCGTTTTGATACTGCCGGGAGTTTTCATCTGCGAACTCGGTTCGGTCAGCAGGAAGTAAGTGTTGTCGGTTTCGGGGATATTGCGAAAACTAAAGTTGTCGTATCTCACGATGTTGTTCGCCTGACCGTCCGACGCATAAGCGTAAACAGTAAGTGCCGCCGAGGTTGCTCCAGCGGGTATTTTGAGTTGTTTCGAGGTCAATTCCCAGCCGCCAACTTTATTCATAACTAGCTGCTCGCTCAGACTAGTCTTGGCAACGTCATCAAACTGAATGTTGTATCCGGCAGCCTTCGTGTTTACTCCCAGGTAATCAAAACTAAACAGATATTCCCCCGGGTTATTAATGTTGAAAGTGGTACCTGTGCACGCATTGTGACGTGTCGCCTCTAATTGCAATGATTTTGACCCCTCCGTATGATCCGGAACTAGGCTCATAGCTATCTTGCCGTTGCGGTCATAATTGTTACAGTCGCCAACAGCGCTTCTCCACAGGCCGTTCTCGAATGATGAGTTTGGAATTAGGTTGTGGGTGTCGTAGCCCTCCGTACTGAGTTGAAAACTATTAGCGCCGGAGTTTATCGACATTGTTGCTTCTACGGGGTCACCCTCCGTAACGCTCGGTAGAGCAACGCTATTTTTCAGTGACAGTTGACGAAAAGAAATGTTGTCGTAACGCACGACATTATTGACTCGGCCATCGCTTGAGTAGGCGTAGACGGCCAAAGACGCGCCGTGCGCATTCGCGGGGATAGATATTTGCCTGCTCATGCTGTGCCATTGTGTGTCGGTTATCGCAATTGAACCTTTTATTATCGTGGCCGCAGGGTCATCAAATTGGACATAGAACCCCGCTTGTTTTGAGTTATCACTTTGGTAGTCGATATTTAGGATACCTTTTTCGGATGGCGCCACTTGAAATTTTGTGCTAGTACAGGCAATGTGGTTAGTGGCCTCCAGCCGCAGTGACTTCTTCCCATCGCTATATGTAGTCGCGTCGGACGACATAGCAAGCAATCCATTGTCGTCATATTTATTACAGTCGCCAACCTTGTCTTGCCATAAACCGTTCTCAAACGAGCCGTTTGCTATCTTGTTCGAACCGAGAGTATAAAGACCCATTGACCCGTAGGAGGATAGCCTCCCCAGATCCTTAGACGTGTTACCTTTAACGGGAATGGCCACATTATCCAAGAGTATGTAAAGATCTTGAGTAATCGATGTGCTCATTAAGACGCGTTTCTTATCACCGCTAAAGCTTAATAAGTTGCCGTTGACCTGAGGATCCGCCGGGGAACTCGTGTATATACTCAATGTCTTCGCGGTTGTCGAAAAGTTAAGGTCCACCGCGCTGGTTTTCTTGTATACTTTAGCCGCCTTGGCGTCGTCACTCTTGACTGTGTAATTCAGGAAGCCTGCCGTGGGCGAAAGATTTATTTTGGAGAAGAGTTCATTTAGCAGAGCGAGGCTTCGAGTGGCACTGTTTTGCTCCGCGAAATTGACCGTAGCTCGACCGACAGATTTTAGCAAAGAGAACTTATCATTTAGGTTGTCTTGGCTATCCAGGGAGATTACGTCATCCAAAACACTAACGTGGTCATCAAACCCGGTGTTTTCATAGATGATAATGTCTTTTGTACCGATGTCTATTCTTTTTAACCAAGGTACGGATTTGAGAGAATTAACATAGAAATCACGGTCGTTTCCATAATATTTAAACGGGCGATCGTCGTTAGCGGGGTCGTCAAAGGGAATAATGACATATTTAACTGAGGCGGCGTCCAGTAGGGCTTTTGAGGCGGAACCGTTAGTAATGTCGGCTATTTGATTTTGGATCGGCTCATTTTTGCCGCCTTGGCTGGGCTTTCCTAGACCCCATCTCGATCCGACCAGCGTAGCGCCGTCAAGTTTGGGGTGAAGGCTGGAATAGGGCGCCCACACACCACTTTTGGGCGCCCAATAAGTACGGAAAAACCCGCTCTGGTTATCGATGAATTCTTGCAGAACCTTGTATTCTTGAGGCATATGGCGCGGCGAGAACAAGGTATTTATCTCAGTAGTAAAGAGCGGTTTTAAATTTATTAGAGCTACCATGGCAACTATGCCGATAGTGGCGTACGCCCAGTAGCGGCTCCGGGTCGGTTTCCCTCTTCTAACTCCAATGAACAAGTACGATAGCAGCCCCATATAACCGAAGGCGGTGAGAAGATAGAATTTTGATGCTTCACGAAAGAGCGAAAAGCCCGGAAAATGACCGTAAAGCCAAATATAGGCGCCGGGTAGAGGGTCTGTGGACTGCTTTGTTAGAAAAATACCTATGAGGCTGATGATCCAAAAGAAAAGAACGTATTTTCTTTCGGCTGTCTTCAGCCTCTTGTAGATCAAGACTGAACAGAGGACCAAAATGGGTATTAGCCACATCTGCCATTGCACGGTTTGAGAAATGAACGCTTGGTTCGGCATGCTTCCTGTCCAGCTAGAGTCTGAGGCGGTTAACGCGTGAGGCATGTCGAAAAGAAAGTTACCGAATAAGTTCCGGCTCGTTGTTTCCGCTATGCCGCTTAGGCCGCCGCCAAAAATAGTCGGCATTAGCCAATAGACATTGATGGCCGCTATCATAACCATCGATCCGACCGCCCATGGCCACGCCTTTCTTAATTCGGCAAAACGAACAACGCAAAAATAGACGGCTAGGATGATTGAGACAATATACATAATACGTATTTCGAACCCGACGCCTAGGCAAAATAGTAGTCCGAACCAAAGCCAATTAACGCAGTTTTTAACATCAAGAGCGACAATAAGGCGCCAAAGGATAAGCGGGGCTAGCGCATAGACCAAAGCGATAGGCAAGTGCGCCGTTTGTCGTACCAGAAAGTAGGTGTTGCTGCCGTAATAAAGCGCCGCCGAAAGCGCTGCCAAACTGCTGTCCGTCATTTTTCTCATAAGAATGTATGGTGAAATAAAACCAAGTATAGCTATAGGTATGAAGAAGGTTAGCTTAACGCCAAAATCATAGCTAAAGCCGATATTCGCCAGAAGCGACCAAACGGAGACAAACGACAGAAACGGTATTTGAATATTTTGTGTCCCGAGTCCGTAAGGTAGCCAGGCGCCCCATACCGACAGAGATTCTTTAATGGCCGCGTTCGGCCAGTAACTCCAATCCGAATAGTTTAGAGTGCTCGTGAGGTCGAGCCAGCGCCAGTGCGATACAAGGGCAATAATAAGCAGAACCGCGACCGGCCAAAAATCACGCTTATGCAGATTTTTAAATTTTCTTATAAACACAGTTGTAGTTATTAGTATAAGCCTTTTCGCGGTCGAAAATGTCAAGAAAACTGAAAATTAGGCCGGACGCCAGTTTAACGGGCATAAGCAGTATGTAAGTAGTATAACGGACGGCCACGTGTTTCTTGAAGGGGATAAACATATCTATAGCCTGCCACGTTATAAACTGAATATTTATGAAAATGCCACCTTGAGGACGGATATCGACGAGAGCTAAATGATTCCTCGCCCCCAATGATCTTAAAGCGTACTTGGTGTAGCGGTAGTAATCGTGCGGCGTCTGATGCTCGCCTTGGCCAAGAGGTACGGTGACGATGAGCGTTCCTCCGGGCTTTAGAATCCGATCAAACTCTTTGAAGGCTAACTCTGGAAATTCAAGATGCTCTAATACTTGGGTGCAAAGAATATGATCGAAGCTTTCTTTTTCGACAGGAATGTCGTATATGGTCGATTTTATGTCTATGGCGCTGAAATACCATTCGTCGTCACCGACACAAAAGTCGTTTGACGTGTATTTGCAATGATCGAAATATCGCTTGTATCTTAGCTCACCGGCTCCGGCGTCGAGAACTGAGTCACCCGGTTTAATTTTGCCGGCCTGCTCTTTAACGAAAGACACCAAAGACCACTGATGGTAATCGATGAATCGTGAATAAATCAAAGATTGAACCCGCGGATTATTGATGATGGTCAGTAGCTTTGCGCGTTGAGTCGGTTTCATAATAGTCCCTTATTTTTGATAAATTTCATTAAATGTACCAATTTAGCGGGAAAATGATACATTCTGAGGAGTATCTCATGATCATTTAGCGCTCTATTTTGTTGTATCCAGCGTCTTTTCCGCATAGTCCTTTTAAAGTGTTTAATGTTAAACAGCCAGCCTTCAATGTAACTAAATGCAATCTTAGGTTTGAGTATAAGTAAGAAGAAGACGATCTCGAATATGTTCTGTAAGAAATATAAAGGTAGTACCCAAGCGAGATTATGCCAACGGTAATTTTTAAGAAGCATCTGTAAGGTGTTTTGGTTACGCCATAGAAACAATGAGTACTTGATCTTTTTTCCACCGGTACTGCCGGAACCGGCATGGTGAATCTGAACTTTATCGGAAAAATCGAAGGTCTTTTTTAGCATAGTTAATCTCCAAAACCAGTCCACCTCTTCAAAGTACATGAAGAAGTCGGGGTCAAGTCCCCCGGAATCTACGTACAGCTTTCTACTAAACAGTATGCACACCCCGGACAAGTAAAAGCTCTGTTTTATGGGCTTAGACCCTGACGGATACAAACTAACCGTGTGACCCAGCGGGTCTATCGGTGTGGTGTAGAGCCCTCGTTTTTTAGAATCCCAGTAAAACGCCTCTCGCGCTCCAATGACATCCAAGTTTCGCCGCTGTTTTTCTTCGACGAGGGACTGTACAAGGTCGGGCTCAGCCCAGGTATCGTTGTTCAACAACAAAATCAGTTCGCCTCGTGCCGCTTCTATGCCCAGATTGTTGCCGGCAGCGAATCCGGAGTTGGTCGGAGATTTGACGACTTTAACAACGGGGTATTCTTGCCGGACATAATCAACGCTACCGTCTGTTGAGGCGTTATCAACCATAATGAGCTCGATATTTAAGTAAGTTTGGTTACTTAGCGTATCGAGACATCTTTTTAGCCACTTTTGGCCGTTCCAGTTAATAATGATCACTGACACCAGTGGGAACGAGGTATTATTGAGCTGCAAATCGCTACTCCCTAGGCTGTTTAGCAACTCCGCGTTGCGTAAACTCAATTTTGTAAGTGCGCCCAGATGCCCTTTGATGATATCTGAATATTGATCCCTTCTAGCTAAAAGGTTTTCGAGCTTAGAAGCTAATAGCTTTTTGTCAATGTTTACCAGGGGCAGGCTGGAGCCAGAGAGGCCGATATTTTTCATATAAGCGTCCAGCTTGAACTCTTGGATGAGTGCCAAGGCCGGAACCAGCATGCTCGTTGCTAAAATCACCGGATGCATTCGTGGGCTTATGATGCTGTGAAGTTTAGACAGAATGTATTTGGCCTCGCTCGGTTTGTAATCGTAAAGCATCAATACCTGAACGTCGTCAATCGAGAAGTCTCTCAAGAAAGTTGTCGCGGTAGCGCAATCCTCGGGGATAGTCCCCGTCATGAGCACTTTGAACCCCTTGGCTTTTAAAAAGTCTACAACATAGGTCATACTCTCGAGATATGCCCGGTACTGTTCTTCGGTGAGGTTGCTTAGAATGGGTGTTCTAAGAACTAGTCCGATTGTATTTCGATCGATCGAGAACTTCTCAATAGCTTGGAGCGCCCTTGGTGAGTTATCCGGAGTCAAAGATATAACCGCATCCGCCGTCAGCTCTATTTTTGCCGTGATGCCATACTCGTGCAAGAGGGAAGCGGTTTTCTCATCGCGAGCGAGAATGAGCGTGCATTTACTAAGGCTTGACTTGGCCCATTTTTTGACGCGGCGTCCAGTGAACGGACCAATGCTTTGGGCGTATATTATAAAGTTTTTATTTAGCCTCGTTATGGTGTCGATCTCAATAAATCTTAGAAAATAGCCATATCTTTCACTGATGGAATCACCGCAGACACTTAAAATGTAATCAGCGGCAATGGATTCTTTTAGTATTTGTGGCATCAGTATCCGCAGTTTTGTAACTGACGCGATATATATAACAAGTACTTTGGCGAATGTCCGAATGACGAGGCCGATATTGTTAAAGACAAAACCAAAGCTGAGCAGCTTGCCGGTTAGTTTTACATTGGAGTTCCCAAAGTATCTGGGAATTATTTCTATATCATTAAAGTATTTTCGGCTTGTGGTCGGATCGTTAGACTCCAAAACTATTATTGCGTGCTTATCGAATGATCTAATGTGCTGAATGGTCGATTCGGCTATGGCGATGTCTCCCAGGTTATAGGCATTGTTCGATATTAGTAGGTATTTCATTGCTTCACCTTTGAACTTCTGGTGGGTTTTAAGGTTGAGTGGACGTAACCGATGACCCCGGCCGCGTATTCGGACGTCTTCATAAACAACATGCCCAAACCAACTACGGGGTCTTTAAAGAGTTTAGACGGGTTAGAAAAGAATAGCCGATACCGAGCTAGCGGTCCCGACGGGGAAGTGAGCTTTGATTGAGGATTTTTCGATAGATAGTTGGCGGCATGACGAGCGTAGTAATATTTCTTCTTAAGCGTTTTATGAAGTGATATGCGACATTCGTTGTGTCTGATGTGGGCAGTCGTATGGGAGAGCAGGCCTATCGCGGCAACACGACGCGATAGATCCCAGTCCTCCCCGGCTACAAGTGACTCATCGTAGCCGCCTAAACTGACGTAGTCTCGACGAGCCAAGAATCGAGCCGCCTCGATGCTATCCTTACCTGTGTAGTAAGAGCGCTCTAGCGCCTTACAGCTTGCCCAAAATCCAACGCCGAAAGATATCTCCGGTATTATGACTCCGGAGATATTTGTGTCGCCCTCCATCGCCTGGACGCACTCGCGGATAACCTCAGTTTGGAGTTCCATATCACTGTCGATAATTACCAAGTATTGCCCCGCGGCTTTAGTGACGCCAAAGTTGCGCTGTGTGGAGCGCTCCGGGCCGTGGTTGTAGACATGGTCGGTGAAGCGATGGGCGATGGCCTTAGTATCGTCGGTACTGTCTCGGTCGACGACAATTAACTCGATAGCTTTATAACTTTGATTCCTAATGGAGCGCAAACAAGCTTCTAGCGTCGCCGCGCTGTTGCGGGTTGGGATAATGACGGATACCAGAGGCTCTTTCACGTCGTGAGCTTCTTTACGCGGCCAATGAACTGCTTGTAGCTTTGGTCGAAAGTAATGTTGTGGCTCCAGCGCCAGTCGGCCTCGCGGAGGACGGCGTAAACGACGGCTGGGGTGCCTTGTCCGACGGCAAGAACAACAGCTTTCATGATTTACCGGCCCTCCTTAGTTGTGGTAACTATCGGCTCTTTAGTGGCAATTAAGTTCATATAAACGATATGGTCGAAATCAGACGGAGCTATGGGCTCAAGGCGCCTTTTGGCTTCGTCGATGCGGTAGAGATAGGGGAACGAAGCCAAGAGAGACGTGAATTTGTCTACTCCGTAGTTGGCGGTTATCTGACTCTTCATATATTCTAACATTAATGTCTTTACCTCGCCGAGCGTCTTTTGGGCACCCTCTAGAACGAATGGTTCGTAGCCCTCGACATCTATTTTGATGAGCTGAGGCCAAACACCTTGTTTAGTGAAGTAATCATCCAGAGTAATAACCGGCACTTCAACTTGGCTGGTAACTGTTTTATCAGGTAGTGCCAATAACGAGTGGGTGCCGATGCTGTTGGCCTGTAAATTCAGTTTTAGCGTGTCGGCATGCGCGCCGATCGCCGTTTGCACCGTAGTTACATTAGTCATACCATTGGCTTTCAGATTGTAATTTAGGAGCGCGAAATTATCCGGCTCTGGTTCAAAAGCGAAGACCCGACCGTTTTCGCCGACGATTTTTGAGGCTACGGCCGAAAATAGGCCAATATTGGCACCAACGTCAGCGAAAGTTGTTTCCGGCTGAGCTAGTTTCCGAAGAAGCTCAATCTCAAACTTCTCGTAGTCGTTGTTTAGCATGCTAGGCAGAATAGTGATGTCATTCGTGGGAATACGGAAAGTGCAACCCTCATAAGTGACATCAACTTCTTTGCCCGCCGGGTAAATAAGGTGAAACAACTTCGTGTAAATAATCGTGATCGGTTTCCAGCGGTGAACTGGCGTGTTGTAAAACAGCTTCTTAGCTACCTTAATGATAAAAAAAACCGTTTTGGAGGCCAGGTTAGTTTTTGGCTGGCTCATGAATTTGATTCCTTTTCCTCTTTCATGTCGTGAGTTCCTTTAGGCGGCCAATGAATTGTTTGTAGCTTTGGTCGAAAGTAATATCGTGGCTCCAGCGCCAGCCGGCTTCGCGGAGGGCGGCGTAGCGGGTGGGATCGCCGAGGAGGCCGACCACCAGCTCGGCCAGGGCGGCCGGAGTGTTGGCGCGGGCAACGAGGCCGGTGCGGCCGTCTTGGACGCTGTCGCGCAGGCCGTCGACGTTGTAAACGACGGCCGGAGTGCCTTGGCCGGCGGCCTCGGTGACCGTCAGCCCCCAGCCTTCCTTGACCGAGGTGACCAGGAGCAGATGGCTGCGGCGCATGAGATCGAACTTCTGCTCCGGGCTGACGCGGCCGAGGCACTCGATGTCCTCCGCGAAGCAGCTGGCGGCGGCGTAGGCGAGTACGCGTCGACCATACGAGCCACTGACGTCACCGGCGATCTTTAGCCGGAGATTCGGTAATCGGTCTTTGGCCAGCTCGAAGACCTTAACTTGATCTAGTGTGCGCTTCATCGGCCGGACGGCGCCTAGGCTTAGCAGGGTCGGCTCGGCGAACTTGGTGACGGCGGACGGATCGGCCAGGGGCGCGGTTTCGATGCCTTCGGAGATGATGCCGATCTTATCCGCATTAAATCCGTAGCGCGTAAGGTCGCGTTTCGTGCTCTCCGAGACCGTAATGACTTGCCGATCGCGCAACATCCGAAGGTAAATCGGTTCGACCAGATAGCCCACGAAGCTGAGGGGGAAGAAAATCTCATAAAACCAAATCCGGCGGCAAAGCATGTGCACCAGTAAAATATTGTGCTCGCGGACATAGAACTTGGCGAAAAAGGGGACAGTGTTGACCTCGTCGATGACCAGGTCGGCCCAGCCGCGCAAATGTCGCCGGTAATATCGCCAAGCACGCCAGTAAACCGTCCAGCGGCCGCCGACGCGGATAACTCGGCAGCCGTCGACGGTTTCTTCTGCCGTGCCGCCGGGAAACCCGCCCACCAGCAACGTCACCTCATGGCCGTCGGCGATCAGTCGCCTAACTAGCTCTGTCTGGACGCGCTCCGCGCCGCCCGCGAGCGGATGCCGCATGTCCTTCCAACTGAGCCAGAGCACGCGCATTATTTTTGGTACTCCCGGTCATGTCTCACCACGTACAATGGTCGGTTGATAACTTCGCGGTGGATGCTGGCAATGTACATAGCGACCAGCCCCAGGCAACTAAGAATCACTCCGGACATGAATAGCATAACCATGGCGAGCAGACCCGAACTCGAAAACGCCAAACCCCACGGGTCTTTCAAGATGAATTTTTCCACAAATATAAACACTCCGGTCGCGCCCGAAATCAGGGTGATTAGCACGCCTAAATAACCCGCCAATTTCAGCGGAAACAGGCTTAACGACACGAAACTGTTAAATGCCAGTTGCAGCCGTTTGCGTAAACCGTATCTTGATTTGCCATCGATCCGTTTGGCCGCCTCAAACACCACGAAGTCCTGTTGAAAACCCAACCAATCGATTAGCCCGCGAGTAATGCGCTGGTGCTCGGTGAGACGGTTAAATTCTTCAATCACCTGGCGGTCGAGCAATCGGTAATCCGTCGACCGAGGAACCATTTTGGTTTCGCTGATGAGCGTAATAATTTTATAAAATAGCCAAGACGTGAAGTTGGTTAGTAAAGCCCAGTCGGACGCCGGTTTACGGATACCGATTACGACGTCCGCGCCCTCCTGCCACTTGGTTATAAACTCCGGAATCAGTTCCACGGGATGTTGCAAGTCGGCGTCAATCAATATAACCGCGTCACCTTTGGCGGCGTGGATGCCGGCGGTAACGGCCGTTTCTTTGCCGAAATTACGCGACAGTTCAATGAGTCTAACCTGATGATGGCTCTTTTTCAGCCTGCGAATCTCGGCCGCCGAGTCGTCGGTGCTGCCGTCATCGACAAAAATCAGTTCGTATTTGACGTCCAAACCGTGCAAAACATTGCTTAACTGTTTCCAGAGCGCCCGGATATTAGCCGCCTCATTATAGACAGGAATAACCACCGAAATAAATCTATTCGCTAACTGCACGGTAACCCTTCCCCTCGCCTTTGCTGTGGTTTTAAGCGTAACACGAAACGACACGCACTAACACATACCGGTAGTCCCTATATCTTCAATTTGTACAGCCCCAGACCAATCAAAGTCGAGACCGAGCCGATAGCCATGTCCGTCACCACGTTAGTTAACGAGGCGTGTGAGAATATAAACAAACCGGCGGTCAGCAAACCGCCCCCCAGCGCGATAACGGCGACGCCGGTGCGGCGCAACGCCAGATTGTATAGAAACAAAATATTGGATAGTGACACGGCGAAAACCGCCAGGCTGAGCGTCGGTAGTAAGTAGGCTAGCTGAACATAGCGGGCGCCGAGCATCAGATGAATTATCCAGCCGGGCGCCAGGCTGAAGAGCGCCAGCCCGCCGCCGCCAAGCAGAGCGACCAGCCCCAGCGAGAAACGAAGTACGCGGCGATTCTCGGCCGCGGCCCCGGTCAGTTTGATGGCCGGGAACATGACCGCGCCAATGGAACTGGTCAGAAAGAACAAAATGCGGGCGATGGTCGAAATACCCGCGTACGCGCCGGCTGCCTCCGGCGCGAAGTAGTGCTTAACGACGATTATGTCGCCGGTATATAGCAAGGTGGTAATGAGCGACACCACCAACACCAGCGCCGCGTAGCGTAGCTCCGGCCGGAGAACGGCTAGATCCGGCCGCCGAAAGCGGCTACCCGTGGCGGCGGGACGGTAGCCGGCGCGTCGCAGGCGGACAGTCACTACGCCTAAAGTGATAATTTGCGCGACGGTGATGCCGCCGATCGCTCCGAAGGCGGCGCCGCCGGCCAGCACTAAAGCGGCGGCCGCCAGCAGTTTGCAGCCCGAGTTGAGAATACTAATGAACGACAACTCGGCAAACCGTTGGCGACCTTGCAAATAAGCGAAGCTCAATGTCAGCGGTACTGTTAGAGCCAGAGAGACGATCAGCGCGAAAAAGGCGCGGCCGTCGCTCAGGCGCAAGAAATTAGCGATAGGTCCCGCCAGCGCTAGCGCTATCAGTGACACGCCCACCATAATTAATATAGCTAGCCGCCGCAATTCTTCGACGATGCGGTCGCGTTGCTCCGGATCGGCCACGTTGGCGACGACATTGGCCGTAACCATGCCCAGAGCCCCGTAAAAGATTGCCACCTGTGCGAACAGCGACACCAATACTTGGACGTCGCCGAAGGCGCCGAGTCCCAATATTCGCCCTAGCACCGGGTAATATAAATAGTTCAGCACGGCCGTTGTCATGGCGCCGACAAAATAAATCAGGTTATGACGCACAAACCGGTGCGCCTCCAGCCAGTCGAGCAGTCGTCTCATGGGATAATTGTAGCATGCGGTCATATCGTTTATGATTAGCTTATGAATTCAAACATCGCCGCCGCCCGCCAACTTTACGCCCGCACTTTAACTGAGAAATTCGCCCTCGGCGCTTTTAACATCGACAATCAGGAAACGCTGATCGCCATCGCGCGCGCCGCCGCCGCCAAAAAAGCGCCGCTACTGGTCGAGGTTTCGCACGGCGAAGTCGAACAAATGGGTTTGCACAACGTGCGCTGCCTGGTTGATAACTACCGCCAGGAATACGGCGTCGAAATGTACCTCAACCTGGACCACTCGCCGAGCGTGGAGGCGGCCAAGGCGGGCATTGACGCCGGTTTCGAATTTATTCACATCGACTTTTCGCAGGCTAAGCGCGACGCGACTCCCGAAGAAATTATCGCCGCGACGCGCGAGAT
>Ga0182021_10003477_pt1 | contig 18488 bp, 11 predicted proteins | sample 612E3MmetaG_FD_120493 | JGI IMG/M metagenome (GOLD analysis project Ga0182021, IMG submission 120493) | Permafrost microbial communities from Stordalen Mire, Sweden - 612E3M metaG (Illumina Assembly) | ecosystem: Environmental > Terrestrial > Soil > Wetlands > Permafrost | place: Sweden... | reverse complement strand
GGACTCGGCTTATCCTTTGCAGAAAGGGTCATACGCGAGCACCAGGGAACAATAGAAGTCAGTTCAAAACCGGGGAAAGGCACAACATTCAGGCTTCTCCTGCCGATAAACCAAACTTAATAGACTCTACAGAATCTATTACTTTATTATTTTTTCTATGTAATTAATTATATCGGCTTTTTGCTTTTCATAATGCTTGCCAGTACCGGGTCCTGAAAAACCGGTATAAACCTTCATCACTTTGTGTTTCCTGTCAAGATAGAGAGTTGTCGGGTATCCTTTAAAATCCTTCATAAACGGCAATGTCTGAAAGACACCTTTATTCCCCACTTCTCCCGCATAGAGAAAATCATATTTTGCGCCAAGCTGTTCAACAAACCTCTGAATTTTTATTTTCGATTCTTCATAATTATTCGATTCAAAACAAAGTCCGATTATCTCGAGTCCTTTTGGTTTATAGTTATCATATATTTCCGTAAAAAATCTTGTTTCATCCATGCAATTAGGACACCACGAACCCATTAACTGCACAATCACAGCTTTATCTTTATATTTTTCATCCGACAGATTTATTTTCTTTTCGTTTAAATCCATCGCGCTAAAATCAATCACACCCGTTCCTTCTTTTACTGCAGATTGTTTTTCTGCATCGGGCAATTCAATCCTATCATTTTTTACTGCGCGCCATTTCTCTTTCCACGACGGGCCGCCAACAAGCGTGCCGTTTTCAAGCGTACCCTCTTTGGATATTGTTGCTTTAAACAGCAGCGAATGCGCGCCATCCAGGCAGGAAAGCATAACTTTATCACCCGAGACAGCACCCTGCAGGAACCTGTAATCTCCCGAAGGGGTCAGGAAAGTTCCCGTCAGGTAATTACCGCCCTGCCTGAATTCCCCTATTATCGTGTACTGGTCTGAATCACCGGGTTGAACAGTCGTTTCCCATCTTCCGCTAATATCGGCTGCCGGGGTTATTTTTGCATTTTCAAACCTGTCTGACTTACCCGATTTTGCATAGAACGGAAATGAATATTTGCTTTTGCTTCCAAAATGCAAATATTCACCTATAAGTGAATCACCAGAAATTATCCTTGCGCGAATTTCATCTTTAAAGACAGGAAGTTTCATAAATACGGAATCACCCGAAAAACTTATTTCTTTAATAACTACTTTTTCCTCTGCATTTGATATTACTATTTCATTTTTGCTTACTGTAAAATTAAAAGGGAGTAATTGAGATTTGTCATTCTTATCAATTTCAAGAACACCGACCCAGCTTCCTTCTTTCAGTGCAGCTTTATCTTTTTTTGTGCAGGAATAGAAAACTCCGGATAAAATTATTATCACAAAGAAAATATATTTTGAATATTTCATAATTTTGTTATAAATTTAATATAATTTATTATATTTTTCGGTAAAATTGTATTCAATAAAAAAACGTTACCAGGCAGGAGCCTGGTAACGTGCGGGAAAATATTTGTTATTTGTTATTTTATTAATACCATTTTCTTCGCGGATATCACTTCATTATTCACCGATAGCCTGTAGATGTAAGTTCCTGTTGCAAGAAAGCTTGCATCAAAATTCACGCTGTAACTTCCCGAAGAAAGATTTTCGTTTACAAGTGCTGAAACTTTCCTGCCAAGCATATTATAAATTTCAATCTTTACAAATCCTGTTCTACCTTTCATAGCAGGAATATCAAATTTAATTGTTGTTACGGGATTAAATGGATTAGGATAGTTTTGAGACAAACAATAGGTTTCGGGAATTTTGCCGGAAACTTTTTGAATAAAAATAGTGCCGCCATTAGTTGTTTTTAAAATTGCTCCGTTTTCCCCGCAAATCCATCCGGTATTGACATCAATAAAATGAACTGAATAAAAGACTCCCGGAAATTGCTGCACCCAATTTGTTCCACCATTCGTCGATTTATATGCTCCATTTATTCCAGTAACCCAGCCGGTATTATAATTTACAAATTGAATAGATTTAAAATCACCGTTATTCTGACTATTTTGTGTTATCCAATTCAATCCGCCATTGGTACTTTTTAGTATGGTACTATATGCTCCTGCAGTCCATCCGGTAAATGCATCTAAAAAGAATACCGAAAAATACGAATTAGTAGGAAGAGTATAACTGAGCCAATTGTTACCTCCGTTTGTTGATTTATAAATATGACTGTTAGTTGTTGTCCAGCCTGTACTGTTATTAATAAAAAATACAGATGTAGTATTACTAATATTTACATAATCCCAATTAACTCCCGAATTTGTAGTTTTCATCATCTGTGATGAATACGTAGCAGCCCAACCTGTATTTACATTTATGAAAAATAATGACCTCGGTGTATACCATAAATATGCTAATGGAATCCAATTAGTTCCACCGTTTGATGTTTTACTTACTAACCCGGGAAGGTATTGATAATCATAATATTTTCCACCAGCCCATCCAGTATTGTCATCTATAAAAAACACCGAATAAATAGAATTATATTCCGGAGCTACCTGTTGAGTCCAGTTACTTCCGCCATTTGTCGTTTTTAGAATTGTTCCGGTATCCCCTGCAACCCACCCGATGTTCGCATTTAAGTTAAAAACAGAAAATAAATCCCATTTAAGTCCGGAGACTAAAGAATTCCAATTATTTCCTCCATTTGTAGTTTTAAAGATTGCACCACTACTTCCAACAATCCATCCTGTATTTGCATCTATAAACTGCTCTCCGTATAGATAACCTGTAGTAATTGCATTATTCATTTGAGATACCCAATTATTACCTCCGTTAGTCGTTTTATAAATTCTTCCCCCTGGTAAATCAGTTCCTGCAACCCAACCTGTATTTACATCTATGAAATAAATGGATACTAACCATGTACCCGGATAAAATGGAAGAGTAACCCAGTTCAGTCCTCCGTTGGTTGATCTATAAACATTTTCAGCTCCATTTATCGCATAACCTGTACTTGAGTTCAAAAAATAAGTCTTGAAAAATGGACCAGATGAATTCGAATAAACACCAATCCAGTTATCACCACCGTTAGTCGTTTTAAATAAAGTTGTATCTCCAACTACCCATCCTGTTGCAGGATTAAGAAAATAGACTGAAGTGAACAGATTTTTTCCAATAGTTTGATTATTCCAGTTGATTCCGCCGTTTGTTGTTTTTAATATCACACCCTGATGTAAAGTCCCACCCACTATCCAACCTGTATTTACGTCTGAAAAATAAACTGAATTAAGGTTATTTGCATATCCACTTGATTGCAGATTCCAGCTATTTCCTCCATTTGTAGTTTTATAAATTATTCCCGATTCACCTGCGGAACATCCTGTATTGGAATTAACAAAATAAATCGAGGTCAATTTGTTTGCCACCAAAGATAATTGTGAAACCCAATTTGTACCTCCATTAGTAGTCTTAATAATTGAATTATAGCTTGCAAGCCAACCTGTTGTTGAATTAATGAAACACTCTCCACGGTACATATTTCCCTGTGGTAATGGATTTTGCCAAACCCATCCTGATTGTGAAAAACTACTGGTAATTAGAAAAAAATTGGAAATGATTATAAAGAAAATAATTATTTTTTTCATAATGGGATATTTATGTGAGGATCATTTAACAATAATATCAAATATATATAATATTAATAAAACTTAATTTAATAATCAATTGCTATTAAATAATTGTTTTTTTAGAAATATCAAATAGGGAATAAAAAAAGACCACAAATCAATTTGTGGTCTTTGATATAATTCCTAAATTTATATGTTTTTTTATTTTATTAAAATCATTTTCTTCGCGGATATCACTTCATTATTCACCGATAGCCTGTAGATGTAAGTTCCTGTTGCAAGAAAGCTTGCATCGAAATTCACGCTGTAGCTTCCCGAAGAGAGATTTTCGTTTACAAGTGCAGAGACTTTCCTGCCAAGCATATTATAAATTTCAATCTTCACAAATCCTGTTCTGCCTTTCATAGCGGGAATATCAAATTTAATAGTTGTTACAGGATTAAAAGGATTCGGATAGTTCTGATACAGCATATATTCTTTCGGAATTTCAGTATTATTATTTTGGACAGCAACCGGATTTGCAAGAAGCTTTCTTTCCCATATACCGTTTCCGTGTGTTGTTGCACGTAGTTTCCTGCTGACATTTACTACAGTTAAATCAAATACCAGAGCGTAAGGCATTCCGGTCCTGTATTCATTCCAGCTTGCACCTGTGTTTGTTGATACATAAACACCAAGGTCGTTTCCTACATATATATTCTGAGGATAGACAGGGTCAACAACAACTGATTGTGTCGGTACGTCAGGTAAATTCCCGGTGATATTAATCCAGTTCGTTCCTGAATTGGTTGAACGTAAAACGTGCGCTGTTCCGAAACCTCCGATTGATACATATACTTCTTTTGAATTATACGGATTTACATTTATCCTTGTGGGATACCTGTTAGGAACCATTCCACCCGAAACATCAGTCCAGTTTAAACCGCCGTTTACTGTCCTGTAAACTCCTGCCACAGAACTTCCGACAGGCATAATTCCGACATAAGCTGTATCTGTGCTTGTAGAAGATACTCCTATCGATAATGCTTTCCCGCCGTTGAAAGAGCCATAAGGTCCGGTCCAGCTTGTACCGCCGTTTGTTGACCTGTACATTGATGTACCGCCCGCATATAAATAATTTGGATTCGAAGCACAGCATACATAAGGCATATTAAAACAATAATTGGTTTCATTACCCGTTGCAGGATATGCTCCCGGAGGAGAGTTAACAGATACGTTCCAGCTTACTCCGCCGTTATTCGATTTTGATAAACTGCCGTTGTGATAAGCAGTATAACATGTACTCGCACTTGTAGAACTGACCTGCGAGCACGTACCGTCACCGGAGAAAGTTTTATACCAGGCTGTTGTTCCCTGGTAAAATGCCGAACGGTTATCCTGCAAACCCCCTAAACAGAAAATTGAATCTGTGTAAGAATTTGCAAGGCTTGCATAAAATTGTGATGTTACATAACCGCCATTACAGGAATAAAATGTAGCTCCAAAATCATTTGACCTGTACATACCGCCGTCAGCGGCAATATAAACTTTATTCGGCTCTTTCGGATTCGATGTAATAAAATGTACATCAGCGTGAACAAAGTTTGTCGGTCCTTCGGGCTGTCCCGGAGGAGTTGCTCCCGAATTCCAGGCACTCCAGTCCGACATTGTCGTAAAACTCGTACCGCCGTTTGTGGATTTCTCAATATCCAATGTACCAACCAGAACCGAGTTCGGATCATTTGTTTTTACAGTATGTCCCTGATTATACCAACCCTGGTTGCTCGATGGAACTGAAGTAGAACCGAGCGTCCAGTTCAAACCTGCATTAGTACTGCGGTAATACCCCACATAATTGTTTGTGCTGGGGTCGTTTGCTATATTTGCATAAATGTAATTAGGATTTCCTTTAAACATGTCAATCGTAGTCTTTCCTGTCCACGTTGCAGGTAATCCGCCCGCAAGCTTCGTCCAGCTTGCACCTGCATTGGTCGACTTGTACAGACCCACGTTTGCATTCGGTATGTAACTCGAAAGATTTCCAACCGAAGCATATAAAACAGTCGTATCGACAGGATTTATCAGTAAATCCATTACCATCTGGAAATTCAGAACCTGCGACCACGTTCCGCCTGCATTAACTGATTTAAAAACACCTTCAGTTGTTGCGGAATATACCGTATTGGAATTTTTCGGATTTATCAAAACTTTCCAAATGCCTCTCTGGTTATTGTAAGACCAGTCAAGTGATTTTGTCCATGTTGCACCTGCATTTGTGGATTTTAAAATTCCGATTCCGTACATTCCTCTTGTCGTTCTTATATCGAGACCGTAATATGAATACTGGTATCCGTAAACTTCACCTGTTCCTATATACATCGTGTTCGGATTTGCCGAATCTATTGCAATCGAACTGACTGCAGAGCTTGGAAAGCCTGTATTAACAAGCGTCCAGGCAGATGCTCCTATACCGCCCGTAGTGGATTTCCATAATCCCCCCGATGCCGAACCGATATAAACAATTGAAGTATCCACGGGATGCACGGTAATAGCAAGCGAGCGTCCGCCGATATTGTTCGGACCAATTGATGTCCACGAATCGAGATTCGGATTATCATTTAATGCGGTGAGCTGAGTGCTCGAATATTCGAATGCCTTGTAAAATTTATCCTGCGGAATATCCACGTCAGGAAAGGCTCTTACCTGTGTCATCCATTGAAGAGATTCCAGCGCATCCGATGCGCCTTCTTCTTCTTCCGATGCGGGTTTAATATTTATGTAAATATAAACTGATAAAGAAATGAAAACCAGCAATACCGAAAGTATTAAAATTTTCTGTTTCATAGCTAAAGATATTATTTATTAAAACTTATGATATGTATGTTTTAAAAACAATTCAAAATATAGAATACTAAAGGCAATAAAAACAAAAAACCCCGGCATTTCTGCCGGGGTTTTATTTAGGAGGAGAACAAAAAATAACTTTTTTCGAATCTGCTTATTTGGTTATTGCTTTTATTTTACGAGAACCATTTTCTTTATTTCCGTGTAGCTTGGTGTAATCATTCTGTAGAAGTAAACACCGCTGGCTACTTTTACGCCGCTTCCGTTAATTCCCTGCCACTCGGTCGAATATTTTCCGGGTGCCATTCTCTGGTTTACAAGTGAAATTACTTCGCGTCCCATCATATCATATACTTTAATGGATACGTTTTCATTCTTTGTAATCGAGAAATTAATCTTTGTACTCGGGTTGAACGGGTTCGGATAATTTTGCGATAATTCATATTTAGTCGGAAGTTCACTGCTGATATTATTTACGCCGACTGAATACTGAGCCGATGTCAGCAATACCTGAATCACAAAGAACGGATTGTGCAATCCGAAGCTTCCGTCATTTTTTATTAATTGGTAATTATAATAAGCTTTTCTTAAGTTTACATTGTTGGAATCTGCGGCAATCATTGACCAGCTTACCGAATCATAACCTGTATGCGGAAGTGAGTGTCCGAGTTTGCTTATGCAACCGGCAACTTCTTTCTGCCATGATTCAATTAAACCGTTTCCGTCAAAATCCTGAGGTGCCATGAAATCACCGAAACTCGATACACCCGGATGGCATCCCTGGCAGCCTGTTACGTGGTCGTAGTTCGTTGCATCATAATGCAGGTTCCATGTATGTCCGCCGACTTTATCCCTTGTAACCGTACCTGTATCAGTTGTTGTTGCCATATGGCAGGTTACGCAGAGGTCAGAAATAGTGCTGTGTGAACCGCTTATATATGGAATTCCGTTAAATGTAGCGGCGTTTTTACCTAATACGACGTCACCCTGAGTAGAATGGTGAGGTCCCCAAGTTGAGGATGTTATTTTTGTTTGAGTCAATGCCACAGGATTATTTCTTGCTTTATGACAGTCAAAGCAGACTTTTGAATTTCCTGCATTTGGATATGTATATCCGCCTGCTAATGTATCGCATCCTGCAACTCTTGTTCTCAACGCGTATTCATTAGTATTTCCGTGCGGCTCGTGACAGGTTGCGCAATTAATTGTAACCTGGTCAGCTGAAGTAGTATTCGGAGTTAATGCTAATCCTTTTGTAAATCCCATATAAGTATATCCATCGTGGCATCTGTTGCAATCGGCAAATAAATTTCTTGAACCTGCAGCAACTACACGTCCTTCCATTACAGGGGCTGCGTGAAGCGATACTTTAAACTGGTTATATACATTGTGGTTCGGCGGTGAATCGTGGCATTTCGCACATTTTCCGGGTGCCATAGATATATCAATTTTATTTGTATCCGCGGTTAATGCATGCTCGCTGCCCGGTCCGTGACAGCTTTCGCATCCGATTGTCGCATAGTTCACGAGATTCGGATACATTGTTTTTAAAGAATCCCATCTTCCCGGATGCGGTGTTCCTGACCATATCCATCCAAGTGTTCTTGCTCTGTCATCAAATCCACCGTTATTTGCAAATCTGTTGTGGTCGTATCCTGTAGTGTGGCATTTCATACAGCTTGTGCTGTAACTTGCCGCACTGTCAATCTGGTATCTGAATCTGTTTGCGTGACCGCTGACTTTCCATCTGTTAAAGATGTCTACGAATGCGGGCATTCCGATATGGCACATCATACAGTTTGGGTAAGTTCCCGTTATTCCATTAAAGTTACCTACGCCTATGAATGTACCGCAATATATATTCATCGAGGTATCTTTACTTCCCGTAGACGTAACCATATGCAAATTAATACTATACGTTCCTGTGCTGTCTGCAAGGAATTTTACCCAGTTCAGTGTGGGCACAGTTACAAATGTTGCAGTAGAACCTGACGGCTTTGAAAGAAAAGTCCAGGTTTGTGAAGTAACTGAAGTTGTATCACCAAAGTTAAAAGCACTTAAATAAACATAAGTTTGTTTGGCAACAACTTTCATTCCTGTTGCAACAGTTGAATCCGGAACCAATCCCGGTGTCATCTTTAAATCGTAAGGTGTAACATTACGAACCATAATTTTAGCTCTTGGCGCACCATACAATACCGAGGCGCTGATTGCCAAAATTACTAAAAAGGAAAGAATTTTTTTCATATTTTTATAATTTAAAATTATACCCGTTTTCTTTACACTATATATTACATTTTTTATGCCAAAAAAAACCTTATTTTTTACCGATTTTATGGCAAATTATTCATTTAAAGTGGTATTAATTTCCACACTGGGGATTTCTTGGACACCGGATTTTACCTTAATAAAAAAGCCCCGGCATCACTGCCAAGGGCTTCTTAGGAGGAGAACAAAAGAAAAAGAACAATATCTTAAATATTTAATCAATACCTAGCAATTACCATACCACAAAAAGTACTTAAAATTTGAAGAATTTCAATCATCAGAGAAATAATGTGTGGACATTTTCCCTATTAATGTGTAATTTTACCAAATCTTAATAATTTCTTATGGAAAATGACGATATAAAAATTTTAGTTGTCGATGACGAGCCGAATTCCACTCAAATACTCAGAAAAATCCTCGTAAAGAAAGGATATTCGGTAACAGAAGAAAATGACAGCGTAAAAGCCAAAAAACTGATAAACGAAAATTTCTATGAAATCATTATCTCTGACCTGCAGATGCCGGAAGTTGACGGAATGGACCTGCTGAAAATGAAACCGATAGACAGTATTTTTATAATGATTACAGGTTACGGCTCCGTATTATCTGCTGTCGAATCAATGAAGAACGGTGCCTTCGATTACATCAATAAACCTTTCAATCTGGATGAGTTCACATTGAAGGTTGAAAAGGCGGTTGAAAAGATTAAGATGACCAAAAAGATTCTTGACCTAAAAACAATTATCGAAGACAGCTATCCTTTCAAAAATATAATCGGTACAAGCAAAAAAATGCTTGAAGTTTTCGATTTTATAAATAAAATTTCGAAAGTCAATGTAAACGTTTTAATCGAAGGCCAGAGCGGAACAGGCAAGGAGCTTGTTGCAAGAGCTATTCACCAGAGCAGCGACAGAAAAGCACAGCAGTTTATTGCGATTAACTGCAGTGCAATCCCTGAAAACCTGCTTGAGAGTGAGCTTTTCGGACACGTAAAGGGAGCATTCACAGGCGCAACCGAAATCCAAAAAGGCGTTTTTGAACAGGCTGACGGAGGGACTTTGTTCCTGGATGAAATTGCCGAAATGCCTTATAACCTGCAGGCAAAATTACTCAGAGTGATTGAAAACTGGGAAGTAAAATCCCTCGGCAGTGATAAAATAAAAAAAATCGACGTCAGACTGATTTCCGCCACTAACCAGAACCTGAAAGAATTTATCAGGCAAAAAAAATTCAGAGAGGATTTATATTTCAGGCTTTCTACATTTTCTATTTCCCTCCCGCCGCTAAGCGAAAGAATTTCGGACATACCGCTAATAGTAAGCCATTATCTGAAAGTTCTTTCGGCTAAATTCGATAAAAACTTTTCCATTACGGCAGGCGCACTTGATGCACTCCTGAAACATAAATGGTCAGGTAATGTAAGAGAACTGGAAAATGTCCTCGAACAGTCCGCTATTATTACAATGGATGAAACCATTGATATCAAGCATTTTAATTTCCTGAACCTGTCAGATTCAATCGAAGATACAGTGAAAAATACATCGGATATAAGCCTTGACGAACTTGAGAAAAGATACATAATCAGAGTTCTTCAGGATAATGACTGGAATAAAGCTAAAGTATCTCAGATATTAAAAATAGACAGAAAAACTCTTTATAAGAAGATTAAGGTCTATAATATTCTCGAAAACAAAATTTAGTGTGGAAATATTCCACAACCGGATGCATTAATACCATAAAAAACAGTGTTTTTTAATGTTTTCTTTGGTATAGTTATTGCAATATAAATTGCATAACGGAAAATGGAATTTAAAGTACACATATTTTGCGGTACAACAAACCTATGCAGGCTTTTGAGCAAACTTTGCACAAAAGATGCGTTTTCTTTTTGTTGTACAGATATTAAAGAAAAAAATATATCAAATATTTTTAACCGGATTAATTATGCACCTGATTGTATTATTATTGACAAGGATATTGATGAAGATTTAAAGGATGAAATAATAATTAAATATTCTTATATTAAGATAATTTTACTGCCGTCTTTAAACGTAGGTGAGCAAAAAAAATATTCCAAGAACATAATACAAATTTCCGAACCATTTAAACTGAGCGAACTCGAAGAAGTACTAAAAGAAATTTATCATTCAAAGCAAAGTGAAGAATCTGTTATATAAAAAAAGTTCAGGATTAATAATCATTTCGCTGTTACTGCTTGCAGTTTTAATATCGGCTTTATTTACATATCAGAAAATAAAAGCTAAAGGTATTGATGACTGTCTGGTCTGCCATGAGGATAAGGACCTGACAATGGATAAAAACGGCAAAAAAGTTTCCCTTTTTGTAAATGCAGGTGAATTCAAAAAATCCATGCACGGCGGAAATGACTGCACGGATTGCCATCAGAGTTATAATCCGGACCAGATTCCCCACAATCCAAAAAAGACAAATGTTGATTGCAGGATGTGTCACGATAATGTGAAATCAGATCCTGATAATGTTCATAAAAATGTTCAGTGTAATTCATGCCACTCCGCACATAATGTAAAATCCGCTAAAGAATTCGGGAAGAACCAGACGGAGACCTGCCTCGGCTGCCATAAGAATAAAAATGTCCAGATTTTCAAAGGCAGCATACACGACAACAAAAACGTAAAATGCAGTGATTGCCACCAGGGCGGACATACCGTAAAAAAGATATCAAAAAATGATGTGCTTGGTGTATGCGGAAAATGCCACTCTAAAGACAAGGAAGCATTTACAAACAGTATTCACCAGGTAGTATTAAGACAGGGTAACTCAAAAGCTCCGTCCTGCATAGATTGCCACGGTTCGCACCAAATATTGAGAAGTAAGATGGACATCGAATCGCAGGGATGCCTGAAATGCCACCTCGATGAAAAGATGTTTCCCGGCGAAGGAAAAGGCTCGACAAAATTTATATCCGAGTACAGGGTAAGTATTCATGCAACAATTCAAAAAGACGGAAAACAGGCTGCGGGATGCACCGATTGCCACGGTAACCACATGATACAGCAGGGTGACCCGAACAAGCCGTCAGTTTCAAGAACAAAGATTCTGGAAACATGTTCAAAATGCCACAGCAAGGAAGTCGAAAATTTTAAAAAATCCACTCACGGACAGGAATTGCTTAATGGAAACGAGAAAGCTCCGAGTTGTGCCACCTGCCACGGAGAACATAACATAAAATCAGTATCCAAGTCTGATGAGTTCTCGAAAATAAACCAGGTAGACCTTTGCCTGAAATGCCACCAGGAGCAAAAGCTTCCGCACAAAAATTATAAAGGCGAAGATGTTCTTATAAGTAATTATAAAGAAAGTTACCATTACATTGCACTTAAAAGCGGGAAGAATGCAGCGACTTGTGCAGACTGCCACGGCAGCCACGAAATGAAAAAAGTAGATGACCCCGATGCAAAAATAAACAGGTATAATATTCCAAAAACCTGCGGTCAGTTGGGATGCCACGTAAAACAACTTAGTGAATATACAGGCAGTGTCCACGAAGTTTCATTAATCCAGAAACACGGTGCCGATGCTCCAAACTGCAGTACCTGCCACGGTAACCATCAGATTGCAAAAAATGATGATGTGAAGAACAGAATGGCAAGCAGTAAAGGACTTGTACAATTATGTTCAGACTGCCACAGTTCTGTTGAAATGGTAAAGAAATATAACCTGCCGATAGGAAGGACAGATTCATATATGAATAGTTTCCACGGACTTGCAATGCGGGGCGGCTCGAAAGTTGCTGCTAACTGTGAAAGCTGCCACGGTTATCATAACATCAGACCTTCATCTGATACTTTGTCTTCCATAAACAAGAAAAATTTACCTGTGACTTGCGGGAAATGCCATCCCGGAGCAAATCAGACGCTGTTCAATACATCGATTCACATTACTGATTCCATTTCCGAGTCCCCTTTGTTATACTGGATTTCCAGATTTTATATATTGATGATACTTGCAGTTATAGGAGGAATGGTAATGCACAATATTTTTGATTTAATTAAAAAAGTCAAAAGCAAAAACAAACACGAAGAAAATAATGGAGAAGATGACAAGTAAACACGAGCAGAAATATTTGAGGATGACACTGAACGAGCGGATACAGCATTTCCTTTTGTTATCCAGTTTCATAATACTTGTTTCAACAGGATTTGCGCTGAAATATCCCGAAGCAGTTTGGGTAATGTGGTTTCGCTGGATATTCGGTGAATATGCATTCGAAATCAGAGGAATTGTTCACCGAGTTGCTGCAGTCGTTATGACAGCAGATTCAATTTATCATATATTATATGTCTCTTTCACAAAACGGGGCAGAAAACTAATCGTCGATCTCTGGTTCTATAAAAAAGATATAGCGGATTTAACAGGCACACTAAAATATTATTTCGGTAAAGAAGATTCCAAACCAAGATACGGAAGATTCAGTTACATTGAAAAATCTGAATACTGGGCTTTAGTTTGGGGCAACTTAGTTATGGGTGCAACAGGTGTAGTACTCTGGTTTAATAACACTTTTCTTCCCGTTATCTCAAGTATCGGTATGGAAGTTGCAACAGCAATTCATTTTTACGAAGCAATACTTGCCTCGCTTGCAATCGTTACCTGGCATTTTTATTTTGTAATTTACAATCCCGATGTATATCCTATAAATAAAGCTTTTATTACGGGATTTCTGACAAGAGAGGAAATGGAGCACGAACATCCTCTTGAACTTGAAGAAATGGAAAAGCCGGATTCCGGCTCAAAAAAACCTGATGATACGAAAGAAGAAGTGAATACTGTTGCGGGAACTGATAACGAAATATCTGAAAACACAGAAAAAGATACGGAAATAAAGTAAATAGCATCATAATTTTTATTACGTCTTTTTAACAATTACTATTATATAAATTGTTAAAAATTATTATTATATTACGAAACACTAACTTAAATTACAGTTATGGATAATCCGGAGCCCGGGAAAAAGAAAAGAAGATTCTTTAAAAATGTTTTTGGATTTAAAAGATTTCTTTTATTTACGGGAATTTATATTGTATTATTTTTAATAGTCTTGACCGGTGCCGCAGAATATACTTCAAGACCAAGTTTCTGCCCGACCTGCCATTATATGGAAACTTTTTATCAGAGCTGGAGGATATCTGCACATAATAAAGTCGATTGTGTCGAATGCCATTTCGAACCCGGTCTTACCGGTGTAATAAAAGGTAAACTCAACGGGCTTGTTCAGATTGTAAGCTATGTTTCATCTTCATACAAGAAAAGAAAACCATGGGCTGAAATACCGGATAATACTTGTGCACGCTCGGGCTGCCATGAAAGACAGGCTATCCAGGATACAACATACGAATTTAAAGGAATTGCATTTAACCATAAACATCACCTTCAGGAACTAAGAAGGGGCAAGACGTTGAAATGTACAAGCTGCCACTCGCAGATTGTTCAGGGTACTCATATCGAAGTGACAGAAACTACATGTTTCAATTGTCACTTTAAAAAATCGACCGACCCGGAACACAAATATGATAAGCTTTCAAACTGCACAACATGTCACGACTGGAAGTCAAAGACAAAAGAGCAGATGGCAAATTTCAGATATGACCATTCTAATGTAGTTCAAAACAGTATTAGTTGTTACAGCTGTCATACAAATACTGTCGCGGGGAACGGAGAAGTCGGAAAAGAAAGATGCTTCCAGTGCCACTTCGAAACTGAAAGACTAGAAAAATATGATGACACTGAATTCATGCATAAAACTCACATTACAAAGCACAGTTTAAGATGTTTTAACTGTCATACAAGCATTCAGCATAAAATTCAGAAGATGGACCCTCAAAGTCCGCCTGATTGTGTAAGCTGTCATTCAAATTCACACAGTGCGCAGGTTAAGTTATTTACAGGAGAAGGAGGTTTCAATACAGAAAAGACACCAAGCGTTATGTTCTTAAACGGAATAAACTGCAAGGGATGCCATATTTTCCATGAAACAAGTAAAAATGATATCAGTACATCAAAATCCAAAGGCAGTTCCTGTGAAACTTGTCACGGTAAAGGTTATGATAAACTTGTTGACCAGTGGAAAAGCGCTTCGGAAAAAAGATTAAAAGAAATTTATTCGATTTACAATATTGCATCTGCCCAGGTAAAAAATTCAAAAGCAAATAATAAAGCTGATGCGGAAAAATTAATGACTGATGCTTATCACAATATCAGAATAGTGGAAGTCGGTAAGAGTGTACATAACATACAGTTCGCAGATAAACTGCTTTCGGCAGGTTATGACTTAATGAAGCAGGCTTTAAATATTATCGGCTCAAGCTCAAAACTTCCCGTATTTAAATCGAGTGCGGAATTTATTCCGAATGAGTGTTATAACTGTCACTCGGGTATTCAGGAAATTTCAGTGAGAAAATTCGATATGAATTTTTCCCATAATTTACATATTGTTAAGGAAAAAGTACCGTGCGACAAATGCCATTCGAACGCAAATAAACACGGAGAGCTGATTGTAAACAAGCAGAACTGCAATAACTGCCATCATGCTTCCAATAAGACCAACGATGCCTGCGCAAAATGCCACGGATTTCAGACACAGGTATACAACGGAAGTTATTTAAATAAAAACCAGCCCGACTTAATGAAACAGGGCGGAGTAGGTTGCATCGATTGTCATGTTAATGCGGATCTGCTTATAAAACCCGACAATAAAATATGTCTGAAATGCCATGAAAAAGGATACGAACAGCAAATGGAAGACTGGAAAAAAGATGTTAAAACTCTACTGTCTGAAACCAATTCTTTGCTTAATGAGTTAAAAGGTGCAGGGCTGAATACTGACCTGCAAAATGAAGTGAATGAAATCAGAAAAAATGTAAATCAAATAAACTCTTATCCAAGTATATATGTTCATAATTATGACTTACTTAGCACGTATCTAGCAGAAAAGAAGAAAAAATTACAGAGTTTTAGATAAGCTTTAAAAATATGTTTTTTAAAATTATTATTATTATATTTACAAAAAATTAAAAAAATAACTATGAAAAAGAAAGCTCTAATTACAGGAATGGTTCTTGTCCTCGTATCAATGGTCGTGTTTTCTTCTACATCTGTTAGTTCCAAGAATACCGCAAGTTTTAAATATGTCGGTGTAAGCAAGTGCCAGACTTGCCATAAAACAGATGCTCAGGGTAAGCAGTTTGACATTTGGCAAAATTCAAAGCACTCTCAGGCATGGAAAACCCTGCAGACAGATGCAGCGGATAAACTTGCAAAGGATAAAGGGTTTTCGACTAAAGCTGCAGAAACACCGCAGTGCATAAAATGCCACGTGCTCGGCAAGGATATCGTACCTGATGAACTCGCCGATTCTTTTGTTAAGGAAGACGGTGTTCAGTGCGAAACCTGCCACGGACCCGGCTCAGAATACAAAGCAATGTCTGTGATGAAGGACAGGCAAAAAGCAATTGATAACGGGTTAATAATTGCAAGTGATAAAGCTCAGCTTTGCATCACCTGTCATAACCCGGAAAGCCCATCATACAAAGAATTCAAATTCGATGAATATTGGGACAAGATTAAACATTACAAACCGAAAAATTAATTTTTTTGATTTACTCATCCCCGGCCTGCGGGTACGGGGATGAGAATTTGTTTTTTAAATAAATATTTATATCTTTTATTATTCCCGGTTTTTTCTTTCGGAGGAGAATAAAATCTTCCGGGAAAAATAATTTTCATCTCATTTCTTTTTTCTTATTAAAAGATGAAATGATTATAGTCACTATTTTTTTCATTAAGCATAAAACATATTTTTATGAAAAAGTATTTTACCGCTTTTCTTGTAATCTTGTTTCTGCTATCAGCTTCATACATCAGGTCACAGACTATTAATGCCAGGTTCAGCACTTATTTTTATACCTGGAACAGGCTGGATTCTGTAACCGCGAGCGGTTCGGAAACATACACTAATCATTTGCAGGGATACCAGAATTTATTGTTTGACGTTTCGTCAAAGAAATGGTCATTCAATACTTTCCTGCAGACCGACGAAGATGTTGTTAATAAAATCGGCAGAGGTTTTGGTTACCGCTTTTACAATCTTTATGTTAAAGGTTCAAACCTCTTCGACAATCTTCTGGATTTAAGAATCGGAAGGCAATTCGTCGCTGCTGGAGTGTACAAAGGTAATACTGACGGGCTATATATGAAACTGAAACTCGGGAATAACAAGGAGTACCAGGTTATCGCCTACGGCGGTGAACTTACGCCCCTGACTTATGAATTCGGCAAGTATCCCAAACTTCAGGATAACTATACATTCGGAGGACAGTTTCTTTACTACGGTGTGAGGAATCTGATGCTCGGATTAAGTTATTCCATGAAAAACAGAAAACCTGATTCATATTATGCACTAAGGGCTGACAGTCTTTTTAATGCAAACGAAGTTCTGATTGAAACAGATTCAAAAGCTGACCAGCTTGCAGGACTCGATTTTAATTATTCTTTTTTGAATAAGCATAATTTCTACGGTAAAGCTTATTTCGATGTTAACAGACAAAAGTTTTCACTCGGTGAATTCAACACAAGCATTCTGGTAAACAAAAATATAAGATTTTCAGCCGACTTCACATACAGGGAACCCCAGATAAGCTATAATACAATATTCTGGGTATTCACACATTCCACAAATAAGGAATTGGAAGGAGGTTTGGATTACCTGTTCGATTGCGGAATTAATGTCTACGGAAGAGTAGGAAATGTTTTTTACGACGGTGATAATTCATTGAAACTGCAATTCGGGGTTTCACATTCTTCCTATGGAATTTCGTTTATTAAATATTCGGGATATTCCGGAGCGTCTGACGGCGTCAATGCATATCTTTCTCACGAACTGATAAAATCGAAATTAATTCTTTCGAGCAACTTAAATTACTCCCGTTACAGACTCGGAACTTTTTCTACCGAGAAGCTGAATGCTTTCGCGGGCTCACTTGGATTTACGTGGAGACCGGAGCCGAGAATATCTGTCGATGCACAGGGGCAGTTTATTACAAATGAAATTTATAAATACGATACAAGATTTTTAGTGGGATTTAATTATTGGTTATTCAGTAAATTCTAACAGACAAAATTTTAATACATATGAAAAATACAAAGTTTTATATATTCTTTTTGCTCGGAATTTTCTCTTTCCTGTCATTCAGTGCTTATATTACTTTCGATAAGGATATCACAAAAAAATTCAACATATACAAAAAGAATAATACCGCTGATAATAAAAATATTATCAAGTTCGACCACAGCCTTCATATTAAAACTGCAGGATTGCAGTGCAAAGACTGTCACGATAATGCAGCTTCGTCAGTCAAAGCATCGGATAATTTAAATCCTCTGATGAAGAACTGTGAATCCTGCCACGATGTCAAGGATGAAAAGACCTGTACCCTGTGTCATTATGAAAATGTTTATAAAAAACTTGAACCTGCAGGAAGGAATTTAATTTTCTCTCATAAATTCCATATTGATAAAGGTAAACAGTGTACCGATTGCCATACCGGTCTGGAAAATGTTAAATATGCAAGTGACTCACCTAATGCATACCCGGTAATGGAAAAATGTGCAGGCTGTCACGACAAAAAAACAGCAACAAATAATTGCGAAGCATGTCATACAAACCTTACAACCCTTACACCCAAAACACATTTGAATTCAAATTTTTTAAATGAACATAAAGTTGTAAGTGAATCGGGTAACAATACAAATAATTGCATGATGTGCCACTCCGAT
>Ga0182021_10003475_pt1 | contig 18501 bp, 9 predicted proteins | sample 612E3MmetaG_FD_120493 | JGI IMG/M metagenome (GOLD analysis project Ga0182021, IMG submission 120493) | Permafrost microbial communities from Stordalen Mire, Sweden - 612E3M metaG (Illumina Assembly) | ecosystem: Environmental > Terrestrial > Soil > Wetlands > Permafrost | place: Sweden... | reverse complement strand
TGGCAAAAATTAGTCGAACGACTGGAACAAGCAGGCGTTGATTTGATCGAATGCAGCTTTTCCTGTCCACAGGGGAATATAGGCGAAGATCCGGGAAAGATGCTGGCTCAGAGCATCAGTGCTACCGAACTCACCGCGACATGGATAAAAGAAGCAGCAAAAAGAGTTCCTGTGTCCATTAAAATAACACCGCACGTGACTGATATTGTTGAGGTTGCAAAAGCTGTAAAACGTAGTGGATGTGATGCGTTGACAGCATCAAACTCGATACAAGCGTTGATGGGGATCAATATTAAAACATTTACTCCTTATCCGAATCTCGACGGTCATTCCACGTACAGCGGACTGACCGGTCCGGCAATAAAACCGATCACACTTCGGACCATCGCTGAGATCGCTCGCAATGTCGATATTCCCATCATGGGTACAGGCGGTGCAAGTACATGGAGTGATGCTGTTGAATTTATGGCGGTAGGGGCCGGCGTTGTGGAATTTTGCACGGTCGTTATGCATTATGGTTTCCGTGTAATCGATGATTTAAGAAGCGGTCTGTCGCACTATCTGGATGATATGAAATTCTCATCGCCAAATGAAATTATTGGAAAAGCGCTTCCATCTATCGTCTCGCATGATCAACTCTCTCGGAAACGGATGCGCAGTCAAATTCACAAGGATCTGTGCATTGGCTGTGATCTGTGCTATGTCGCATGCCGGGATGGAGGACATAATGCGATAGATAGATTGGAAAATCGAATTGCTCACATTGAATGGAAACGCTGCGTGGGCTGCGGTCTGTGTAATTTTGTCTGTCCAGTGGACGGATGCATTGAAATGATGGAATGGAAATAAAATATAGAAGAAGGGGAACGGTACAATGTCGACGACAATTCAACAGAATCTTGAATTGCTGAAACAACTCAATATTAATTTATACAATCGTGATTTTCTGCTCACGTGGGAACTAACAAACCATGAAATCAAAGCTGTAACAGTTGTTGCAGATTTGTTTAAGGAATTGCATAAAGCGGGAATTTCTTTCAAATCTTTTGATACCGGTTTGGCGATATCAATCTTCCGGGATAAGTCAACGCGCACACGTTTTAGTTTCGCATCTGCAGTGAATGCTTTAGGACTTGGATTATCAGAATTAGACGAAGAGAAATCGCAGATCGCTCATGGCGAAACAGTCCGCGAAACAGCAATTATGATCTCTTTTCTTACCGAGACAATAGGTATTCGTGATGACATGTTTCTTGGAGAGGGAAATAAATACATGCACGAAGTTGGTGCTGCGGTTCAGGAAGGATTTGAAAAAGGCGTACTTCACCGGCGGCCGAGTATTGTGAATCTGCAATGCGATAGAGACCATCCGACACAAGCACTTGCGGATTTGATGCAATTAAAGAACCATTTTGGTTCGTTAGAAAATTTGCGCGGGAAAAAAATAGCAATGACGTGGGCATACTCGCCAAGTTATGGCAAACCACTTTCCGTTCCGCAAGGTATTATAGGATTAATGTCAAGGTTTGGAATGAATGTATCTCTCGCCTCTCCGAAAGGCTATGACCTCATCCCTGAGGTTGTTGAATTGGCAAAAAAACAATCAGCTTCAAATGGTGGCAACTTTGATATCGCTGGATCTATGGAAGATGCATTTACAAATGCTGACATCGTGTATCCGAAATCATGGGCTCCATTTCAGTTCATGCAGAAAAGGACGGAATTCCTATCGAACAACGATAAAACAGGATTGGTTGAGTTAGAAAAAGAATGTCTCGCCAACAATGCAAAGCACAAGAACTGGGAATGTGACGAGCAAAAAATGAAACGTACAGAAAAGGGTGAAGCTTTGTATATGCACTGCTTGCCGGCTGATATTTCAGGAGTGAGTTGTATTCAGGGAGAAGTATCGAAAAACGTGTTCGAGAAATATCGCTTGGCAACATATGCGGAAGCGGGCTATAAACCTTTTATTATTGCTGCTATCATTTTCCTTACACGTATGCAGGATCCATCTGAGAAGATGAATCAAATTATAAAAAGAAATATGAGTCGAATTCTATAGGACGCATAGACGATGTCAAAAATTATTAAGAAAATAAACGTTGAAGTTGTAAAAATAACTGCAGAGCGATGTAAAAAATATGGTATCTCAATTCCAACATTTGCGCAGATGCGCGATCCGGAAAAAGTTCCTCTATCAATTAAGGCAAACCTGCCCTCGGTTGGGTTATGGGATGTGAATCCGGTAAATCTCTTTCGCATCAGTTGGAAGAACGATGTGAACACTGGATTGTACGGCGGCGTGAATTATTTTGAGGTTCCTCATGCCATAACTGGTGTGAACACCCGGATTGTCGGTATCATTGGAAAATATTTTCCAACAGGGGCGCATAAAGTCGGAGCTGCATTTGGATGTCTTGTTCCACGACTTGTAAGCGGAGAATTTGATCCCGAAAAGCACAAGGCAGTATGGCCATCTACCGGCAATTATTGCCGCGGTGGTGCATTCGATTGTGCGTTGCTTCATTGTACTTCAATTGCGATTCTTCCTGAAGGCATGTCGAAAGAGCGCTTTACATGGTTAAAAGAAATCGGTTCGGAAGTTATTGCAACACCGGGAACAGAATCAAATGTCAAAGAGATTTACGATAAATGCTGGGAATTGAAAAAAGATCCTTTGAATATCATCTTTAATCAGTTTGATGAGTTCGGCAATCCGATCTGGCATTATAATGTGACCGGTCCTGCGCTCGAAGAAGTATTTCATGCTGTTGGGATAGCGAATGGAACTCCTGTTGCATTTGTCTCTGCGACTGGATCAGCAGGCACGATAGGTGCCGGTGACTATTTAAAGAAGCAATACCCAAATCTTAAGATCGTTGCAAGTGAAGCACTTCAATGTCCCACTTTATTCCTAAACGGATTCGGTGAACATCGTATCGAAGGAATCGGTGATAAGCATGTACCGTGGGTACATAACGTCCGGAATACCGACGCCGTTTCTGCGGTGGATGATGAAGATTGTATGCGAGTATTACGGTTATTCAACGAAGCAGAGGGTCGCAAGTATCTGTCATCTCAAGGATTGACTGATGCACAGCTTGAGAATGTAAGTCTCTTGGGGATTTCCAGTATTTCCAACTTGCTGTCGGCTATCAAAACAGCGAAATATTTTGAGCTCAGATCGTCCGATGTTGTCTTAACAGTGTTCACAGATTCCGCAGATATGTATAAATCCCGTGTGAGTGAACTTCAACATGAGCGAGGTGCTTATACCACTATTCAAGCGGCAAAAGATCATGCCGGACCATTGATGCATCAGAGCATAGATTATTATAAAGAGCTTAGCTACTATGATCGCAAAGCTATTCACAATCTTAAGTACTTTACTTGGGTTGAGCAGCAGGGAAAATCGGCGGACGAACTTCGACAACAATGGGAGCCTGAATACTGGCAAAGTCTGTTTGAAGATGAAGTTGAGTACTTTGATCAACTGATTACAGAATTTAATGAATTAGCAAAGTAATCAACCTTGTCAAGGTTGCTTTAGTGTAAAGATAGAGAACTTTGACAAGGTTACTTAAAATGAGGTATCTATGTTCAAAGAGATTTTACAGACCGCGCACAAGAATGAACGGCTTGTCACGAAATTTCTGAGAGATCTAATCGCGATAAAATCGTTAAGTTCCCAGGAAGAACAAGTAATACTCCGCATCAAACAGGAAATGGAAGAATGCGGGTACGATGAGATCAAGATCGATGGAATGGGAAACATCCTCGGACGCATCGGTCATGGAAAACATATCATCGCGTTGGATGCACATGTCGATACCGTGGACGTTGGAAATCCTTTAAACTGGACAATTGATCCGTTCAAAGGGGCTGAGAAGGACGGCGTCATTTATGGTCGTGGTGCATGCGATATGAAGGGTGCTCTCGCATCGATTGTGTACGGTGGAAAGATAATTAAAGAGTTGGGATTAGAAGATGATTACTCGTTGTATGTTGTCGGCAGTGTTCAGGAAGAAGATTGCGATGGGCTTTGCTGGCAGTATATTATTCATGAAGACAACCTGCGGCCGGAAGTTGTCGTCATAGCCGAACCAACGAACCTTGCAGTCTATCGCGGTCATCGCGGTAGGATGGAGATAGAAATTCGGACTAAAGGAATATCATGCCATGGTTCCGCTCCGGAACGGGGAGTCAATGCAATATATAAAATGGCACCGATAATTCAGGAAATAGAAAAATTGAATGAGCATCTGGGCGGTGAACCATTTCTTGGCAAAGGGACAGTGACTATTTCAGAAATTCGTTCCTCGTCTCCATCACTCTGTGCTGTTGCAGATTCTTCAATGATACATTTAGATCGTCGCCTTGCCGCTACTGACACAATGGAGTCAGCTGTGTTGGAAATTCGAGAATTACCTAGTGTAAAAAAAACAGAGGCGGAGGTTGTTATCCTTGAATATGAAGTGCCAAGCTGGAAAGGATTGAAATACCCGACAAAGAAATATTATCCGACATGGTTATTGCCGGAAAATCATCCAATCCTGGCTAATGGAGTCATGACGTTCAAAGGATTGTTCAACGAACAGCCGGAAGTGGGCCGCTGGGTTTTCAGTACAAATGGCGTTGCGATTATGGGGATGCATAGTATTCCGTGTATTGGATTCGGTCCAGGCAATGAGGTGTACGCACATATGGCAACGGAACATATTCCAATAGGCCATCTGGTGAAAGCTTCAGCATGGTATGCAGCATTTCCACTGGTATTAATTGGTTCCCCTAAATTATATGATTAGCATCCATCTATATTCATCATTGATAACTTATTCGATAGGAATTTATTTTAGGGAATCAGGAAAAACCTTCAGTTCTTGACACAGAGTGCGAAAAAGTGTATTATCGTATACAAGAAATTTTAATCATCAACAATTATCTATAAAAAAATATGCCTGAATATCGTATTGATGGAGTATCGCTAACCGGAAAAACAGTTTCCGGATCTATATCTGCTGACAATAAAAGTATAGCTAAAACGAAAGCAGCAGAACTTGCACGTGAGAAGAAATTCAAGGTGACAGGTATACACGAACGCGCGTCATTTATCTATCGTGTGAAGAAGGGGAACGACAAGCCGATTGATGGCGAACAGAAGGCGTTCACTTCTGATGAAGTTCGGGTAGCACTTGAAAAGATGGGATTTAATGTCCTCTATGTCAGAAAGAGGTTGTTTGGGAATAAGCTGAAAGCTGCTCCTGCGGTTGACGTTATCTCTTTTGTAAGAGTCAGTACAGACTTAATGAAACAGAAACTTCCATTTAACGAAGTGATGCAATTGTTAATCAATGACATTCCCAATGTACGATTGCGCGATTCAATTAAAGAAATCAATGCAGAACTAAAGCAAGGAAAAGACAGTGAAAAAGTGTTTATGAAACAAGCACCTGTGATTGGTAAATTCACAGCGCAAATGCTTGGTCTCGCTTCAAAGAGCGGGAATATGGCAGAGATTTATGAAAGCGCCGCAAAATTTATGGAACGCAATATGGAATTTAAAAAAAATCTTCGAAGTGCTCTTATTACACCTTTGATCACTCTCTTTGTGTTGTTCTTAGCCTGTTTATTTTATATCTATTACATTTTCCCTAAAACAGCAGAGATGTTTGTCAAGTTTCATATCAAACTTCCTCCAATGACAGCTGCGACTCTGAAAGCGAGTGACTGGCTGAATGACCATATGATCATTATTGCAATTCTATTCGGTGTGCCAGGTTTTCTGTTGTTGCGCTTCTTGAAAACAGAAAGAGGAAAATTTTTTATGGACAAGTATTTAATCAGAATTCCAGTTTTAGGTCCTATGTTTCATAAAACAGCAATAGAAATATTTTGCCGAGTGTTTTATGCACTCTATAGCGGATCAGGTGAAAATATTGAAATCATTCGCATGGCAGCGGAAGCATGCGGCAACAGGTATATGGAGCAACAGATTAAAACGATCGCCATACCGATGATGCTCGAACGTGGAAAAGGGTTGACAGAATCGTTCGAAGCATCCGGCGTATTTACGAAAACAGCTATTTCAAGATTTGCCTCAGGTGCAGAAACAGGTACTGTGAAATCGACGGCACTTCAACTGGCGGAGTACTACGAAAAAGAAACGTCCTATCGAATGAAGAATGCCATTGAAGTTATTCAATTAGCCGTCTCCATGATTATGATGATAGTGTTGACGGCGTTAACACTTGTCTCCTCGGAAACAGCGTTGGTGAAGCCGGAATCACCGCATATGCTTCTCCCGTTGCATTTTCTATTTCCATAAAATGCTTTGAGTAATATGAATAGGTATATTAATCAAAGAGGAATGGGACCATGCCTGAAATAGATATAACTGATAAAATTGGATACACGCTTCTGAAAAAAGGAATCATCGATTTCGAAACACTTGAGAAATCATTGAAGATGAAAGATTCCGATGAGAACAAGAAAAACCGGAAAAATTTAGGGCAGATTCTTGTTACAGAATTCGGAGCAGATCATGATGCTGTCTTCCGCGAAGTGGCAAACTTGTATGCATTTCGCGAAATATTCATTAATGATGAAAAAGTTGATGATACACGAATTGCTTTTGTGAAGAAGTATGTTGAACAGATGTCAGACCAACAGCGGGAAATGATGATCCAGTCAAAGATGCTGCCGTTTAAATTTGACGAACGCCAACCGGATAAGCTCATTATTATCGCTGCAGATCCAACGGATCGCAACCTACCTATTGTGGCTCGCAGTTTCAATGTGAAGAAATATGAAATCTGCTATGTGCGTTTGAAAGATTTGCAATCATTTATAGATAAGGTAGCACCGGCGCAAAACGAATTCCTCAAACTCCTCGAAGACAATAAAATCACTGTTGATGATGGCGGTGCAGGAGAAGAAGGAGAACTTGATGAACAAGCTCTTGAAGCAGAAATCAGCAAGAGCGCGTTAGTAAATTTATTTGAAGGTTGTTTGGTCGAAGCAGTGAGAAAAGATGTGAGTGATGTTCACGTTGTTGCAGCAGAGGGGAATCGCACCAACTTTTTATTTCGTATTGATGGCAATCTGAGAGTCTGGCACGTTCAGGAAAACACATTACCAGAGGCGGTGCTTGCCGTTGTGAAGGATCGTACAAAAAATGTCGATAGATTCGAGCGTGAAATGTCGCAAGACGGTTTCATCCAGCGTGTCATCGATGGACATCAAATGCGATTCCGGGTTTCAATAATGCCGATTGTGACAACGGAATTTAAGCACAAGTTTGAAAGTATAGTAATTCGCGTTTTGGATGATCGTAAAGTCATCACCGATCTCGAAAAGCTTGGTTTGCAGGGACCAGCGCGTGGATTTTTCTATAAAGCCATTAGCAAACCTCAAGGTATTATTATTCTTACTGGTCCGACAGGTTCTGGTAAATCAACAACATTGATCGCAGCTTTATATCAAGTTATCGATCCCACAGTGAACGTACTGACGATTGAGGAACCGGTTGAATATATTATTAAAGGTGCTCGTCAGCTAAAAATTGGTCCCAAGATGGGATTTGAGGAGGCTATTCGTGGTATCCTGCGTCACGATCCGGATATTGTTCTCGTAGGTGAAATGCGCGATAAAATAACCGCGGAAACCGCCGTGAAAATGGCAAATACAGGCCACCTGGTATTCTCTACCTTGCATACGAATGACGCGCCAAGCGCAATTGCACGTCTCTATAAAATGGGTATAGAACCCTTTTTACTTGCATACGCAATTAACGTCATCGTTGCCCAGCGTCTTATCCGAACCCTTTGTAAACTATGTAAACAGCCGATGGATAGCAACGAAATGAACGATTTACTGAAATTCGGTTTTACAGAGGAAGATCTTGTATCACATACCTTCTATAAAGCAGTAGGATGTGAAAGATGCAATGGCGGCTATAAAGGGCGAGCTGCAATACATGAAGCACTGTATTTTACAAAAGCCATCAAAGATATCATCCTTAATGCTGGAGATAAGGTGGATGAAAATGCGGTTCGGGAACAGGCTTCGAAAGATGGTATGTGGACTTTGCGCCGATCTGGCATGGAGCGAATGAAAGAAGGATCTACTTCACTAGAAGAAATTGTATCAACTACTACGGAAGAAGATTAGTTGCCCTATTTTGAATGAGAATGAATTCAAATATATACTCTGACGCGAACCGATTATATGCCCTTTTTAATGAAAAAGTAAAGTTACATATTCATTAAAATTTTTAACGTGTATGTGATAATTATACAAAGGGGAAAGCGCTTTCACTTAAAAAATTCCTTTACATCTGTTGCTTTTTCAGTTGGAGTTTCTTATTATCTAACCAAATAAGGTTAGATGGGTTAACCACACAATTTAACTTAATGTCTCCTCAATTAAGAAAACTAATTTAAATGGCACTCCAACCATCTCCACCCACGCCACATGAAACGCCTTCTGTATCTATCTCTTCGGATATGCCGCCTGTTGTTGTTGATGCAAGAAAAATTTTAAAGGAAATAGCATCCCAGCTTCCTAAGTCCGTAATGGGTCTTGAGAGACAAATGATGATAGGCGATGTTATGACGCGGACGGATGAGACAAATAAGATGAAGTTGTTGGCTTTGATGAATCATTTTCTCTCTCGTATGTTTACCATACATGCTTCCGATGTTGATATGGGAGGGTACGGTTCACAAGGTTATATTTGGTATCGTGTCTATGGCTCCAAAAAAGCGGATGCATCGCTTGGAAAATACACACCGGATGAAATTAACATTCTTATTCAAAGTACCATTGGGGAGCGCCAAAGGGCTTTCTTATTTGAAAATAGAAATCTTGACTTCTCTCATATGTTATATGGAGAAGATATGGATTTCAGAAGATTCCGTGCAGATGCATATTTTGATTTAGACCAGCTTGCATTAAATATGCGTGCGATCAACAATGTTGTTCGCCCCTATAAACAGATGGAATTGCATTCTAACGTCACAAAGATACTCAGTTTAGCACATACAAAAGAGGGTCTCTGCCTCATAACGGGAATTACTGGGTCCGGGAAAAGTTCTACTCTTGATTCTATCATTGATGCAAATAATCATAGTGTAGAAGGGCATATTGTCATTATTGCGTCACCCATTGAATATGTGCATAAGTCGGATAAATGTATTATCAGACATCGAGAGGTAGGAAGAGATGTACTATCATTCAAAGATGGTGCTGTGCAGGCCTTACGGCAAGACCCTGATATTATTATGCTTGGTGAATTGCGAGATCCTGAGACCATTTTAACCGCATTGGAAATAACAGATTCAGGTCATAAGGTCTTTTCTACTTTGCATACTGCAGCTGCAGTTGAAAGTATTGACCGAATAATTGGTGAAACGCCGCCAATTGAGCAAGAGCGAGTTCGCAATCGTTTGGCAGATTTAATCCGATGCGTTATATCGCAAAAACTTATACCAAGCCTAGATGGTAAACGTGTGCTCGCAAAAGAGATAATGCTTGGGACTCCTTCGGTACGCGCAGCCATAAAGAATAATAATACTAGTGAGATTTACCAGATGATCTCTGAAGGCACGGATCTTGGAATGTCAAGTATGGAACAAGATCTGAAACGTTTATATATGCAGAAGAAGATTTCTTTAGAAAATGCTATGAACTATGCCAACAACAAACGGCGTCTTCAACAGCTATTACAATTGCAGCCAACGGAATGATTTACACGTTGCTAGTGCGTGATGCCTGTCAAACACACAAAGTTTGGTTAACTATATCTTAACATAAAAGGATATACCAGCTTATGCCCATTCAAGCAGGAGACGGAAAGACAGCGGTTGCTGTATTTGTCGACGGACTCGAACTCAAATTTGTGCGTCTCTCTGCAAAAGGGAATAAGGTCACGCTCCGCGATTTTAAGACGGTTGCGTTAGTGCACAAGTATGAAGAAAAACAAGCTGCCCCGGAGGAAAGCGAAACAACGGCATTTGGTGACCTTGGTGGAGGAGATGCATTCGCAACTGCGGGCGCGATAGATTCCACAGGCGATGAAGGTAGCACAAATGCATCAGTATTGCTCGGTTTATTAAGTGATCTCGGTTCACCCAAGAAATATTCTCTCTCCTATGCAATCTCTGAACCTGCGGTAACATATCAGGAATTTGAAGGCAATTTTGGATTAAAAGGTGAGAAGTTAAAGAAGAAACTCTCACAAGAGCTTGCCATGATGCGCGCAACTGCCCCCGCGTTGGATGCGATTGATACCATTCCATCAGCGTCAGGTGGGTTGCTGGCATTAATCCGTGAAGATGGTTTACATGTCTATGAACTTTTATCTGAAGTAAAACCATTTATGGGCGGACATGTACCTCTCATCAAAATCATGGATAGCGCAGATGCTGCATTGATGGAGATGGTGCGTACTCAATATGAGCCGCAAGAAGAAGAAGTGTCAGTGCTGGTGTATGTAGGACATGATTTTAGCCGTCTCGTGTTCATGCAGGGGGAACATTACCTTCACTTCGCACCTATCATCAGCGAAGGGTATGAATCACCAAATATTGAAAACACGATTTATAGCCGTATCCTTCTCGAACAAGACAATATTGCTCTCACTCGGATTGACAGAATACTTCTCTCCGGTGAGAGTCATAAAGTGAATTTATTGGATACACTTGCTCCACAATTTTCAAGCGCGCTCGTAGAATACATGAAGGCACCCACCTTAGATGTTGGCGAGTTTGAAGGATCAATTGGTGAATCGGTGTCTGAATATGTGATCCCTATCATGACGGCGTGGAGAGCGCTTCAACCTAAGCTCCCAGGATTTTATGATATTAATCTTATCCCGCATTTTATATTGGAAGGACAACGAACACTCGCACTCGCGTGGCATGGAATACTCGCTGCAGTAATTGTTGTCCTTACGATTCCATTTTTTATCTTATCGTTTTCAGAGCGTCAGACAGAAATTAGACGCCTCAATGGAGATCTTTCCCAGAAACAACAAAAACTCTTGGAATTAGATATTTTCCGGCAGCGGAGGGGAGTACTATCGTCAGATATTGACCGGTATAGTAATGCAACAAGCGTTTATGACTCTATTGCTCCTGGCAGCGATCGCTGGAGCCGTATACTCCACTATTTAGCAAATAGCGTAGAGGATCTTAATTCATTATGGATTTACAGTCTAAAACCTGATGATAAAGATACGAGAAATATTCTCATATCCGGTCGAGCAATTTACCGTACACGTATACCACGTATTGCAAGTATTTTTGAAAAAGCAACATTACGGGAAGTACGCACCATCACAATTCGGAAAAAGATATTATACGAATTTGATATCGTCATTGAGAAAGTGGACAAGTTTGATATTGCCGAACCCAACTATACGGCCACAAAATAAGGGGACGAGAGAACCGTGACCTACAAGGTAAGAAATACACTTGCCCTTGCTGTCGTATGGCTTGTTATCTTTTTGCTTGGTATGTTTTTGTGGGCGATATGGCAACCACGTCAGATAAATAAAGTCAATAAAGAAATTCAAGCCATTAACAAACAATTAGAAGATTTGCCTGGATTGACGGATGATGTTCAACGGTTAACAGCGCAATTTCAAGATATCAAACGGCGGTATGATTCCCGCAGTAAGGAAATTCCTCAATTTGATATTTCATCTCAAACATACGGCTATATGAGTCAGGGTATTGATGAAGCAGGATTTTTAAAATTTGACATGAAATTTGTTGGGACACATGAAAGAGCAAGCTGGGGATTCAACTATTATAAATTAGACCAAGGTGAAGCACAGTTCGAAAATCTATTTAAGTTTGTGTACTTTCTGGAAAATGGACGGCGTCTCTATAAAATTGCTTCTTTGCATCTTGAACAGAAAGAAGCAATAGATCCGGATACAAAAGAAGTGAACACATGGATTGCTTTTGAAATGGAAATTCATGCTTATTTTGTCCGAAACGTTCCTGAATTAGGCACATCGTTGGCTGCCCAATCACTGGGTATGATTCCATCTCCTTATGATCCTTTTCACAATATGATTACGCAAATTCTTGCACCGGAAGCGCCACAGGGGGAACTCAATGCTGACGGGTTATTGGTAAAAGCTGTGTTACCAGGGAAAGCCTTCGTTTTATCAAATAGTACTCTAACCGTGTTACATCTTGGTGATAAAGTTTGGCGCGGGTATGTGACACACGTGAATCCGGCAGAAAGTTCTGTTGAGTTCACATTGGATGAAGGCGGTGTTGTCCGAAAACTGATAAAGAAAATTATCTTCGATAATAAACGATAGAGAACGAGGGACCTATGAGGATACGCTTTTTGCTTTTTATTTTCTTGCTTACGGCCATTATTTATACATGGATGCAAGCACAAACCGAACAAGTGGTCCGACGAGCTGCCCAGGGAAAGGTTATCAATCAAGATGAGTTGGTCTCGTTTAATGCCGATGTGCCGTACTCTAAGGCAATACAATCTCTTGGAGAATTGAGTAAGAAAATTGATGGAAAATTATTGATAGACAAATCTCCATTACAAGGGAAAGATAAAACTATTGGTATCAATATAGAATCCATGTTTTGGAAAGATGCATTGGAATTGATACTGAGGAGTAATCAGTTGTGGTATAATGATTATCCTGAATACATCGAGATTGTTTCACTTGAGGATATAGGCAAACAACTGGGTGAGCAAGCACAAAAAGAAAGTGCATCTAAAAATGCCCCCCCCACGCAATCAGTGATACCTTCATCTTCAGCCCCGGCGACACCTGTAGTTGTTGATTCCAGTGATTATTATGCAAAGCTTCGTGAGGTGAGTATTTCAAGTGTGTTCTTTGATGTGAATAAATCAAAGTTAGCCGAAAGTGGAGTCAGTTTCTCTATTTTCCGCGGAAAAGGTCTCAATCTTCAAATGAATGTAACAGGCGCAAGTAAGGTGACGAAGGAGGCATTTTCAGCAGAGGTGCAACCAATCCTTCCAAACCAGGCTGTTTCCATTGATGCTGCGATCAGTATGTTCGAGAGTGAACAGTATGGTGATGTCATTGCTCGACCTCAAATAACCGTTCGTTCAGGGACAAGTCAGATGATACAAATTGGACAGGATTTTTCCGTATTTGAAAAGGACTTCTCAGGAAACACAACGCAAAAGTTCTATCCAACAGGAACAATCTTGACCGTCAGACCCAAAATTTATAAAGTTGGAGACATGGAATTTATTGATGTTCAATATAAGGTTGAGCAAAGTTCATTCACATCGAGTACCGTGACGACAGTCATTAATAGAAATATGGCATCAGGTTCCTTGACGCTTCTGAATGGAGAAGAAGGGTACATTGGTGGTATGTATTCCAATGATGAGCTTTTTCTCCGTGAAGGAGTGCCGTTACTGAAGGATTTACCCTGGTGGGTCTTTGGATTACGATATCTTTTTGGATATGACTCTAAAAAAATTGTTAAACGGGAATTGATTATTCTCATCAAAGCAGAAATTCTACCGACATTAGAAGAACGCGCGGTAAAACAACATGCTGAACAAAAATTAATTCAGGATATTCAACAGGATATGGAAAAAGATCTTAAAAAGAACAAAGATCAAGAAAAAATGCAATAAACATCTGAACCAGTTATTATACATGGAATTCCGAAGAGCGTTTACGGTAAGAACAAGAAAATAATTTTCCTATAAAGTTTTGACACAGGGATTTTTCCCTGAGGAGTGCGGTATGAATGTACGTGCCTATCAAATATTGAGTGTAGCGGCGTTTCTACTGTTAGCTGCTGGATGTCAACAAAATCCGACGGAACCGACTGCAACGAAGGCATCATCCATTAGGGGAACAGTGTTCGATGCGGGGAACAATCCTCTTGCGCTGGCTCGTGTTATTGATATTGGAACTCTCGCGCAAGTTGATACATCAAAATCGGATGGTTCCTATAAACTTTCTTTACAGCTGAGTGATAACTATAATACATCACTTTATGCAATTCTGCCAGGATATGCCTCTGATACACCGAAAGTCAGTCTCACACCCGGAAATGATGTGACTGGAATTAATATTCATATGAGAATCGTAGATTCCAGTAAAATTAGTGGTGGAACTTCAGGACGAGCAGCCAACATCGGATTGTTAAATCAATCTTCAAAGTCAATATTATTAAAAGGTGGAATGAATCCATCGTGCACATTCACATTCTTAGTGGTTGACTCGTTGAATAGGCCAGTGACGAGCTCCAATAAGTGCAAGGTGAAGTTCACCCTGAGTGTAGCTAATCCAAGCGGTGAGTCCATTAAACCAGATACTGCTCAAACCGATCCATTAACCGGACAAGTTTCGACTACGGTTTTTAGTGGTACAAAACCCAATGCCATGCTTGTGACTGCGCAGGTCATTGATCCAACACGTAAAATTGTTGCAACAGCGGCATTGAATGAAGGCACAGGATTACCGGATGGTAATCATGTCTCGATCGCTGCGTCTAAGTTCAATATCGCAGGCCGCGTGTACGATGGCTTAAATACATCAATAACAATGACGGTAAACGATCAGTTTGGAAATCCTGTAGCGGATGGAACTCCTGTTAGTTTCGTGACAAATGGCGGTGGCATTATAAGGGATGCATTCACAAAAGATGGTGTTGCTACTGCTACATTAACTAGTGGCGGCGGAAATCCTCCAGACGGCGGTCTGGTGACGGTTACAGCAGAGGTGAAAGGCGATACTTCCATACGGAAAGCGGATAGTTCTATTGTGAGAACAATTCAGATTTTATTCTCGGGACGTACAACTGTGATCCGTAGCTCGAACACTGTTAATTTTGAGGTCCCCGATGGAGATGCAAATTATTTTGATTTTACTGTCTCTGATGATAATGGCAAACCATTGGTTGAAGGATCGAAAATTAATGTTACAGTCGATGCTGTCAACGACGTAATAAAGAACAGTTTGGTATTAAAAGGTAATCAAATTACCATGCCCGATACGAAAGATACAGCTGCGACACATTTCCGTATTTGGGTTACTGATAAAATTAAAGATAGTCTTTCCGGTGTTATAACTTTTAAAATTAATATAGTAAGTCCAAATGGTGATTTCCCCATTGTAGATCAGGATTGGTTCTCTGGATACGAACGTGGAGCAACATCAGGAATAGGGTTCTATGGAGTTCCTTCAGGCATCTCTCTTGCCGACTCATCAGCTCGGAAATTATATCTCTCTGAAACTCAGTTACCCGATACCAGTACGAAAATTAGATTTGTTGTCCGAGATGGCAGCGGAACACCCCTCAGTACGACGAGGAAAGCACTCGTCACTTTCTCTCTCTTACAGGCACCAAATGGAACCACTATTTCTCCTCTGCAAGATTCAACGGGTGCGGGAGGGTCCGTCTCAGTAACCGTGAGTGCTGGCAATATACCGGGCACTGCTCAGGTTGTTGCAAGAACTACAGATGGATTGGGGAATTATTTTTCGGCAATATCAATGCCAATAGAAATAGCTCATGGACTGCCCGACTCAAATCAAATATTTTTAAGTATTGATAAAAACATGTTCAATAATATAGGAAATCTAGTAGGCACGCTTAGAATTAACTATGCTGATGTCTATGGTAATTTCCCAGCTCCGCAATATATTCAATTTAGTACAACTGGTGGTGTTATCAGCCCTATCTCAGCACTCTCAGATGCAAACGGAAATGCTACGACTGGATTGTACGGCGGTAAAGTTCCGGTAGATCCAGTCGCAGGCTTTGGAAACGTTTCTGTCTTTGTTAAAGCTCATGGCGGAGTGATCGTAAGGCGTAAAACTCCTTTCGTATTTTCCGGTGCACCAATCATTACACCTTTAAACGTGCGAGCAAACGACACCATCTCAATCGCCGATGGCGGTCATATGGATTTAACATACAAAATTGCAGATGCAAACGGAATTCCGCTTGCACCAGGCAATACGATAACAGTGAGTGTTTCTGGAGCCGTTGCAAGCAGTATCAATTTAAGTAATGCCGTCAATATAACAATAAGTACAACAGACACAAATAGTACTACCTACAACGTCAGACTTAGTGACGTCGTTCCGAATGGCGGCACTAGCGGTAATTTTGATATTACTATTTCGGTTAGCGGACCGAATGGAACGGCGACAAAGATATTAAAAGGTCTTCTGAAAGCACCTGTGTCTGGATATTCTTCGAGTATCCAGCTAATAGCGGGACCGAATCCGACGACGATTTCAGTAAAGGGCACGGGAGCGACAGAGACATCAACGATGAGCTTTGTCGTAAAAGATTCGTCAGGGAATCCTATTAGTATTAATCGGCAAGTGACGATCACTTTTAGTATTATCGGCGGTCCAGGTGGTGGTGAATTTCTATCACCAACTTCAGCTGCTACAAATGATAGCGGGAAAGTCACAACCACGGTAAATGCGGGCACAAAAGCCGGTGTTATGCAAGTGGTTGCAACAACAATATTAAGTGGTATAAGTATAACGTCCGCTCCAGTTCCATTAACGATAGCAAGTGGTTTGGCGGATTCGGCTCACTTTACAGTTTGGACAGATAAACCTAATTGGATAGGTGAGGTTTCTCAAGGTGCTCAGGTTGGGACTGTGTATGTACAAATGGGTGATAAATATGCCAACCCAGTTCAATCCAATACAGCTTTATATTTTACCGCTACTGAAGGAGTTATCACTTCCTCCGCTTTTACAGATGCTACGGGTCATGCTTCAGCGATCGCTTATGGAGGTCTTCCATTTACGGTTTCTGGTATCGATACAATTACAGTGTCTACGTTAGGTCTACGTGATACTGCGAGAGTTACAATTTCAAAAAAGGTTACGGTGATTTACTCCGGTGCACCAATTGTGACTGTGGCGAGTACAGACCTTGGAACGATCAGCGTTGGGAGTTCTCTGCCAATAACCTTTAAAGTATCGGATGCGAAAGGTAATCCACCTGCCAGCGTCAGTACGACCAATATCACCACAGGCGGTGTTGCAGGTGCTCAGGTGCTATTGAGCGGCAATACGGCGTACACGTTAATGGATACATCAAGATATATTCAATTCACAGTTACTAATAATGTACCTCAAGGAGGAACTGGTGGAACCTTCACAATTTTTATCACAGTCAATAGTCCCAATGGAACAACGACCAAGACTTTATCTGGTACATTGGCATCCCCAGTAGGAGCAATCACAGCACCGACACAGATCATACTTTCCACAGTGAGCAACACAATCATTGCAGCAAATGGAACTGGAGGTAATAATACGTCTAATGTAACGTTCCAGGCACTCGATGCTGGCGGACGTGCAATCGGATCCGCCCAAAGTGATACAATGTTCTTCTCGCTCTCGCGTACATCGGGTGATGCGCATCTTATACCAACTTGGGCGATGACAGATGCAAATGGGCAAGCTTCTACGAAATTCTACGCCGGTAATAAATATGACACTCTAACTATTATCGCAAGAATGAAAACAATCTATTCTCAACCGGTGCCGGTGAGAATTTCCGGACCATCGTTGTCAAATTTTAATGTAACAATTTCTGCCAAAAACCTTCCAGGATTATCCCAGATTGGAACTACAGTAGGCAAATTGACTGCACAAGTTGGTGACATGCTTGGTAATCCAGTGCTTGCAGGTACAATTGTCAAGTTTAAGACAACCGGTGGAATGGTGGATGCCTCGGCAGTTACGGACGTAAGTGGATCTGCAAGTGTCAATATATCTGGCGGTGCCTCTCCTACTGATCCAACACCTGGCTGGGGGAATGTTACGGCGCAAACACAAGGAGATACTGGTTCTATACTACAGAGAAAAATTCCATTTCTATTCTCCGGTGCACCGGTCATAACCACCGTAAACGTACCAGCAAGTGATACTATTATAATATTTGACTCAGGGTATATGGATCTCGATTATAAAATTGCTGATAGTATTGGGAATCCTCTTGCCGCTGGCAATGCTGTTTTGGTGGCTGTTACAGGAGCCGATGCAAGTGAGGTTGGTCTGAGTAATTATTATAGTTTCACGACGAGCGGTACAACAGATATCAATCAAACAACGTTCCGGGTACGACTTTCTGATAAATTACCTGCAGGTGGAACTGGCGGGAATTTTGATGTCTCAATTACAGTCAGTGGTCCAAATGGAAATAACATAAGACGATTCCATGGATTAATGTTAGCCCCCGGAGCTATTATTACTACTGCACCTAAACTCCCGGATCATTTTACTTTCGCTACTTCGGCAACTGATATTTTTATTGGTGGCACTGGCGGACTGGAAACTGCAACCATCACGTATCAAGTACTTGATGCATACGGTTCCCCGATTGCAAGCACTCCATCGTATGTGGCAAGTTTTAGCATCAACTTTTTCCCCAATAGTACCATCGGAGGAGGAACATATCCTACAGTTACTCCCACAACTGATAGTAC
>Ga0182021_10003472_pt1 | contig 18507 bp, 13 predicted proteins | sample 612E3MmetaG_FD_120493 | JGI IMG/M metagenome (GOLD analysis project Ga0182021, IMG submission 120493) | Permafrost microbial communities from Stordalen Mire, Sweden - 612E3M metaG (Illumina Assembly) | ecosystem: Environmental > Terrestrial > Soil > Wetlands > Permafrost | place: Sweden... | reverse complement strand
GGCGGGGAATCCAGAACATAGATTGTAGCGGCTTTGGGCAAATATTATGCTCTCATCTGGACTCCCGACGGAAGCATTTCCCGAAGGGATCCCTTCGGGACGGGAGTGACATCCATTTTTGAGATAGCTTCTAGAATGAAGTAACGTCATTTTGAGTGAATTGAATCTGCCTGGCCCACGGCACTCCATTATTCACTCTTGGATATTCATCATTGGATGCTGTGCAGGCTGGCTCAGTACACCCTTCCCCGCCCCCCCCGTTATCGCGCTATGATGGTCTGGCGGGGGGGGGGAGTCGAACCGTGGTCGAAGCCCGTCATTCACGCCGTTCGTTGAAACGCCTGCCCGACAGACTCGGTCTGGCGGGAACGGCTGGCTTCAAGCGGACCTTTGAAGGGCATTTAGCAATTGCTCATGAAGTGGTGGACGACGAATGATTCGTCGTCCACCGGTGAGAGTGAAGAAATGCATATTGCGAGGCTACTACAGCGAGGCAATCGCCGAAGACACGTGGCTGAGCCTACTCCGGCTTCGCACGCATGGTATCCCAAAGCATATAAATCACCAAGAGCGCAAACATGACATAGCCAAGCGGTTCAGCACCCGATTGTTGCCAGGCAGTGGGGGGTTGCAGGAAGCCAAATATCTTGTCGTCAATGAACTTCATGAAAGCTCCAAAGACGCCGAAGATTGAACCACCTGCAAGGAATCCGGATGCAATCAACGTTCCGCGGGAGAAGCGGGCATTATTCACCTTCTCGTCCTTCGAGCGTGTGGTGACGAACCATGCAACGAGTCCGCCGATCAACAGTGGAGTGTTCAACTCGAGCGGAAGATATAAGCCGAGTGCAAAGGCAAGTGGCGGTATCTTCAAAACGACGCAAAGGAGCGCAATCACCGCTCCCGCAAAGTAGAGAATCCAAGGGACAGAGACATTTGACATCAACGGCTGAATGACGGCCGCCATGGCATTCGCCTGAGGTGCCGCCAGGGCGTTCGGACCTTTGAAGCCGTCAGTTTGATTCAAGACCATAATGACAAGGCCGACCGTCGCCGCTGAGAGTAACGAGCCAAGGAACTTCCAGCTTTCCTGTTTCTTTGGCGTCGATCCAAGCCAGTATCCGATCTTGAGGTCCGTGATAAATGAGCCTGCGACGGAAAGGGCCGTGCACACGACACCGCCGATAATCAACGCGCTCACCATCCCATCATTGCCTGTCAGGCCGATTTGTGTCATGACGAGGGAGGCAAGGATCAGCGTCATCAGCGTCATGCCGGAAACGGGATTCGTGCCGACGATAGCGATGGCGTTCGCTGCGACCGTTGTGAAGAGGAAAGAAACAATGACGACGACGAGCAGCGCCACAATCGTTTGCGCCAATGTTGGGACGACGCCGAGATAGAAGAAGGCGAAAATAGCAATGATGACGAGAAGGATGAGAAGAACAATGTGAAGCATCCGGAGATCCGTCTGCCATCGTACTTCCGTCGCCGCCTCGCCACGCTTGGCCTGGAAGATCTCGCGATAGGCGAGTCCAAATGCTCCTCCAATAATCCTCGACGATCGGATAATGCCGATGATGCCGCCCATCGCAATGGCGCCGATACCGATATGGCGCACATAGGTGCGGAATATTTCCTCTGCACTCATGTTCGAGATCAACTTTGTTGCCGTTGCTCCCAGCGGGACACCCAGATGATCTCCGACGTAGTAGAAGATCGGAACGAAAACGAACCACGACAGGAATGATCCGGCGCAGATGATGGCAGAGTATTTCAGGCCTATGATATAACCCAGTCCGACGATGATCGAGAGAATGTCCAGCCGGAAGACAACTCTCACCTTGTCCGCAATGCCTGCCCCGAAGCCCACAACGCGGGACGTAACGACTTCAGACCACCAGCCCAATGAAGAAACCACAAAATCGTAGAAGCCACCGATCAATCCGCTCACAACGAGAACGATCGCCTGCTTCCCTCCCCGTTCGCCGGCCATGAGTATTTCCGTGGTCGCCGTTGCCTCGGGGAAGGGTAGTTTGCCGTGCATATCCTTGACAAAGTACTTTCTCAGTGGGATCAAGAACAGAATTCCGAGGAAGGCACCAAAGGTCGCCGCCAGAAACAAACGAAAGAAACTTGTCGGGAGATCGAGAATGTAGAGAGCGGGGATCGTGAAAATTGCTCCAGCGACCACGGCGCCCGATGTCGAGCCAATTGACTGGATGATGACGTTCTGACCGAGCGCACCCTTCTGACGCGAAAGGGTAGATACGCCGACAGCCAGAATAGCGATTGGAATGGCTGCCTCCATGACCTGGCCGATCTTCAGTCCCGAGTAGGCCGCAGCTGCGGAGAAGAGAATAGCCATCGCCAATCCCATGAGTACGGAATATGGCGTCACTTCGGGGACGTCAGCCACAGGATCCATCACAGGCCGGTAAACTTCACCTTCCTTGAGTTCCTTGTATGCGTTCTCCGGAAGAACGCGCGGTGCCGATTCTTGTTCCATAAAGCGACTCCCTTGTCGTTACTGAACGATGATCACTGAGAATGCAGTTTCAATTCTTCATCCGTGGTGCAAGAACGCACCCCCCCCGCCACATAGACAGCGGACAGGTAAATCCCCTCTCACCTACTCACATTCCACAGCTGCAGAAGAGACTGTTCACGCTCAGGACACGATGCAACCTTAAAACATTCAGCTCCAACGTCCCCTCTCTAGCGCTGATCGAGGGACGAGAGAGGGGAGCAGACCCGCCCGAACGACTGTGTCGTTCAGTCGGGCGGGGGGGTGTGTCAACGTTTGATCCGTCTGCTGCTACTTACTCTTCTCCACCCAAACCTGAGCGAGGTGCACAACTGTCTCGACAGCCTTTTCCATTCCCCAGAGCGAGGCCCATTCCGTTTTCCCATGGTAGTTGTGGCCGCCGGTGAAGATGTTCGGTGTCGGAAGGCCGTTCGCCGTCAGCTTCGATCCGTCCGTGCCGCCGCGGATCGGTACCCACTCTGGTTCCATCCCTGCAAGTTTTGCCGCATCCCAGAGGCAATCGAGCACTCTTTGGTCCTTTTCCAAACCTTCGCGCATGTTGCGGTATGATTCGATGATCTGGAGTTCGATCCTTGCTTTCGGATGCAGCGGCTGAACCTCGGTGATGATCTTTTGGAGTCGTTTCTTCAGATCGTCAAGTCCTTCGGTGCGGAAATCACGGAGAAGAATCTTCAAAACTGCTTTCGCTTCTTCACCCTGTACGGTGTGCGGATGGATGTAGGGTTCGTACCCCTCGGTCGTTTCGGGTGCCATGTCGCGGGGCATGCGCGCGATGATATCGGCGATCGTGCGAATGGAATTGACCATAATCCCTTTTGCGGTCCCGGGATGAATGTTCCTTCCGTGGACGGTGATAACAGCCGAATTGGCGCTGAAGGTCTCCTTATTAAGCTCGCCCGCAGTATCGCCGTCGACGGTGTACGCAAACTGGGCGCCGAATTTCTTGATGTCAAAATACTGCGTGCCCATGCCCACTTCCTCGTCGGGTGTGAAGCCAATTCTAATGTCTCCGTGAACAAGATTGGGCCTCTCCAATAACTGCTGAAGTGCGGTCATGATGATCGCGATGCCGGCCTTGTCGTCTGCGCCGAGGAGCGTCGTGCCGTCGCTCGTGACGATCGTGCGACCGATGTCCTTCTTGAGTTCGGGGTTCTCGGATTCCCGAATGACAACCGATGTGTCACCCGGAAGGACGATGTCGCCCCCCTTGTAGTGAGAAATAACCTGAGGTTTCACATTTGTGCCGGAGGTAGAGGGGGATGTGTCAACATGGGCAATCAAACCGACGGTGGGCACTTTTCTGAATGCAGGGCTCGATGACGGGACGTTGCTTGCTAGCGTCGCCATAACGTAACCGTACTGATCGATGGAAACATCTTTCAGCCCCAGCTCCTGCAGTTCTTTCACGAGCATCTTGAGCAGGTCAAGCTGTTTTGCGGTGCTTGGATATGACGTTGCGTCATCTTGTGATTGTGTATCGATTTTCACATAGCGAAGGAGTCGATCGAGAACGGTCTCTTTCATAACGATATCCTTGTCTGAAATGGTGGAGGTTTGATGCTGTCCACGAAACGGTGTCGGCAAGAATCAGTATTCTTTTGTCATCGGATGCAAAATACATTCGGTGGGAATCTGTTGAACGCTGGTGCGCCTAAATTAAGGGGAAAAAGGAGAGAATTCAAAGTGGAAAGTGATTGCAAATGGCGCGTCAGTGAGGTTCTGCGCGAAGAAAACTCATTACTATATCAGCAAAAACGGTTGGCGATTCCGCATGAATCCAATGCCCCGAATTGACCCCGACAACGTGAGCGTTTGGGAAAAGCTCCTCGATCATCGGAACGTCAGAATCGAGAACGTAGTCAGCTTGTTCACCCTTTACAAAGAGCGTGGGTCCGGGGAATGGCACCGGGGATGTAATCTCCCGCGCGATCTCCATATAATTTCTCTGAAGAACCTCAAGGTTTGCTTTCCAACTGAATGTCCCGACCGAATCTCTGATCAGGTTCTTCATGAGGAATTGACGCACAGCAAAATCAGGAATTCTCTTTGACAATTCGCCGTCGACCTGCTGTCGGCTCGTGGCTTCGTTGAGATCGACAGAAACGAGAGCATCCAGAATTTCATCATGCAATCGAGGGTATTCGCGTGGGGCAATATCTACAACGATCAACTTGTCAACACGATTCGGATAACTGAGGGCGAACTGCATGGCCGTTTTTCCCCCCATCGAATGTCCAAGAACATGAGCGGACGGGATGTGCAGTTGGTCCAGAAGGTGACTGAGGTCTTCTGCCATCGCATCGTACGTCATGACTTCGGAATGCGGGGATCTGCCGTGATTGCGCTGGTCAACAGCCAGGACTCTGAACGAGCCGGCGAATATCTTGCTGAGCGTATGCCAATTGTCCAACGAACCTAAGAGGCCGTGGAGAATGACGAGCGGTGGACCGTTTCCGTACTCTTGGAAGTGGAGGATCATTGTTTTGAAAGGATGCCCCAACATTCGTGTCGGGTTTGGAGGATGGTGGATTTAATTCGCAGCTGCACGGAGAGTGAACTTGGGGATGGTGACGCGGAAAAGCTCTCCTTGTTCACGCTGCATGAGATAGGTGCCTTCCATGCTTCCTTCCAGAGTTTCGAGAATGCAATAGCTGTTGTATTCATGATGTCCGCCCGGCGGTATGATCGGTTGCTTTCCAACAACTCCTTCTCCCTCGACTTCCTCAACACGACCCGTGGCGTGCCGAATGAACCACTGTCGTCGAAGCAACTGAACAGGCTGGAAAGTCTGATTTTCGATTCGGATGAAATATGCGAAGACGAACTTGCGCTGCAAAACATCGGACTGCCCGTCCAGATAGATGGGCTGAACGGTGATTCGAATTCCTTCCGTCGTTGCTGTGTAGGTGGTCATGTCATAAGGTACGGGCAAAGAGCATAAACCTCAAGGGCATCAGAACTGAACCGATTCGCCATTCTTCAGGATGTGAACCTTGTCCTGGAGCGCAAGACGCTCCGATTCCGCAAGCAGAAGCCGGGGTGGCTCATCCATCGGTTCGTCGCTGATCCAGAAGGTACCCCAGTGATATGGTACAAGGTGCCGGGCGTTGAGATCAAGGAATGCCTTGACGGCCGTCGCAGGGTGGAGGTGAAGATTCCCAAACCACTTTTCAGGCTTGTATGCGCCGATCGGCAGGAGGGCCACGTCGATTGAAAATCGAGAACCCAACTCACCGAAGAACTCATCATACCCCGTGTCCCCGGCAAAATAGACAGTGTGATTTTTGGACTCAACCACAAAACCACAGCATGCGGATCCTGTGCGGTCCCAGGCGGTGCGCTTGCTGTGATGTTTGGCAGGAGTACAGGTGATCCTCAGTTCGGATTTCTCGCTTGACTCTCCCGTGTTGAGCTCGACAATCTCCTCGAATCCGGACTTTCGCGCATAGCGAGCCAGTCCTCGGGGAATCACGATCGTCGATGCCCCTTTGCGCCTCAACATACGAAGAGTCTTCAGATTCAAATGGTCGTAATCGCTATGCGAAATCAGAACATCATCTATCGGGGGCAGGTTCTCGAATGGAATGCCGGGCTTCTGACGACGAGGGAACATGAAAGAGACTGTTCGCGAATAGATCGGATCGGTCAGAATATTGACCCCGTCCATTTGAACGAGAAGGGTCGCGTGATTGATGAGAGTGATGTTCAGTGCCATGCGTGTAGTGATTGTACGGATTCGTCCGCTGCAAGACAAGGCGATCTGGCATTTGAAGGTCTCAGGGATTTCATCGATATTGTCGGGGGGGAGCTCAAGCCACCCTCAGTTTGTCATTCCCGAATGTTTCTATCGGGAATCTAGGACCGAGCCTTACACTTGCACCTCGCCGATGGTGTTCACGTTCTGCCTGCCCGCCAAACTAGTTCAACTGAGGCAGGCGGGGATCCCCGCCAACGACATGCGGGGATGACAGAAGAAGTCACTTCGGATAAGACGCTCGCAGTGACCGGGTGATATTGAGTCGCGACTCCGATGCAAACCTAAAGCAATCAGATGATCGGCTCTCGAAACCTTAGTCATATTTTGGATCATGGAGCAAATTATTGAATCACTTTGACGTGATAGTCATTGGTGCAGGAGCGGCAGGACTCATGTGTGCCATCGAGGCCGGCAAACGGGAACGATCCGTCCTTGTGCTCGAGCGCAATCAAACCATCGGCGAGAAGATACGCATCTCCGGCGGCGGCCGATGCAACTTCACGAACGCCGAAGCAAGTCATTCCAACTACCTGTCGAACAATCCTCATTTCTGCAAATCGGCCCTGGCACGATATACGGCCGATGATTTCATCGACCTCGTCGTCAAGCATGGGATTGCATTTCACGAAAAGAAACTCGGTCAACTCTTCTGTGATAAAAGCGCAAAACAAATTATTGAGATGCTCAGAAAGGAATGTGACGCGGCGAACGTCGCGGTGCAACTGACCTGCGATGTGACAGAAGTCAGCATTGAGGGTGGCTTTCATCTCAAGACATCCCACGGTGAATACACTTGTGCCTCCCTCGTGATCGCGACTGGTGGATTGTCCATTCCCCAGCTTGGAGCGACGAACTTCGCATTCGGGCTGGCACGACAGTTTGGTCTCGGGGTCACCAAATTGAAACCCGGTCTGGTGCCGCTGATGTTCAAGCCGGCGGACATTCGTTTTTTTGGATCGCTTGCGGGAGTTTCTGTTGATGCGATCGTCACCTGCGGCGAGGCGTCTTTTCGGGAAAACATCCTCTTCACACATCGCGGCATGAGTGGTCCCGGAATTCTGCAGACCTCGTCTTACTGGGAAAAAGGCTCCAACATCATTGTGAATCTCTTTCCGGAACTGGATGCAGAGCAGATTCTTCTTGAGGACGAGCAGAGCAAGAGGGAACTCTCGACGGTTCTGGATCAATACCTTCCAAGACGGTTTGTTCTTGCCTGGTGTGCACGATTGGGCGGCTCGAAGCCGTTTCATCAATATGGGAAGAAAGAGTTGGAGCGAATTGCGTATGGCTTGCAGCACTGGGTAGTTAGTCCGAGCGGCACGGAGGGGTTTGGAAAGGCAGAAGTGACGGTAGGAGGTGTCGACACCGAAGAACTCTCCTCCAAGACAATGCAATCGCACAAAATCAGAGGTCTGTTTTTTGTCGGCGAATGTGTGGATGTGACAGGCTGGCTTGGCGGGTACAACTTCCAATGGTCTTGGTCATCGGGCTGGGTGGCGGGGCAGTATGCTTAGGGAAATGACCGTCACCTCATCTGGTTTGCTTCGGTAGGTGACGGTCACTTCGTACATGAGTAAGAACCCGAACTTCTCCCTGAAGACTCGATCCTCAGTACTTCGGTGATATCCCAAGATTGTAGAACACAAACGAGTAAAGGTCTGCTGTCTCCTCGATTGCCTTTGTCACACTGCTTGCCCCGTGCCCCGATCGTGTCTGAATGCGAATCAGGACCGGATTATCGCCCTGATGTTTCTCCTGCAGCGTTGCAGCATACTTGAACGAATGCGCCGGCACCACGCGGTCGTCGTGATCGGCGGTCGTGATCAGCGTGGCAGGATATTTTAAACCTTCGCGGATATTGTGCAGGGGAGAGTATTGGTAGAGGGCCTTGAATTCTGCTTCGTTGTCGCTTGACCCGTAATCGGGTATCCAGTTCCATCCAATCGTGAATTTGTGAAATCGCAGCATGTCCATGACGCCGACCGCCGGGAGTGCAACCCGGAAGAGGTCGGGTCGCTGATTGATGACCGCTCCGACGAGCAGTCCGCCGTTTGATCCTCCCTGGATGGTGAGCATCGTAGAAGACGTATATTTGTTTGCGATGAGATACTCGGCGGCAGCGATGAAATCATCGAAGACATTCTGCTTCTTGAGTTTTGTACCCGCTTGATGCCATTTCTCTCCGTACTCTCCACCCCCCCGAAGATTTGCAGAGGCGTACACAAATCCCTGTTCCAGAAGTGCTAACCGCAGAGGACTGAATCCCGGCGTCGTGGAGATGTTAAATCCGCCATAGCCGTAGAGGAGTGCAGGATTCATGCCGTTGAGTTTGATTCCCTTCTTAGAGACGATAAACATCGGAACGTTCGTGCCGTCTTTGCTCTTATAGAACACCTGTCTTGTTTCGAAATCACCCGGTCGGAAATTCGGTATCTCCGGTGCGCGGAACAGAGTGCTCTTCTTCGTCGCAATGTCATATCGATAGATTGAGGTCGGGACGGTGAACGAGGTAAACGAATAGAAGACGAACTTCTCGTCTCTCTGCCCTCCGAATCCTCCCGCGATGCCGAGCGTGGGCAGTTTGATTTCGTTCTCCAGTTTTCCTTCAAGAGTGTAGACATAAACACGCGTCGACACGTCCTTGAGGTACGTCACGATGAGCTTTCCGCCGACCGTGCCGGCTTGTTGCAGCGGCTCGGGTTTTTCTGGCAGGATGGTCTTCCAGTTTCTTCCGTCGGGGCTGTGCGGATCGAGCAGAACCACTTTTCCGTTCGATGCATTCCGGTTGGTGCGAATGAGGAACTTGTCGCCGACGTTTTCAATAACGTCATACTCATCATCGCTGATCGTCGGAACAATCGGGTGAAACGTTTTTTCTCCCGTGCTCAGGTCGCGATAGTACAACGAATTCCCTTGTTTGCCTGAACCTCGTTCGGAGATTGAGAGAATGGCGAACCGGGCGTCCTCGGTTGTCCCAACGTTGTTGAACCGTTCGGGATGAGCACTGTCCGCATAAACTAACTCATCTGACGATTGCGGTGTGCCGAGCTTGTGGTAGTAGACCCGGTGGTTTACGTTCTTCGACGATAGCTCTTTTCCCTTCTCGGGAGCATCGGGGCGGCTGTAGAAGAAAGCGTCCCCCACCCAGGAAGCGCCGGAGACTTTTATCCACTGGAGTGTATCGGGAAGATAGGACTTCGTGTCGATTTGCATGACATAGAAGTCCTGCCAATCGGAGCCGCTGCGTGAGATGCCGACCACCGCGTACTTGCCGTCTTTTCTAAGGGCGAACGCCCCGAGCCGCGAAGTGCCATCGGTGGAAAGCTTGTTCGGATCGATCAGCACCTCCGGAATGCCGTCCAATCCTTTTTGGACATACAATACGCTCTGATTTTGAAGGCCGTCATTCTTGTAAAAGAAGAAGTTTTCTCCTCTCCGAAAAGGCGGTGTGTACTTGGGGTAGTTGTAGAGTTTCTCGAGCCGCTGCTTCACCTGCTGCCGATATGGTATCTTCTCGAGGTATCCGAACGTCACCCTGTTCTCTGCTTCGACCCATTGAGCGGTTTCCGCAGAATTGTCGTCCTCCAGCCATCGGTACGGATCGGCAACCTGAACGCCAAAGTAAGTGTCGACGTGATCGATCTTTTTGGTTTGCGGATACTGCAGCGGTTGTGCGACAGCAAATTCCGCAATCAACGAACCGAAAACCGTCATGGCGACAAACAGAACGCCGAGTGGTCGGATGGTCTTCATGAGAATTGCTCCTGGAGAGTGGGTGAGAATTGAATGTCCGCGAATTCGACAAGGCATAGAAGAAGCGAAAACTACTGCTCTTAATATATCTAAAAAACCATGTGACAGCAACAAAGACAGAATCCACAAGTCGTCCCGATATGTTCCTGATCGGGACCTCAATCCATGCGACAACGTCGGTTGCGGGGTTGGGGAGGGACAACCAAGTCCCATTGAGGAAGACGGCGAGCGCTATTCGTACCGCAGCGATTCCACCGGATCGACGCTGGCAGCTTTCCGGGCGGGAAAGAAGCCGGCGATGAGTCCTATCGCTGCAAGCACTCCAGTGGTCATCAACATCGTGGTAAGTGAGAGGACTGGCTTGCCGAGGAACTGCATTGCGCTGATCCCGTCACTTGCCGGGATCAGCCTGACAGCAGAAACGACGCCATAGGAAAAGAGCATTCCAATCCCGCCTCCGATAAACGCCAGGAGCAATGCCTCGAAGATAATTTGCGCAAGGATATAGGAGCGCCTGGCTCCCACGGCCATCTTGATACCGATTTCATGGGTCCGTTCTTTCACGACGACATACATCACGTTTGCAACGCCGACGCCGGCAATGAGGAGTGTCAGGAAACCGACAGAGAAGAGGAAAATGGAAACGCCGAGGCCGATCTTCCGGCTGATTTTTTCAGCCTCGATGAAATCCCACATGCCGAGCGCTCGTTCGTCCGTGGGGTCAAACCTGTACTTGCTTCCGAGGACTCTGAAGATTTCGCTCTTCACGCGCTCCTGCTGACCGGGGTCCGAAGGGCGAACGAGCAGCGAATTCACCCACGAGTTCCCGTAGGAAGTCCGGAAGGTCGTATAGGGCATAATGGCCCGTCGGACGTCGGGGCCGTTATTCATCGCTGTCTGAAGCTTCTTCTGCATAATGCCAACGACGACAAACGGAACCTCGTCGACGGTGAGTGTCTTGCCGACCGGTTGTTCTGCTTTGAAAATGTCCTTCGCGATGTCGGGACCCAGAAAGAGCACCCGCCGTTGATTCATGACGTCGAGCTGGTTCAGAAATCTTCCCTCGGCACTGGGGAACATTCTGCGCATTTCCTCGAAGAACGGGTTGACCCCTTCGCATTCCGTTGTGACGGAGGTTTTTCCGTATGTCAACGTGACGTTTCTTCGATACTGCGGAGAGATGAGATCGATCGACGGTATGGCCTTCGCCAGAAGCATCGCATCATCTTCCACCATACGGACCCTGCGGCCTTTTGGCAGGCCCTCAAAGACCAGTCCCGTCTCACCGCCATAGACAATGAGAATCCTATCGCCCGCATTCAGCATGCCCTTCATCATCTGGTCGCCAAGGCCTTCGCCAAACGAGAGAAGAAGCACCACCGCCACTGTTCCCCAGGTGATCGCCACGATCGTGAGAATTGCACGAGTGCGATGAGCTTTCAGGTCCTGGAAGAATTCTTTGAGCAGCTCAATGTACATCTTCTATTTCCGATTTCTGATTTGCGATATATGATGAATGATCCTGGATTGCCGAATTCAAATCGGACATTGACCATCGACAATCGGAAATGACTTCACGATCTTAAACACTCCACCACATCAAGATTCGCGGCCCGTCGTGCGGGCATAAGACCGGCGATCAAGCCAATGAAACTGAGTATCACAATCGTCGCCAATGCGACTTCCGTTGAGAGATCAGGGGTACCGACATAGTCCTTGATCGGCACGTACTGCAGTGCAGTGATGATTCCATAGGCTATCAGAAACCCGATGGACGAACCGAGGCCCACCAGAAAGCAAGTTTCCATGAAGAATTGGAACATGATGTTTGAGCGCTTTGCACCCACGGCGCGCTTGACGCCAATCTCCTTGATCCGTTCCTGAACGACGATGAACATGATGTTCGCAACTCCGAGGCCGGCGACACCAAGGGTGAAGCTGCCGATCAACCCCATGAAGACGTTGAATCCGAGGAAGAAGTAAAAAATGAATCTGTCGAATTCCGTTGTGTCCCAGATCCACACCGCATCCTTGTCCGTTGGATCGAACTTGTAGCGCTTCGCCAGCACCTCACGCACCTGCTGGGCAACTTCTTCTCCCTTCGTTGGATCCTCAACCTGATAAATGATGTTGTTGAGATTGATGGTTCCGAACACCGAGGAGTGCGTCGACGCAGGAATGAAGATCCGGTCCTGGTCGCGTGAGTTATAGGAAGAACTCTGAGTCTTCTTCTGCATCACGCCGATGATCATAAACGGCGTGTCGCCGACATAGACCAGCTTTCCGAGCGCATCGCTCTCTCCAAAAAGAAACTCTTTGACCTTGTCCCCGATAACGCAGACCCGCCTCCGATTCTGCATGTCGAGATCATCGATGAATCTGCCTCCTTGTTCCGGAATGATATTCCGCATGTCGGCATAGTTCGGGTAGATGCCGGAAATGAGAGGTGTCAGGATATTCTGTCCCACATGTGTGACAGTCCGGCGGCCAAATTCCGGACTGACGGCTTTGATGCCGCTGACCTGGCTCGCGACAAGCTTTGCATCGTCTTCGATGAAACTCATCGGACGACCGAGGCCAAAACCTTCCCAGGCCTTGGTGGTTTTGCCCGGCCATACGATGGCAATACTCTCACCAATGCCGTGCATGTTGATCGACATTTGCTTCTTGAAGCCGACACCGAATGCAATCAGCACGATGATCGTCACCGTGCCCCAGACGATGCCGAACATCGTCAGGAACGCACGCAGCTTCTGCGCCCGAAGGTCGAGAACAAATTCTGATATGATGGTTCGGAGATGGTGCATTTTCTGAATCTCGAATTGCGAATTGCCAAACTCGAATTAGGTTGTCAGCGATTGCGCTTGGCTGTTCTCCCCGATGCTGTGAAGATGGCGGTGAGCTCTTTTGCTTCCTCAAGTAATTTCGCAACAGACTGTCGATCGCCGATCTTTAAATTGATGAGCAATTCCAACCAGTATTGGGTTTCGTCTGCTTCTTCTTCGACTATAGTGATTTTTGAGATGAAGTCTGCCTTTGATCGCCCTTTGCAGGCCGCGCGATAATTCGCTCCAACTGAAGTAGCAGCCCTCGATAGCTGTTTTGAAATGATATCGACGGATTTGCTTTGCGGAAGGGACTCGACGAAAGTGAGTACAGCCAGAGCGAATTCTTTCGTCCGATTTTTTAATTCTTCAGAATTCATGTCCCGAAGGGATCAATTCGCAATTGGAATTTCGAAATTCGCACTTAATCGATCTTCTTCACAGGTTTCTCAAACACTTCCTCGCCTTCCTTCAAGCCGGAGACGACCTCGATATTGATTGCATCGCTTAGTCCGGTCTTGATCAGTTTTTCCTGGTCCTTGTTCTGACCAGAGGGGATCTTCACCAATGCAGAATCGTTTCGGAACGTGATCACGCGCTCCGGAATCGTCAAGACATTGTTCTTTTTTTGAATGATGATATTTGCGTTCGCCGAATAGCCTGCGCGGAGAACGGAGTTCTTGGCGCCGGGGATGAGGATCTCGATCGGGAACATGGTGGCATTGTCTTTTTTCTGGGCCTTGAGCCAGATCTTCCGCAGGAAACCCTTAACCGTGTCGGTGGGAAGGGCGCCAACCTTGATCTCAACTTCCATGCCCTCTTTCATTTTGCCGACATCGATTTCATCGACGAGTCCTTTGAAGAGCAAACGGTCCATGTTTGCCATCTTCATCAACACGGTCCCCTCCATGTACGAAGTTTGTGGGGTAACGGGGTCGCCCACCTCAATCGTCCGATTCAGTACGAATCCATCGATAGGAGCTTTAACGATTGATTCGATTTCCGTGTCACCTATCTTGACTTTGCCGCTCTCCATCAATGCGACATGTTCGTTGGCGATCTTCAGGCGCAGTTCAGCGCCGTCAAATAATCGTTGGAAGTCCTCGTACTCCTTGTCCGAGATGAGCTTGTTCTTGATGAGGATCTCCTGCCGCGTACGGTCCTTTTTCAGATTATCGACATCGACCTGGGCAAGCTGGGCCTGTCGCTTTGCGTCAGCGAGCTCGAGCGGTGTCGGATCGGGTTTGACCTCGAGCAGCGGTTGCCCTGCTTTGATGAACTGTCCCACGTCGACGAAGATGTGCTTTACGACTCCCGAGACTTTCGACTTCACCGAGATTTCAATCTCAGGCTCAATGGTGCCGACAGCCAGCGCCTTGTCGACAATAGTGCCCAACTTCACCTTCACTTTCGGGAGTTGATCGTCTTTCGAAGACTTTGAGCCTCCGAAGAAGAAAACTGCGGCTCCGACAAGGACGATGACGGCAAAGGATGAAATGATGATTTTCTTTTTCATGGAAAGCCTCATGTGAGATCCGGTATGCTGAGAGGAGGTGAGGGTGTGGTCCAGGTTCTCTTCAATACGCCCTGGGGCTCCAAATGTTACGACGAGAGAACGACTACGAAATCCACCCGAAAGAGCCCAGAACGGGTATATTATTAGACTGGGCGAATCAAGGATTGGTTGCAGCGGACTGGTGCGACGACGGATCGCTGATCGACGCAACGAAATGATCGATGCGGGAGAAACACTCCTCTCCGCCTACGAAGAACGTATCATTGCGGTCGGCATTGGGAATTTCGTAGAATTCCTTCGGCTGGTTTGCTGCGGTGAAAAGCTTACTACCCAAACCGATCGGAATGATGGAATCCAGCGCACCTCAGTAAATGGCGAATCATAAATCGAAAATTACTTCGTGTAGTAATCGATCACTCGCTCGATCGCGGCGCTGCAGACAGGGTCAAAACCCACGAGGCTGAGCGAGAACATCCTGCAATCGAGAGCCGGCCGATACACTCCTTTTGAAACATATCCTGCTCCTTCAAACGCTCCGACTTTTCCTACCAACTGCGGGTTCTCCATGATTGTCTGCTCCTGGCGGAGAATAGGCTCCCGCTTCTGGTAGTAGTCCGCCGCCAGTCGATCGAGTTTCCCGCGGATACTCTCAAGACTATCATACTTCGGCTTATCCCATGGAGTCGGAAGGAGGGTGCCTTTGGAGACCAAATCCTTCCATTTCAGGTTCTCCGGATCGTTCAGTGCCGTCAGGTTCGGTTCCCAGGGTTCGATGCCTTTGGAGTAGAAATCGTTATACGAGACCTGCGAAGTGTAGTACTCGTCACCGAGTCCGCCGAAGGAATGACCGAATTCGTGCACGAACATGTAGTCCGTTTGCCATTCCTGTCCTTTCACTTTTTCCCCGGTATACGTGGTTTCGTACAGATTGTAGATGCCGCCTCCGCCGTAACGACTGTCGTTGAGTAGGATAGCAATGGCATCGTAGGGGACTGCCGATGCGATGTCGCGGATGATCCGGTTTTCTTCGGTCAACGCATAGCGAGCGCTTCCGAAGGTGTTATACGTTGTGCCAAGTGCGTTGTCTTTCCACTCATTCTTGTCCGGTATGTCGATTCCAGATTGTCGCGACTCGACATCGATGATCCACACGTTGAAATCCTTCTTGCGCTCTTTGAACGGGCTGGTTCCCAAAAGCACATCGCTGAGGTGTTTGGCATCATTGTGGAACTTTTCCATATCGGATTTTGTGTAGCCGTCCGGGAGAATGAGAAGATCAACTTTGTTTTCGGGACCGCCGTTGTCGACAATCTTGGTAACCTTGAACGAAGGGGCGTGAGCCTCTTTGTGAATCTGAGTCGGTGATTTCGGATCAATGGTTGTCGAGAAAATCTCGTGAAACACCATCTGTTTGTCCCGCCGCGAGATCGTCACCTGAACCGGATTCTTCGGGTAGGGAAATCGGACCGTCTCATGAAACGTTCGGGTGATGCCGGCCATCGCTTCGTCGGTCGTTTGCCATTCATTAAAGAATGCGGAATAGCCCCGGCTGAAGATCAGCTGCGCGCTCGCGACATCGAAGACGCGCATGAGGTATTCGCCCAGACCAAGAGGGTCAAGCAATTGTGTGCGTGTGCCGGGCCATTCGCCTTCCTGGTATACCTGGTTGAGACTGATCGTCTCCTGTCCCTTCGTGCCTGTGTGATACACGTCGACCCGAAGTGTCTTGTCGAGGAACCAGTGGTTGTATTGGGAGAGGGCAGAGGATGATACAGCAAGAGTCAGAATGATCGAAATGAAAACGGTTCGTCTCATTATTGAGTCCTCAGTCATTGGTTGATATCGCGCCACGCCGTGCCACTCCTTTTCAAGAGGGGTACGGGGATGGTGTGCATCCATCCGCTACTTTCTTTTCGTCGAGATGATGATGATCGGCTGAACAGGAACGTCTTGATATTGTCCAACGACGCCAGTCTTGACTTGCGCTATCTTGTCGACGACATCCATGCCCTGGACAACCTTTCCGAACACCGCATACCCTGCGTTGCGTGCACTGATGTCTAACGCTGCGTTGTCGACCAGATTGATAAAGAACTGAGATGTTGCGCTGTTCGGGTCCTGTGTACGAGCCATCGCCAGGGTGCCTCGTTCGTTTTTCAGTCCATTGTCCGATTCGTTCTTGATGGGCGGCAGGATGGGTTGACGTTTCGTCATGTTCTTCATGAATCCACCACACTGGGCCATGAATCCGGGTATGACGCGATGGAAAATGAGGCCGCTGTAGAACCCGCTGTCGGCGTATGCCAGAAAGTTCTTCGCCGAGATAGGGGCTTCTTTTTCAAATACAACCACCGTGATTGTTCCCATCGACGTTGTCACCACGACGGTGTCAGATTTTGCCTGAGGCTGCGGGTTTGCCATAATCGTTGCCACCGAAAGTGTGAGGAGAAGACAAAGAAATGAAATGTATTTCATGGGTTTCTCAATGCTCCCTTTATTTGTTGGTTGTTGGCAGTGCAATATAGGAAGGAAATTTCTTGGATCTATACACTTTCTGTGTGGCAGCCTCAAAGTCGGTGTCCTTTGCGAGGAAAATGTTGTCCACGTATTTCTGCGGATTCCGATCGATGATCGGGAACCAGGTGCTCTGTACCTGCACCATAATCCTGTGCCCCTTGAGAAATGTGTGATCGTTGTTGTGGATGTCGATCGTGTACTCAACAATTTCACTGGGCTTGACGGGCTCGGGATGCTCAAAACTCTTCCTGAACCGTCCGCGCAGGACCTCGTTGGCGATCATCAACTGGTAGCCCCCCATCGAGCGATCATTGGGGTTCTCCTCCGGATACACATCGATGAGTTTGACGATCCAGTCGCTGTCTGTTCCGGATGTCGAAGCTTGGAGGTGGGCTACGAGATCACCGGTTGTCGTGACGTCGGCGCTGAGTGTTTCCGTTTCCCAGCTCAGAACGTCCGGCCGCATGTGAACGAACCGTTGATCCTCCGTAAGCCAGGTGTACCATCGTGATCCGGGGCCGTACGTTTCCTCGATAGGTCTCGAGCGGTACGGAACCGGATGGGAAGGATCTGAGACATAGCTGTCGAAAGCCGACGGGTCCTCCGTCTGCGGTGCTTCGAAGGAAAGTCTTCCATTCGCATGAAAGTAAAGATTCTTGAGTGCAACATCCTTCTGGGGAGGCCATGCATCATAGGATTTCCATACGTTGGATCCTGTCCGAAATGTCCGTGCCTCGGGGAAATCCCCGTTGCCCTTGTCTTTGAGCCAGAAGGCAAACCATGGAGCCTGGATCAATTCCCTGAATGTTCTTGAGGTAGCAGTGTCAAAACTCACGTTGCCGAGTTTCCTGCCTTCGCTTCTACCCCAACCACCGTGATTCCATGGACCGACCACGAGATAGTTCAGGTGCCTCGTGTCCTTTTTTTCCAACGCTTCGTATGCCTTCATCGGACCATAGAAATCTTCCTGATCCCACCAGCCTGCGACATGCATCGTCGGTACGGTCGGGGCGTCGAGGCGATAGGGGAGCGACTGTTTCTGCCAGAATGCATCGTAGTTCGGATGATTGACGAAATCGTTCCATGTCGGGATCTTGCCGTGGAAGTACTTCTCGTTCACATGAGAAAGAGATCCCAGTCTCAGATACCAGTCATACGTATCGTATATCCCAAACGGATACAGCGTGTCCACTTTCGATGCTTCTTCGCTGAATGCGTACTCAAACCCGTAGCTCAAGCGAAACGCTCCGTTGTGGTGAAAATCATCTCCGAGGTACATATCGGAAGGAGTGGCCTGCTCTGAAACAGCCTTGAGCGCCGGATGGGGTTCGAGCGTTGCCATCACCGTAAGCCAGCCATCATAGGATATTCCCAGCACACCGACGCGTGCGTTGTTGTTCGAGATATTTTTCAGCAGCCACTCAATGGTGTCGTACGTGTCCGTGCTTTCATCAATTGACTTGTTGTCTCGGCGGTCGCGGGAAAACCGTTGCATTTCGAACGTCCCATCTGACCGATATCGTCCGCGAATATCCTGACAAACAAAGAGATAGCCCTCGGCCGCGAGGTCTTTCACATACGTCCGCTTGTC
>Ga0182021_10003471_pt1 | contig 18507 bp, 13 predicted proteins | sample 612E3MmetaG_FD_120493 | JGI IMG/M metagenome (GOLD analysis project Ga0182021, IMG submission 120493) | Permafrost microbial communities from Stordalen Mire, Sweden - 612E3M metaG (Illumina Assembly) | ecosystem: Environmental > Terrestrial > Soil > Wetlands > Permafrost | place: Sweden... | reverse complement strand
GATTCCATCACCGGCGGCGGCCGGCGCGCGAATTCCAGAAAGTCGGACACCACGTTCTTGAGGTAGCCGATCTCGCGCTCCACCCGCTCCACTTCGGCCAGGCGTTCAGGCTGCTTCACCAGCCCTTCACGCAGCAAGCCCGCATAGAGCTCCAGGCCACCCAAAGGGTTGCGCACCTCGTGCGCGATCCCCGCAAGCATCATCTGCATACGCTCGTCGCGCGCCTGCAGCGCGGCCCGCATCTCGTCCAGGCGAGCTGCCAGATAGCCGATCTCGTCACGGGTCTCGACCGCCACCGGACGGGCCAGATCCCCGCGCCCGATCCCTTCCGCGGCCCGCGCCAGGCGCGCCAGCGGCCCGGTTATCCGGCGCGACAGCCACGCCGCCAACACCGCGATGAGGACCATGCACAGACCGCCGCCCGCCACCAGCCAGCGCCGGAAAGCGGCCAACTGAGCGAAATACTGCGCGCCGCCCTCCACCACCACCAGTCCGGCAGGTTCGGGTCCGCCCACGCGGGCATAGCCACGCTGATAGGGCCGACCATCGCGTCCCCAAAACAAGGGCGAGCCTGCCAGGGCGCCGGCCATGGCTCGCTCGATCTCGGGCTCGTCGACGCCGAGTTCGTAGGCATGCGCGCCCAGGGCTACCAGCCCCTCGGTATCGCCTCGCCCGGTCAGATCGCGGGCAACCAGCAGAACCCGCCGGACCCCCAGCCGCTGCCTCGCCAGTTCGATGCGCCGGGTGAGATTGGCGTAGGTGTTGGATTGCTCGTCGCCGAGCCCAATGGCTGCCAACTGCTCGGGCAAGATCTGCATAGCAATGCCGGACGCAGCGGTGGCGAGACGCTGGCCCAGTTCGTCCTCCAGCGCCCGCCGCGCCACCGCATGGGCCAGCATGCCGAACAGCAACAGGGCAACCACCGCGGGCAGCAGCACGGCCACCAACATCTTGGCGAGCAGTCGTGCTTTCGGTCGTCGGGGGAGCATCCCGGCGTCAGTGTATCAACGGCAGGCAGGTGCTGTCTGGATGAACTCTCTCACGCAGGTCGTACCGCGAGCGTCCGCAGTACGCTCAAGACCCTGGCGGCGGCGGGCTCACCGAAGCGTCCTGCCGCTGCCCGCTGCGCAACATCACTCGAATCTCCGAGCAAATCGCGTCGAAGACCAGGGTCTCGATCCGGCTGCGTCCCTCTTTGGCGATCTCGTCGAAGGTGACAGCTATACGCACGCTGCTCTGCACGGGGATATTGGCCACCACCCGACAACGGCCCACGATGGGTTGAGATTCGCGGCCAAGCTTGAGACGAAAAGGAGCCAGGGTCCCCACCGGCGGCGCCTCGCCGACCAGCGCGGACAGGCCACTCACGCTCATGTCGTGGGTGAACGACGAAACCTTGCCAGTGCGCAGATCGAATTCCACCGGCACGGCGCGCGCCACCCGAACCGCCTGGCGAGCCCCGTTGCTGGTGTGGATCTCAAGGCGCTGGGCCAGGACCAAGATCGCACCCAGGTCCACGCGTGCCTGCATGTAGGCGGGCAACAAATCCACGCCCAAAGTCCCGCTCTTGAATTGCTCGTGCCAGGAACAGAACTGGGACAGCCAGGAGGTGAGCCTCGTCGCGACCATCGACTTCCTTCCTTGGAGAGTGCGTCAGGGGCCGGCTTTAGTATTCGGCACATCGGCAAGAATCCTTGAGGTTCAGAACGATGAGTCAGGCTCTCGCCGGACTCCAGCGAGGCACAGATCGGGATGTCCGTTAGCATCAGGCCGACAGGGCCCTTCGGGCACTCGGACCTGCCCACCCCACCACCTGCCCCCGCGGCTTCGCCGCGCCTTCCCCGGGCTGCTGGCAAGGAGGGCCGACTAGCGCCTCCACACGTGCCACCCCCTGCCCGCGGCTGCGCCGCGCGCGTCGCCGGACCGGAATGTACTGATGTACTTGAAGGACCCTTCTTATCGCTTCGAGAACTGGAAGCGCGCGCGGGCCCCGCGCTGACCGTACTTCTTCCGCTCTTTGGCACGGGCGTCCCGGGTGAGGTAGCCCGCCTTCTTGAGCGCTCCACGCAGCTCGGCGTTGTACTTGATCAGCGCACGCGACAGGGCGTGACGGATAGCGTCGGCCTGACCCGAGAGCCCGCCGCCGCGCACCGTGCAGAAAATGTCGAAGCTGCCCGAGGTCTCGGTCAGCTCCAACGGTTGGCGAAAAACCATGCGCGAGGTCTCGCGGCCAAAGTAGTTCTCCAGGCTGCGCTGGTTGATGGCGATCTTGCCAGCGCCCGGCTGGAGCCACACGCGCGCCACCGCCTCCTTGCGACGACCGGTGGCGTAGAAACTCTTTTGCGAATCAATCATGCGGGTGACTCCGACGACTCAGGAAAAAACCAGCGGCCTGCACTGCTGCGCCTGATGCGGGTGCTCGGCGCCCGGGTAGACCTTCAACTTCTTGTAGATACGGCGACCCAGCGGTCCCTTGGGCAGCATGCCCCAGACCGCGCGCTTGACCAGCTCGGTGGGGTGGCGATCGAGCATTCCCTTGGCGCTCAGAGAACGCAGGCCACCCGGAAAGAGCGAGTGGTCGCGGTACAGCTTGTCGGTCCACTTCTTGCCCGACAGGTGGACCTTGGCAGCGTTGATGACGACCACGAAGTCGCCAGCGTCAACATGGGTGGTGAAGGAGGCCTTGGTCTTGCCGCGCAGAACCGACGCAATCTTGGTGGCCGCCCGACCTAGGGTCTTTCCCCCCACGTCGGCGACATACCAAGAGCGCGCCTGGGGCTCCTTGGCCATGACGGTCTTGTGGTGGATGGGAGCTGCTAGAGACACGGGGCGCTCCTAATACTTCAGCGAACGTTGAAAGTCAAACCCAACCGATCTGACATGGGAACTCTGAAAGGGTTCCCATGCCCTCCCGCGATGGTCCGCCACCGGCAAAGCCGGCGGGCTCCCCACGCGATAGGGCGAGGGCCGGAATCGCGGGCAAGGCCTTATAGCGGCTGACGCACCGGTCGTCAACAGGCGGATTGACACGTGAGCCCAAGGCCTCGATCGCAGGTGCCGGGCTTGCGCGCCGGCGGCAACGCGGGTACACAAGCCCCAAGCTGAATCTGCCGGATCTGCTGTCCCTAGTGCGCTTGCCGCTCGGAGTGGCGTTCGTGCCGCTGGCCGGATCGCCGATCGCTGCGCTTGCGGTGCTGGCCCTCGCCGCAGTCAGCGACGTGTTTGACGGTTGGCTCGCCCGCCGCCAACCGCAACCGCTGATATGGGAACCCTCAGAGGGTTCCCATACCCTCCCGCGATGGTCCGCGGCGAGCAAAGCTCGCCGGCTCCCCACGCGGATCGGCTGGGGCGAATGGCTCGATCCGGTTTGCGACAAGTTCTTCATCATAGCGGTCATGGCTGGGATCTACCTCTCCCAGCATCCTCCACTGACGACGCTCTTGCCGATCGTCACGCGCGAAGCTGCCATCCTGCTTCTCTTCCTCATCTACCGGCTCGTCCCCTCACTGCGCAGCATCCGCTACGACTACCGAGCCCACGCCCTGGGCAAGGCTGCGACAGCGGCCCAGTTCTTGGCAGCCACTGCCCTGCTCCTTGCGCATCCTGCAGCAAAGTATCTGGCCGCGCTTTGCGCCCTTCTCGGCGTGCTATGCGCCGGCGTCTACGCCAAGCGCGGCCGCGCCATGGTGCAGGGGCCCGGCACCAGCGGTTGCGGATGAAGCGAGCGCTGATCAGATTCCCTCTTGGCGAACGAGGGGTTTTCACCGTGGCCGAGGCGGGTCCTGCCGACGCAGCCTCGCTGCTCACTCACGCGCGACAGGTGGCACGCGAATCCGATTTTCTCAACGCGGGGCCTGGCGAACGCGCCCTGACCCTGGAAACACAGGCGGCGTTTCTGCGCCGGCTACGATTCAACGATGCTGGCTTCGTGCTCAGGGGCACGATCGGCAGCCGGCTCGTCGCAGTCCTCTCGATAGTGCGGCCCACCCAGCCCCGCCTGCGCCACCGGGCAGAGTTCGGGCTCACGGTGCGAGCCGCGCAATGGGGCCATGGGATCGGACGCCGCATGGGCGCCACCGCCATTGCCCTGGCCAAAGCACGCGGCCTGCGCAAGTTGAACCTGCGCGTGCGCGCGGATAATCGCCGCGCCATTCGGCTCTATCAGACGCTGGGCTTCGCCCGCGAGGGGCTCTCACCACGCGCTCTGCGCGTGCGCGGTCGCTTCTTCGCCGAGGTCATGATGGGGCTGTGCCTGGACGCGTGGGGAGACCGCCGGCTCCCCCTGCGGGGACTTCGGGACGGCCCGCCACCCTGCCCACCCCGCGCGCTTCGCGCGCGCCCTTGTCGCCGGCGGCGAACCATCGCGGGAGGGGATGGCGAGGCCGAGCGCGGGGGCGCGAGCGCAGCGAGCGGGTGTGGTGGGGAAGGTGCAGGTCCCGAAGTCCCCGAAGGGGGAAGCGAGCGGGGAGGAGGTGGCGGGTGGGGGCCGAAGGGCGGAGCGAACCCTCCCAGGGTTCCCATGTGAATAGTCACAATAGCTTGAGCGTCCCGATGGCTTGCATCCGGTTGTCGGCCAATGAGCCGAGGTACTCCAGAACTTGCGGGTGGGTCATGATGACCTCGTTGAAATCGCTGCGCGGGAGCTGAAGCACGAAGCACTTCGCCAGGGTCACCACGGTGGCCGTTGTCGGGTTGCCAGTGATGAGCGATATCTCGCCGAAAACGTCACCCGACTGGAAGTGAGCCACCGGCGCCCCGTCGGTCACTGCGGCCGCCTCGCCGGCCAGAAGGACGAAGAGCCCGGCCGCCTTTTGCCCCTGCTCGACCAGGCGCACGTTCCCGTCCACCTCCAGAAAGCGAAACTTCGAGGTCAGCGCCGCACGCTCCATCTCGGAAAATGGTGCAAGCAGCGCGCTGGTATGAGCCAAGGTGGCAATCAGCCGCTCGCGCAGAAAGCGCAGCAGAATCTTGAGAAGCTCGGGCGAGCCGGAAATGAGATCGCGAACCAGCGCGCGATCGAGAGCCAACACCTGGCTGGGCACGGTTGCGCGCGTGGTGGCGTTGCGCGGCTGATTGGCCAGAAGAGCGATCTCGCCGAAGATGTCACCCTCCTGCAGGCGCGCCACCTCTTGCGGTACCAGTACCGCGATCTCGCCCGATGCCACGATGTACAGGACATCGCCCGCATCGCCCATGTCGAACAGGATCTCGCCGGCCTCAAGCTGGATGAGTTGCACGCGTTCGATGGCGACACAGAGTTGCTCTTCTTTCAGAACCGAGAAGAACGGCGTCTTGGGCAGGACCGCACGCGCCATCGTGCGCGGCCCGCGGGGCCTTGCCGGCTCGGCCGGCTTCTTGCTTTCCCGGCGAAAGGAAGCAGGCTCGCCGAAATCGATCGGAATCTCGAGCGCCGCGCCGTCGCCCACAGCAGGTATCATGTCGGACTGCCGCGCCCCGGGCAGCATCGCAGCCAGGTTGAGTTCCTGCAACAGAGCGGGGGACGGCTCACTCGAATGCGACTCTGCCACCAGCGGCGAGAGACGCGGAGGCGACGCGGCGCCGGCCGAGGCATGGGCGGGACGTCGAGCGGCGGTACCGCCACGAACATGCGCGGTAGGCGCCCATGCCACCGTCGCATGAGGCTGACCCGCCGCCGGAGCGGATGCCGGGACCGCTGCGCTCGGCTCAGTGCCGCTACGCGAGGCGTGGAACGCGGCCAGCACCTGCTGGGTCCTGGTGTGGTTGGGATCGATCTCGAGTATGAGCTTGCACACCGCGATGGCCTTCAAGAGCAGGTCGGCCTTCGCGTAGATGTCGACGGCGCGAGACAGGGCTTTGATCGCCTCGGCTCTGTGACCCAGCTTGCGCAGGCATTCGCCCAGCTTGAGCGGCCACAACCCGTCGCGCTCGTGTTGCTCTAGCGTGGCGTACAGGCTGGCAGCCTTCTTCCAGTTGGCGCTAGCGGAGGCGCTGAGCGCCTCGTCTTTCAACTTGCGAAGATCAGCCATTGTGGGATTAGGCCCCCGCCCTCGTCAGCCCAGTGTTTCCTGACCGCGTGACATCGTCAACTTCAACCCACCATCCCGATCCCCAGCGCGGCAAGCTGGTGGGAGGCAGCCGCAGCCCAGCCCCGGTTGGCCATGGGACTGGCCGGGCTCGGATGAAGGATGGTGCCCACCACGACGTCGAAGCCGTCGAGCGCGATGCGGGCGCGCTTGAAGGCAAAACTGCCAACGCCCACGACGTGAGTAGGCTGCATGACGGCCACCAGCCGCCGCAGGGCCTCGTCGCAGGCAGCGAAGAGTGGTGCCTGCTCGCCAGCAGGCAGCTTGTCCGGCGTGCGGTTGCGCCCGCTCGCCTCGAAGAACGCGAGCGGGCAGTAGTTCGCAACGAAAAACATCGCGAAAAACCTGGCCGGCGCACCAAACCGATCGCGCGCCCAACCCCACAGACGGGTGCCGCTGACCTCGCTGCGTGGACAGCCGAATCCTATGACTGGGCGCTTTGGGTGCTCGCTACCAGGCTTGCCCACGGTCCCGTTCAGACCCAGCCAGTCGCGCACCATGGTCACGTCGCCGAATGGCACTCCAGTCTGCGCCATGCCAAAGGGACCGGGATTCATGCCCACAAGCACCACTCGGCGCGGTGGTTGGCCGTAGCGTCGCAAATATGCCTCATGCGGCACGGCCGCATAGTCGAGGGGTAGGTAGACGTGGCTGACCGGCGCAGCGAAGCGCATGCCGGCAACCTGGCGTGCCAACTCGCGGCTGATCGAAATGAGTGGGGTGGTCGGCACCGATGGCGACACTGTACCGCACGGCTGCGTCGCCCGCCGTCCCATGACCGCTTTGCACCGCTGCATTAGCCGGACCTGTCTTGCAACCGGCAGGAGAAATCGGTACCCGGCACCTCGCAGACCCTTCCCTCGACCGGCAGCGTGTGGTTAATATTCTCCTTGCCATGACGCACTCCACCCTCAGAATCCGAACGGTGTGCTTCGGCGTGATCGCGGCGCTGGCTTTTGCCACCGCGGTCCCTGCCTGGGCAGAAGAACCACCCACTGAGTATGTAGACCCGACCATTGTCACCGACGAGCAACCAGAGGGCGTCAAGAATCTTGGCGCCGAGAAGCCCGCGGTGACGAAGAAGGCGCGGGAATGGAATACGCCGCCCGTGTACACCAAGTGGTGGTTCTGGGCGACGTCGGTGGCCGTGACCGCAGCGGTGGTCTTCCTGGCCATCACGCCGCTCACCCGTCAAGGCCGCGGCTGCACCACCAAAGGCCCCGGAGTCATTCCGCTGAACTGCTTCGGAGACGGGAGGTAGCCATGACCAGCCTCCATCGCTCAGTCTACCTCATCGGTCTGGCGGCCGGCCTGCTCCTGGCGACCAGCGGCTGCGACCCCTACACCTACTTCAACGTCAACGTCAGCCTCGACAGTTCGGTCAGCGCCCAGGACCGGTTCAACGTCGCCTCCTGCACGGTTTTCGTGCTTGAAGGTGGCAAGAAGATCGAAAACGGCCAGCCTTTGAAGACGATAGCGGGCCCGCTCGCGTGCCAGCCCGGCACACTTGCAGAGAACCCCAACATCGGTGTCATGGACTACAGCACGGCCAGGAGCAGTGGCACGCTGCAGTTCTTCGTGAGCATGCTGGACACGGATCCCAAGCCCATCTTGGAGGGTTCTGCGAACATGGGTGTGAGCCCAGGGCATATTCTTTCCGTGGACCTGGTGTGCAAGAACTGCAGCGGTCCCTGTACCGATACCTCGAAGTTCTAAGCCAACTGAACATTAGTTCAGGTATACTTGCGGTGTGCCTGCGCCGCCGTACATCGAGCTGCGCTGTCGCTCGGCCTTCAGTTTTCTCGACGGCGCATCCCTTCCTGAAGATCTGATAGCGACAGCCGCGGGGCTGGGCTGCGACGCGCTGGCATTGGCAGACCGCAACGGCCTCTACGGCGCGCCACGCTTCTTCCGCGCGGCCCGACAGGCGGGCGGGCTGCGGCCTCTGGTCGGCGCAGAAATCACGCTGACCAGCGCGCCGCCGCTTTTGCTGCTGGTCGAAAATCAGCGTGGCTACCGAAACCTCTGCCGCCTGCTGACCCGCATGCACGCCTCGAAGGGCGCGGCCACTCTCGATTGGCTGGCCGAGCACGAAAACGGGCTCATTGCTCTCGGCGGGGCAACCCCGCGATCCGATCTGCAAAGGCTGGCACAAATCTTCGGCCCCGGCCGCCTGTACCTGGAGATGCAGCGCCATCTCGACGACGAGGAGGCCCATATCAATCGCGCTGCCGTGGCGCAAGCCGAGGCGCTGGGCCTGCCCCTGGTGGCCACCAATGACGTACGCTACGCCCGGGCTGAAGAGTCGCGCGTGCACGACGTGCTTGCATGCGTGCGCGAAAGAACCAGCGTGGACGCGATCGGCCGTCGCCTCCTGCGCAACCGCGAACGCCACCTGAAATCGCCCGCGCACATGGCGCAACTCTTCCGCGATTGTCCGGCGGCGCTACACGCCACGCGCACCATCGCGCAGCGCTGCGCTTTCACTCTGGACGACCTGGGCTACAGCTTCCCGAGCTTCCCTGTGCCCGCGGGCGAGAGCGAGCAGAGCCTGCTCGACCAGCTCACCTGGGCAGGCGCAGCGGAACGTTATCGGCCGCTCCACGAAAAGGCGCGCCGCCAGATCGCGCACGAGCTGGACGTGATCGGCCGGCTGGGACTGGCGGGCTACTTCCTGGTGGTATGGGACATCGTACGGTTCGCGCGCTCGCGCCGGATCCTGGTGCAGGGGCGCGGCTCTGCGGCCAACTCGGCCACCTGCTACGCGCTCGGCATCACGGCGGTGGATCCGGTGGGCATGGACCTGCTCTTCGAACGCTTCTTGTCCGAAGAAAGGGTCAAGACCGCCTCGGACATGCGCGATCGCATGCCCGACATCGATCTGGATCTGCCGTCGGGCACGAGGCGCGAAGAGGTCATCCAGTACGTGTACCGCAAGTACGGCGCGCGCGGCGCCGCCATGACCGCCAACGTGATCACCTACCGGCCCAAGATGGCGGTGCGCGATGCCGGCCGCGCCTTGGGCTTTTCCGAAGAACAGCTCTCCCGCATGTCCCGCCATCTGCCCCACTGGTTGGGTGACGGCGACACGCCGCTGGCGGCTCTTCTCGGCGAAGCCGGGTTCCCCGACAGCGAGCCGCGCACGCGCCATCTCGCGACCATCGCCACTGCCATGCTCAATCTGCCGCGCCATCTGGGCCAGCACTCAGGCGGCATGGTCATCTGCGGCGGCGCGCTCGACGAGGTTGCGCCGCTACAACCCGCCACCATGCCGGGCCGGGTAGTGGTCCAGTGGGACAAGGACGACTGCGCGGATCTGGGCATCGTCAAGGTGGACCTGCTCGGCCTCGGCATGCTGGCCGTGCTGGAGGATGCGGTTCCTCTCATCCGCGAGCACGAGGGCATCGTCCTCGACTACGCCCATCTGCCCGCCGACGACGCTCAGGTCTATCGCATGCTGCGCGCCGCGGACACGGTGGGCATGTTCCAGGTGGAGTCACGCGCGCAAATGGCCACCCTGCCGCGCCTGCGACCCGAACGCTTCTACGACTTGGTGGTCGAGGTGGCCATCATCCGGCCCGGTCCCATCGTGGGCAAAATGGTCAGCCCCTACTTGCAACGTCGCGCAGGCCGCGCGCCGGTCACCTACCCTCACCCCTGCCTGGAGCCCATCCTGAAGCGTACCCTGGGCGTGCCGCTGTTCCAGGAGCAGCTCATCCGCATGGCCATGGCAGCAGCGGGATTTTCCGGCGGGCAGGCCGAGGAACTCAGGCGCGCCATGGGGTTCAAGCGCTCGGCGGAGCGCATGAAGGAAATCGAGAAGGATCTGCGCGCCGGCATGACGGCACGGCAAATTGCGCCGGTTGCACAGGAGGAGATCGTGGCTGGCATCAAGTCGTTCGCGCTCTACGGTTTTCCTGAATCGCACGCCGCCTCTTTCGCGCTCATCGCCTACGCCTCGGCTTTTCTCAAGGCGCACCACCCAGCGGCCTTCCTGTGCGCCCTGCTCAACAACCAGCCCATGGGTTTCTATCACCCGGCCACCCTCATCCGCGATGCCGCCCAGCACGAGGTGTGCACCTTGCCCGTCGACGTGCAGCGATCGGAGTGGGGATGCACGTTGGAAAGGAAAGTCGGCGGTGAGCTTTCTGTGCGGCTGGGGCTGAAATATGTGGGCGGTATGCGAGCGAAGATTGGGCGGGCGATCGTGGCGGAGCGACACGCGCGGCCCTTTACTTCACTGGTTGATTTTCGCGCGCGGGTGAATGCATCGGCCGATCTGTGCGCGACCCTGGCCGAGATCGGGGCCTTTGCCTCGCTGGGGGAACTCGGCCGGCGCGAGGCGCTCTGGCAGGTGGAGGCCCTTGCACGCTCGGGCGAACTGTTTGCACGCGTGTCGCCCGAGCCGTGGACCGATGCCGTTTGGCTGCCCGAAGCCAGCCCGCAGGAAGAGATGCTGACTGACCTGCGCGCTACCTCGGTGACCACCGGGCCTCATCCCCTCTCCTTCTTGCGGCCGATGCTGAAACGTGAAGGAATCATTTCTGCAGCGGAGCTTGCCCACAAGCGCGACGGCGAGCACGCCCGCGTGGCCGGCGTGGTGGTGGTCCGGCAGCGGCCGGCCACGGCCAAGGGGATCGTGTTCGTCACCGTGGAAGACGAGACCGGCTTTGCCAACGCGGTCGTGATGCCGGACGATTTTGCGCGCTGGCGCAGCGTGATCCTGGGACATCCCGCCCTTGTCATCGAAGGCCGCGTGCAGAACCGTGACCACGTCGTCACCCTGAAGCCGGATCGCTTCTCGGCCCTGCCGGGAGGCCCAGTCGACGACAGCTGGGCGCGCGACTTTCACTAACTGAAGCTACTCGTAAACGATCTCCATCACGCAGTTGCGTTCACCGCATCGAAAGTCCAGCCGTAGGCGTCGGCCCTCATCATCGACCAAGACCCATGGCTCGACCGGGCACACGCGGGACGCATCGCCGGGCGCGCGCGGGCAGAAGCCCATCTCGTACTTGATGCAGAAGCGGGTGGTCATCACCTTGCGGCCGTGCATGTCGAGGCCGCTCTCGGCCGCGGGCTCGATGTGCCCCACGCCGTGGCGCCGATAGAAAACCGCAGCCTTCTGGTTGAGCACGTTGCCCAGGAACGATAGTTCGCGCTCGGGAAAGGGCGTGTCGTTGACATGGGAACCCTGGAAGGGTTCCCAAACCCTCCCGCGACGGTCCGCGGCCGGCTGAGCCGGCCGGCTCCCCACGCGACTGGGCGCGTGCGCGATGGTGCGCACCGGTCGGAGGCGCGCACGCTGCCGGCGCAGCTCTTCGACCAGACCGCGGCGCAAGGCATTGAGCGTGGCCAGCGGCAGATGGGGCATCTGGGACAGGTTGACATCTATGTGCGACGCACAGAATTCGCTTGCGCCCAGCTTGGCGAGTTGACGTTCGAGAACCACTCGCGCCTGGACGGGCTTGTCAGCCCACACCCTGGCGCAGGCGATTTCCTGGCTAGCAGTCACCCCGTCCCCGTCGGTGGCCTCGAGCCGAAATCCCGCTGCGGTCCCGCTCAACCGCAGGTTCACCGCGATCCGGCGCTGGTTCTTGCTGCGCAGGACCTGGCTGACGAAGGCGTGGTCGTGATTGCGGAACACGCGCAGGCCTCGCTCGATGCTGCCCAGCTTCTCGGGAAAGACGGCTGTACCGTCGATCTGGTTGACCACCGTGCCGTGCAATTCCTGGTCGCGTCCAAAGAAGCTGATGCCGTCGCCACTTTGCAAAGACGCCGCCGGTTGCAAGACGAACGAGTCGCGGCGCACGCTGGCCACGCGGCCCAGGGGCTCGCCCACGTGCTTGGGAGAATTCGGCGATGCCACCGCGACGCCGCGGCCGTGCAGAAAGTACGTCGTGTAGCCGCGATTGAAGGTCTTGTCCGGATCGGGGGCGAACCCCAGCGTGGTCTTGCCCGACGACGCGCGCTTGCCCCCGACGTCCGCCAGCAGGGCGTCCAGCTTCTGCCGGTAGTACCCCACGATGTTCATCACGTAGGCCTTGTTCTTCAGGCGTCCTTCGATCTTGAAGCACGTGACCCCCGCCCCGACCAGTTCGCGCAGGTGCTCGCTCAGGTTCAGATCGCGCGGCGACAGCACGTGCTTGTCATGCACCAGCGTTCCGCCGCCCGCATCGTGCAAGGAGTACAGGCGGCGACAGGGCTGGGCGCACTGGCCGCGGTTGCCGCTGCGGCCGCCGAACGCGTAGCTCAGGCTGCACTGCCCGCTCATGCTCACGCACAAGGCGCCGTGGATGAAGGCCTCCAGCTCGACGCGGGTGGCGGCGCGGATGGCGCGGATCTGATCGATGTCCAGCTCGCGGGCCAGGATGACGCGTGAGAAACCGACCTTCTCCCGAAAGGCCACCCGCTCCACGCTGCAATTGTGCATCTGCGTGCTGGCGATGAGCGGCAGGGGCGGCAGATCGCATTCCAGCAGGCCAACGTCCTGGATGATGAGCCCATCCACGCCAGCGCCATGAAGCTGCCGGCACAGGCGCTCGGCCTCGGCCAGCTCGTCGTCGCGCAAGAGGGTATTGACGGTGGCGTACACGCGTGCCCACACGCGATGCGCGTATGCGGCCAGTTTCTCGATGTCCGCGATGGAGTTGCCCGCCGTCTCGCGCGCGCCAAAGCGAGGCGCGCCTATGTACACGGCATCGGCCCCGCAATCGACGGCCGCCTGACCGCATTCCAGATCCTTGGCGGGTGCGAGAAGCTCAAGAGCAGATATGGGCGGCACGTGGGCAGTCACCGGGCGAGAGGCCTCGACCCGGCCATTCTGTGCAGAGCCGACCGTGCCTGCCAGTACTCTTGCGGGCGCCGGCCAACTATCGACTCGCGAGCTGTTTGGGCGGCCGGCGACCCACGGTTACGTCGAACACGTTGCCCTTCTGCGGGCACCAGGCCAGGCTGGAGAATCCGCTGCGCCGGGGCCTCGCAGCAGCGGCGGCGCGCGCTGTCTTCTTCATCTCGCGAAGCGCTTCAAAAGGAATCTCGTTGTGCATGGTGGGATTCCACAGCAGGAACCCGTCGGAGCCGGCGCGCTCGGTCGCACGCACCTGGCTGCTGATGAAGTCAGGCCCCCAGAAGCTCTCGATGCTGTTGGCGTACGCCTGCAGGTATGGCCGCAACGCGATCCCGGGGGCCTTGGCGCGCGCACGCCGCAGGCCGCATTCGATGATGTACACCACGTCCGGGGTGACCCGCTGGTTGCGAAAATACGTGCCCATGCCGTTGGCGTACATCATGGGCGACACAGCTTCGACGTACTTCGCGACGTTCTCGATGGTCTGGCCGAGGGTGCGCGGATCACCATCCACCAGCGTGGTCAAGCCATACAGGTCAGCCGAGATGGGAATCTGGAGCGCCCGATCAGCCCTTTCCAGAAACTCCGCGATGAGGATAGAACGATCCACCTGATGCTGGCCCTGGTGCAACCATGTGCCCAGCGTTCCCGCATGTCCCTTGGGAAAACGCACGTAGTCGAACTGGACCTCGTCGAAGCCAAAGCCCTGCAGTTCGAGCGCAACGTCGATGAGGTAGTCCTGCACTTCTGCAGAATAGGCGTCGAGCCACTTGGCACCGGCAGAGAACAACCGCTGTGCCCTGCGCCCCGAACGCACCGCCAGGTCAGGCCGGGCCAGGGGCAGACGACTGTCCTTGAACGCGACCACGCGGCCGATGACGTAGATCCCCTGCTGGTGAAAGGCGCGCACCATGGCCGCCGGATCCTGGATGAGGAGATAGCGCTGTTTTTCGCCCAGCGGGATGCGGGTCGGATAGGTCAGGTTGCCGTTGTCGTCCTTCATGTCGATGACAACCGCGTTGAGGTGCGCCTTGCTGACCGAGGTCGCCGTGCGGTCGGCACCCTTGTTGAACAGATACATGGGCGTGATGTACAGGCCGCGGGCTTTCCGGCCCGCCTCGCTCATGGGGTCGTCAAGGCCGTGGTCGGGATAGGTCTTCGCGGTGTACGGCCGCAGTTTGGTATTGAAGGTCTTGTTCACACAGCCGGGCAAGTCGCTCCGCTCGCTGCAGCCGGTGTCGGCGTAGTGGATCCGACTGGCGGCCTGCGCAGAATGGGTCGCAAGCATGGCACTCGCGATCGCCGCGGCCACGGCGAAGAAGCGCAAGGGTCGTCCCGGTTGTTTCGGAAACAGGAAGCAGAACACGCTCATGAGCACCTCGAGGCGAGCTCCGCATTTGTCGATTTAGAAATTGTAAGCTATCTATCTTTGCAAGTATTACATAAAAGCCGCCTTGGCGGAAGGCAGAAAATGCGGAATCGTGCCTGTCACCGTCGGGGCGCTCGGGCCCTCGCACCCTGGACAAGACAGCAAACGCGGTGCGACGGTCGCTGTGAATCGCCTGCCGCGGGTGGCTGTGTCCAAAATCTGCGCGAGACGCGTCTCGTACGGCCTGGCCAGTAGGAGGAACCTGGAAACTGGTGCATGATGCGGGTTCGTCAGGTTGACCCGCGAGCCGGCGGGGCCGGCACAGGCAGCGGACATGGAGAGACGCATGGCTAGATTCGCACCGCTTTCCCTTTTCGGTCTTTGCTTGGGGGCTTGCTCGGGCACGGGGTCGTACACCATCCTCGTCCCGCCCAACCAGGTCGCAGCGCCGGTGCGCGATCTGGCGGTTGCCCGCGACGGCAAGCGCCTGGCCATGGCCAAGGCGCTGGGCGCGCAGCCCGAACACGCCAGTGAGGCATGGGAGCTTGGGGTGTGGTCCACGGACGAGGGCAAGATGGATTTCTCGCGGGCTCCGGGCGAAGTCACCTCTGCCGCCTTTTCGCCCGACGGGGACATGCTCGCCTTCGCGGCCGGGGATGGGCTGTGGTTCATCGACATGAACGGCAACAGACTGCTTGGTGCGCTGGGCTCCAGCGACGGCTTGTCCCCTTTCCTGCGCATGGGCCAGCTTCGCCGGGTGCGCTTCATGGCTGCGGGCCCATCGGCGCTGGCCTGCGGCTCGGATGGCGTGATCGCTCATCGCAGCTCGGATAATTTGCAGAGGGTGTGGCTGGGCAAACCCGAGTGCACGGCGCTGGACGTGAGCCGCGACGGCCAAGGTGTCGCTCTGGTCTTTGGCCTACGCGACGAGCACAACCTGGCCGAGGTGCGCTACGGCGAGACCAGCGCGCTCATCAGTCAACTCCGCGGCCACCAGGACACGGTCATCGACGTCTGCTTCGCCGGGCACGGGCAGGTCGCCACTGCCAGCCGCGACAACACCATTCGCGTGTGGCAGGCAAAGTCCGGCCAGTCCCTGCGGGTGATCCCCATCCCGCCTCTGGTCACGCATCTGGCGTGCAGCCCATCCGGTCACGTTCTGGCCTCGACCCATTCCAACGATCCAACCATCCATCTGTGGGACGCTGACCGAGGCCAGTCCCTTGGCGTGCTGCGCGGGCATGACGCCGCAATCACGGCGCTGGCCATCTCACCCGACGGCAGCGCCCTGTACTCCGGCGCGCAGGACGGCTCGATCTTCATGTGGTCGCTGCCAAGGTAGGGGCGGCCCCGCGTCGAGGCGCGATGGGACCGTAGGTCGCCCCTACGCATTCGGACAGCACATTCCTGCTGGGGCCGACCTGCGGTCGCCCTGCACACCTTCGCGCGGGCTGCGCCAGATGGCTGTAATATCTACGGCGTGTGTTCGGAGGCCCATCCCCAGACCTACGGCGATCGTTTTCGCGTCGAGGGCGATGCGATCGAGGGCGGCATGGGCCTGGTCTATCGCGCCAAGGATGAGCAGACCGGCGAGCATGTCGCGCTGAAAGTTGTTGCCGAGCCGCAGGGCACGCAGTCCTTGCGCTTCCAGCAGGAAGCGCGCGTGCTGGCCGAGATTGCCCACCCTGCCATCGTCCGCTACCTGGCCCACGGCACCACCGCGGGCGGCGAGCAGTACCTGGCGATGGAGTGGCTGGAGGGCGAGACCCTGGAGGACCGCGTGGCGCGCGGGCCGCTGCGCATCTCCGAGACATTGCAGCTCGGTCGCCGCGTGGCCGAGGCCCTGGCCGCAGCGCACAAGCACGGCGTCGTCCACCGCGACATCAAGCCGGCCAATGTCTTTCTGCCTGCCGGCGATCCAAGCCAGGCCAAGGTTCTGGACTTCGGCATCGCGCGCCGCCTGTTCGATCCGCAGCAGAACCTGCGCCTCACCAGCGCCAATGCCGCCCTGGGCACGCCGCTGTACATGGCACCCGAGCAGGCGCGTGGGGCCAGCAACGTCGACGGGCGCGCTGACATCTTTGCCCTTGGCTGCGTGCTCTTTGAATGCCTGGCTGGTCAGCCGCCCTTTGCCGGCGCCTCGCCCACCGCGGTGATGGCCAAGATCTGCCTCGATGATTCGGTGGACGTGGCCCGCCAGCGGCCCGAAACCCCGCCCGATCTGGTCGCGCTGATCGCGCACATGCTGGCCAAGGATCCCGACCAGCGTCCGGCAAGGGCCGACGCGGTCGCGCGCGCGCTGGGTGCCATCACCGGACAGTTCATCAGTCGCGACACTGCCAGCGACCTCGTAGCGGTCTACCGCACCCGCACGCCCACCCCGACTCTGGTGGCCACCGGCGAGCAACGGATGCTGGCGGCCATCTTGGTTTCACGACCGCAACCTGGCGCAGCCAGGCCGGCCGCACTCGATCCCGGCCGAACCGCCGACCTGGCCGGAATCTTGGCCGAGCGACTCGCCGATCCTGAGCTGAACGAGGTGGGCCTGGGCGATCTGCAGAACGCAATCGCACCCCATGGCGCACGCGTCGAACGACTGGGAGGCGGCTCGCTGGTCATCGCGCTGACCGGCGAGCAAGGCACGCCGCTCGACCAGGTCACGCAGGCTGCTCGCTGTGCCTTGCGCCTGAAGGCCGCCCTGCCCGACGCCAGCCTGGGCATCAGCACTAGCCGCGCGGACATGGCCGGCAAGCTTTCCATGGGCGACGTCATCGATCAGGCCGGCCTTCTGCTGGTCACCACCCCGGCCGGCACCGTCCACGTCGACGGGCTCACCGCGCACCTGCTGGAAACCCGCTTCGAGATCCAGACGCTCCCCGGCGGCGTTTCCCGCTTGCTGTTCGAGAAGGGAATTCGCGAAGCCCCGCGCACCCTGATGGGCAAGGCCGTCCCATGTTTTGGCCGGGATCGCGAAGTCGACCTGCTGGAAGCCTTGTGGGACGAAGCGTGCGACGAGCCTGCCGCGCGCGCGATGTTGATGACATCAGCCGCGGGCGGCGGCAAGTCGCGCGTGCGCCACGAGTTCTGCGACCGCATCCAGCGCCACGGCCGGCCCTTCGAGCTGCTGGTGGGCCGCGGCGATCCCATGCGCGACGCCGCGCCTTTCGCCTTGCTGGGCCCGGCCCTGCTGGCGGCCGCGGGCATCACCGGCGGCGAGCCCGAGGCTGTGCAGCGCAAGCGCCTGACCGCGCACGTGTCGCGCTTCTTGCCCCCAAAGGACGCTCAACGAATCGCGGCGTTCCTCGGCGAGATGGCCAATTTGCCCTTTCCCGACGAGGATCTGCTGCCCTTGCGCGCGGCCCGGCAGGACCCGCGCTTGATGGCCGACCAGATGCTGCTGTCCTGGCTCGACTGGCTGGAGAGCGAGTGCGATCACCATCCGGTTCTGCTGGTGCTGGAAGACCTGCACTGGGGCGACACGCCCAGCGTGAACCTCGTGGACGCGGCCCTGCGCGTGCACAACGACAAGCCCTTCATGGTCCTGGCCCTGGCGCGGCCCGAGGTTGACCGGCGTTTCCCTGGCGTGTGGAAAGAGCGCAACCCGCAGAGGATCAACCTGGCACCTCTATCGACTCGATGGAGCCAGCGGATGATCGAGCATGTGGCGGGCAAGATTCCCGCGGAGAGCAGCCGCTGGATCATGGATCGCGCGCAAGGGAACCCGTTCTACCTGGAGGAATTGCTGCGCGTGGTGGCCGGCGGGGGCAAAGTCGGCGACGACAGCAACCTGCCCGACACGGTGCTGGGCATGGTGCAGGCGCGCTTCGACATCTTTGGCCCGGACGCCAAGCTGGTCCTGCGTGCAGGCAGCATCTTCGGCCAGACCTTTCGCCCTGCCGGGGTCAAGGCCCTGGTAGACGAGGATCGGCGCAAGGACGTAGACCGCTGGCTGGAGATCTTGACCAAGCGGGAAATTCTGTTTTCGCGGCCAACCGCTGACCTGCGCGAGTACGCGTTCCGCCACGCGCTCTTGCGCCAGGCGGCTTATGAGATGTTGCCGCCGGCAGAGAAAAAGTTGGGCCACCTGCTGGCTGGCGAGTACCTGGAGCAGGCCGGCGAGCGCCAGGGCATCGTGCTAGCCGACCACTTCGAGCGCGCGGGCGAAAAGCCACGCGCCATTCGCTGGCTGGGCGTGGCGGCCCAGCAAGCGCTCGACGCGGACG
>Ga0182021_10003470_pt1 | contig 18509 bp, 22 predicted proteins | sample 612E3MmetaG_FD_120493 | JGI IMG/M metagenome (GOLD analysis project Ga0182021, IMG submission 120493) | Permafrost microbial communities from Stordalen Mire, Sweden - 612E3M metaG (Illumina Assembly) | ecosystem: Environmental > Terrestrial > Soil > Wetlands > Permafrost | place: Sweden... | reverse complement strand
ATGAGTCGTACTTTTGCTTAAAGGAGCAAGATACTTGGCTTCTAAGAGGATGACGCTTTTATCAAAGCTGATGATAAGGTCAACTTCTGAGAGTCCTTCTTTATAGGGCATGTTACCCGGCGGATAGATCCGTTTCCAGAAATCAAAGGAAAGGTTTTCTAAGGGTGCGCAGGAGAAATCCTGTTTCAGGGCTTCAGCCAGAAACTTCTTCAGCCAGATGTGCGGGTTTAAGTTCTTAAGAATACCAAAAACATTTGCCGTCAGGATATCTTCACTCGTTGACCTCAGAATTAAAGGGGTCGAACCACACCATGGGTTCGCAAACTAAACTTATAAAAATTTGTCCACTTGGGCCTGACGACATTCATTACTTTGATAATAACCGATCCATTTTTTGATTAAGCTTTTCAAGTTCCTTGAAGCACTTATACGCCCATTTCTGGGCAGCGTAGACTGAGATAGGAAGGATGATTACAAGTAAAAGGAAAATAAGGATGCCCAAATCCTCCGAGCCCGCCCATAACTTCACGCATAAAACCCTCCTTTAAAAAATAGAATGTTGTCAAGCATTTTTTAAATTGATCCGTATAAGACCCCAAAATGAAGCCCTGCAATATAAGATACCTGGAAAAACTTTTAAAAGACGTCTTAACGCTTGGCATCACCGGGGGGATGGAAGAGATCCGGTGGATTCGTTGGTTCGATCTTACCTTCAAGGTTAGAGTCTCTTTTTCTCCAACCAGAAGAACAAGAAAATAGTTCCGGCCCAAAAGAGCGGAATTATGACCCACGGTGAGACACCCAATGCTTCCGGTAGCCCGATCTTGCCGAAGTCTTTCCACGCAAAAACCGTCGATTTGAAGAAGGGATAGAGTTCCGCATAGAGGGCAGCCCCCGCCACCATTCCCACAATTGCGAAACCGGCATGCCACCGCCCTTCGCCCAGAGCGCCGAGCGACGTGCCGGGACAGAAACCCATCACCGCCCACCCGGCTCCAAAGAGAGCCCCTCCCAGAAGCACGGCTCCGAGATTCATCGACTTGTGGCTTGAGGTAACAATCCCTGCATCCGTGAGTAGAATTATCCCGACCATGCCGACGAGTATCGCAGAAAGCATGAACTTCAGTATCGTCATGTCCTTTAGCAGCATGGCGCCAACTTGTTTTTCGAAGCGCAGAATACGGCCTTTCTGGAGCAGGAATCCAAACATTACACCGGTGATGAGGCCCAGCCACTGATCGGTGCTCATGATGACCTCCTTCCATACACCAAAGCGGCTATGAAAACGCCGACACTGAAGAACATTCCAAGGGCAACAAAGGCACTCACAGAGAGCTGCATCATTCCACTCAGGCCGTGACCACTAGGGCAGCCATCAGCCATTCGGGCACCTACCATGGCGACAATGCCGCCTAGGATTGCCCCTGCCGCCCGTTTCCCGATGGATGGCCCGAAGCGCTTTTCCCAGGTCGGTGGAACGCTCTCCAGTTTGAAGCTTCTGTCCGTGACAGAACCGATCAGCGCACCCAGGAAGATACCAAGCACCAACATGAACTGCCAATCAACCACAACCTTTTCCTTGGTAAAGTACTCGTTTTTCTCTACACGATCCGGAGCCACCGTTCGCTCAAGTAGGCCGGCGGCACGCACGAAGGTGGTCGATGCGCCTAAATAGCTGGTTTTTCCTAGCCACTGGGTGGTTGCATACACTGAAAAAATAGCTAACAGTCCTACCAGAGCTCCAGCGAGGTAAGGACTCCATCCACCATCATCTGTTTTCCATTTCATCGGGATTTCCTCTTTTCTCTTTGTAACCTTTATTTAAATTGACCAATGATTATACAGTCTGTATAATCTTTTGACATATAGCCATAAGAGGTTATATAGCCTCCTCAAAATGTGTCCATGGGGCGACACTCAAAACGAAAAAGGCCTATCGCTTTTTTCCCTTTGGCAATCCGGCCTTTTTTTACTCTCCTCACTCATGGAAATCCCTTCCTCAGTGAACCCCATTTTTTACTGTGATTATTGATTGCTGGGATTTGATAATTTCTTTTCTTTTAACCCGCACGAAGGAAAAAGTCAATAATAATGAAATATTCTGGGAAATAACCCCACCCGCCAAAGTGGGCACTATGGGCCAGTATCACGGTCATTTTATATGCCGTGAGTGATGAGCTCCATCAGTCATTTGTTCCATACAGAACAGCTTCGATTGTTGATGTAAGTATTGACACGGCTGGTGGCATTCTTTCCCAGATTGCTATTATGCTTCGGGTTAAAATCTGGCAAAGGGGGAAAAGAAGATAAAACCGTAACGTTGGTAGATTTAATCTGTTGAGATAGAACGCTAGGATTAAAAAGCTCAGCGAGTCATGATCCTAAATCAAATTTTTTCAACCTCACAAAGAAGTGCTTTAAAGACCGGAAACCCAGAAATTGGTTCACGGTTTTCATCATCCGTGAGAAGGTTCACATTGCTTTCCTTCCAGCCTTCCGCCTGAATTGGGGATCCCCCACCTTGATTTACTTCTACCACACCAGCAAGAATATCGTTTGTTACTCGCGCTATAAATTGCACCTCTCCCCGCGCGGTTTTAATCTTTACTTTATCGCCATCAGCGATATTTCGAGAAGCAGCATCACTGGTATTGATTAAAACTTCCGCATTGGGCTGAAGTTTTAACAAACTAGGGATATTAAGATGTTGACTCCTAAATGTTGATTGAAGACGGAAGCCCGTCGTCATGGTCAAGGGATATTTTTGGACCAGATCTTTATTTTTTGGACCTTCGCTCGGTTCCGCATAAAACGGGAAAGGGTTATAGCCAAAATTTTTAAGGATAGAAGAATTAATTTCCCACTTGCCTGACATAGTAAGAAATCCCGGCGCTCCATCTTGCCGCAGGTTACCGGAAAGCCATTTTTTTTCTTGGAAGGGTTGGGGCGGTTTCTCTACGAGAGAGATTGGTCCTTGCTGGGACCGAAGTTTAAATTCATCAAAGCTCAAGGGTAGACCACTCGTCACGAATCTTACCATCTCCTCCTCTGTCTGAGGATAGATATGACCATATCCCAACCGTTCGGCTAACGAGGCGTAAATTAGATAATCACTCCGAGACTCACCCAGAGGCTCGATGATTTTTTTTCGAAACTGAATTGCTCTAGGAGGAGCAAGCGGAGGGTAACCACAATAGGAGGTCGTTTCGAAATAAGTGGTTGCGGGAAGAACAATATCTGCATAAAGAGCATCCGCATTAAAAAATCTATCAATACATACTTGGTAATCGAGAGCTTTAAGTGCCTTTGTAAAAAGAGGGGTATTGGGAAAGCTGGTTAAGATGGAGGCCCCGCCAACAAGCAGGAATCGGATCTTATACGGGTCATTAGCTAGGACGGAACGGGGAAATTCCATGAACTGACCGCCTTTTCCTATTTCACAAAAATAAGGATATCTATCCTGACCGATCGGGGGAATACCGGTTGGCAATCTAACCTCCGGCTTCCGTAAGGGCGAAAAACCAGGAATCGAAAAACACTGCCCTCCTTCTATATCGAGGTGACCGGTTAAAGCCCAGAGGGTGAGCAAACCGCGCATACAATTAACTCCGCAATTGGAATACTCCAACCCCGTATAAGCAAGAAAAGCGATTTTTTGGCTGGAAGCAAAAAGCTCAGCCAATTCTTGAATTGTTTTTTGGGGTACTCGGGTGGTCTGCTCCACCTCTTCCAGGTTGTATTGGTTCACATAGTCCTCGAGTTCCGAAAATCCTTGACAAAATTCCTGACCAAACGTTCTCTCTATGCCACCCTTTTTGAAACAGTGGTTAAGAATTCCGTAAATAAGCGCAAGGTCAGTTCCTGGTTGGATAGGAATCCACTGATGAGCAAGCTTTGCTACAGCGCTCCGCAACGGATCAATAACAATAATTTTTGCCCCTCTTTTTTTTGCTTCCTGGAGACGAACCATCCGAGTAAGTGGGGAATCAGTCGCTGGATTTGTTCCCCAAACAAAAATTACCTCCGCATGTTCTAGATCGGGTTCTAAGATGCCGATCGGGGCACCAAAGGTAGCGATCGATGACAAAACCCCGTAAGCTAAATAACAAAGACTGCTTACCGAAAAAGCATTCGGAGAACCGAGCGGCATAAAGATGGAACCACCGACTGGAAATCCCATCTCTTTTGGGGTAAACATTTGCCAAAAGGATTGTTCAAAAGTTCCCCGTCCAAAAAAAGACGCAATGCACTCAGGTCCATACTGATTTTTTAATCGGAAAATTACTTTTGTGATTTCATCCAATGCTTGGTCCCAGGAAATTGCTTCAAACTCCAGAGTGCCTTTCGGACCCTTCCTTTTTAATGGTTTTTGAAGACGATCAGGGGAATAAATAATATCGGAAGCATGTTGTCCCCGGATACACGGAACTCCCTGGGGATGTTCTTTCCAAGGATGAATTGCAACAATCCGATCGTTATCAACGCCGATTTCAACGCCGCAGTTTGCCGGACAAATTCCACAAATGCCTTTTTCTGTTTTTGTAGTCATTTTTTAGCCTCCCATTTTTTTGCATTGATCACTTCTGCCGTTGTTTTCTTTGCCAGCCATAATGGGTGAGAAAGAAATTATAACTATAAACATAAATACCGCCTCCACATAGCCTTAAGTTTTTAACACTTATTTTTACTTAACCATTATGACATCCATGCTGATGCTCTTGGCATGCAATTCCTGAATCTTCTAAGTGTCCAGCAAGCCAATTTTTTGCAACCATTTTAACATCACCAGAGCAGCCTCGTAAAACCATTATGCCATGACTGTTCAAAACATGAACAGCCCCTTCCCCCATATTGCCCGCCAACATTATATCAACACCCATTTGAGATAATGTCTGGGCAATATTCGATTTACAGCCACAACCCACTGGAGACTTAACGATATCTTCCGAAATTATCTCTTTCTGATCATTAACGGTGAATACGGTAAAATACTCACAATGACCAAAATGGTCGTCCACCTTATTTTCATTTGATGGCAATGCTATTTTCATTTTAATTTTTCTCCTTAAGATGAGTTATTAAAAACAGGTTACCTTTTGTTTCATTTTGGACATTCAATTGGTTTTTCTGTATTCCATGAATCCTCAAATAACCAATTGCACCTTCATCATCTAAATCTTTTATATTCCAAATTTTGACTCCACCTCCTTCAATTTTTAATGCTTTTCCGCATCGTAATGCACCGGCAATTTTTTGTGTGTGAATCAATCATCCAACCGAACATTTGGCGTGAGACATTCATTTTGTTGCCTGCCTGAGGATTTTCCCTTCATAATGTCCATTGTTTTGAATATTCCAAGGCTATATTTTCTGATTTTTGAGGTAACCTACCCCCGGTTAACTCCTCAGGTAGAACCCGAAGGAGTGCAAGGTGGAAAAGAAGATTCACCCGAACCAGCACTCGACGGGGAGACAATTTTTTTAAATTTATTTCCCTGGCATGCAGGGCATCGCAGTTTGGTTATTACATCTTCCTCCTTTACGATGACGGCTTCAAATCTCTTTTGACAGTCCATGCATTCATACATATAGAGAGGCATTTCATTCCTCCAATGGATAAGATGACAGAAGCCAGAATCTATCATCATTTTTTTGGACTTTAGTGTCCTTTCTACGGATTTCTGGTTCCGGTTGCTTTTGTTTACGATAGTTGCCCTTAACCGATCCTTTCGAGCTCCTTTTCGTAGCGATGGGCAAGATCAAAATGACGTTTCTTTCATGCGTTGTGAGGATATTCCAAATCACTCTGCGCTAAACGCAATCCCGCTAGCATCTCTGCAGTTTTGAGGGCAATGGGTTGTGGATCAATCACCATAACACCAAGCCTCTCTCTGAGGCGATTAAGAGCGCCTGGTTTCAAAAAAAGTGATATAAGCGTACAGGCAACGACCAATACCTGCGCGCCTTCTTCAACCTGTTTTCTGCCGATCCTCAGTAGCTCCTCTTCCATTTCATCGGGCGTATAAAATTCTCCCATAGGCAGCGTTAAGGGCTTGCCAATCGCCCGCATTGAGGTCATGCGCTCATAACAGCCTGATTCCTTGATCGCCCGAATAAAAATCGGGTTTAATCTTTCATTAACGCTGATAACGCCGTATTTGCTGGCAAGTTGATAAACCAGATGATACGTCGCTGAGGCAGCGCCTACCACCGGAGTTTGCACTGCTCCCCGAGCAGCTCGCAGCGCAAAGTCACACATTCCGTTTAGCACCAGGGCGTCAAAACCTTGTTTTTCGGCTTGCTTTGCGATATCAGTTGCTTTTGGGATCAAAAGGTCGATATCGCCGGCTACTCTTATTTGACTGCCCTTTACCTCAAAGATGGCGGTATCTGTTCCCGAAGCAACAATCCGCTTATAGTTTGCTTGCAAAGCGCCTTTTGCTTCTTCGGGAAGCTCGCCCGGAAGAATAATTGCTAATCTCATGATAACCTCCTTTATAATTTGTTCTTACATAAAAATCATGAATTTTAACCGAGTTACTTTTAATATCCGACAGCCACTCTGGTTGCATGACCCACTCATATGGTATATCTGTGACCTTTCGTTCCCGGGTGGCTAGGGTGTATTAAGTGCAGATCACGGTTAGATAAATTTTTGAATGATGCTCCTTCCTTATTATCTTCTCAGGGTTGCCGCTATCCTTAACGGATATATAAATAGATCAAGTGCATCGGCTATATTGGTCACCATTATGTCCGAAGCAACTAGGGCCTAGAAGAAACCCCTTCCTTGCCAATAACTGCTATCCCTATCCGCGCATCTTTCAGGATAAGGTAGTCATTGATTCCGTTTCCGATAACAGCGGTTTTTGCCCGCCCCAAGCCCTTAAGGAAGTTTTGTTTTTGTTGATAACTATTCTCCCTAGCAACGCTTTTTACCTCTGCCTTGATGCCCTTCGTAACTTCTGCTAGATTTCCGTGGGTGTCAGCGGAAAGAATGAAGATACTCAGCTTCTGGCTCAAAGCGTTAATCGTGGCCTTAACCTCGGGTGCTATGAGTCCATCAAGAGCAATGGTGCCATTGAGGTCTAAGATCAGATTTTCCAAACGCACGATGCCTTCGCCAGGAATAACTATTTCTATCATGGATATCTTCCTTATTGAATGTTGTTTAAGCTTTTAGTCTTTTCGATAGTTACGCTTCCACGGCTCCCGTTTACGGGGCAGGTAGTCTTGAAGGGCTTCTCGCAGAGTATCTGAGGCCAATTGAGCGCAGTGCTCATGGTCTTCCGGCAATCCTCCTAATTGTTCAAGAATCGTTTGCGGACTGATCATAAAACTTTCGTTAACAGTTTTCCCAATCGCTAATTCCGTTGCCATGCTTCCCGCTACCTGCGTGAAGCCACAGCCTTCGGTTAAAAACTTGGCACCAATGATCTTGTCTTCTTTAATGCGCAATGAGACTTCTATCGTGTCTCCGCAAATCCCGATCTTCCTTCCCACCCCTGAAGAGTCCGCTACCTTGCCTACATTTCGGGGATTAAGCAAGCGGTCAATCACCTGGGATGAGTAGTACTTTCCCCCATTTGCAGTGATTGCTGCCCGAAACTGTTCAAAAAGTTCCTTTTCAGAGTCTTTATCCACTGTTTACTCCTTTCTATTCTTTGAGTCACCCTTTATAGGGTAAGCGTCGTTCCCACGGTGCTTAGCACAAAGTGCCAAGGTCGTTCCCGCGCTATTGCTATCATTGCTTTCCAGCCGGTACAGTGCATGGGAGAGATGAGGGCAGGCTTAAAAACCTTGAGTTCTTTTATCGTCTGAGCAATGTTCGGCTCAAAAGCCATACCGCTCAAGTGAAACCCTCCGATCACTGCGTACACCTGATCAATGCCCGTAACTTTTTGGGCATAGCGAACAGTATTTATAATACCGGAATGGGCACACCCGGTAATGATAACCAGACCCTTACCTTTAAGATTAAGAACCACCGCTTGGTCATCTAAGATCTGATCCTTTTCTGTTTTTCCTCCCCTCTTCACAAACGCACTAAGCATTCCCTTTTCAAAATCAGTGGTTCTTTCAACCTCCCCGGTTACCAGGGCCAGGCCTGATGCCAGAAGGTACGGTGCGGCATTTATGATAATGTGGGCCCGGGTTTTTTTAAGGGAGCCCTTTTCGAGGACCGGAAACTGTATTTTTTTGCCATTCGAAAGCACCAGAAAACGATTTTTTAAAAATACATCCGGATGGACGATTACCGGAGTATTGCCTGTTTTAAGCCTTAAAATACTTTTGAGTGCCCCGTAATGGTCCATATGACCATGGCTTAAAATGATTGCTTCGATTTCGTTAATATCTATTGTTAGTTCTTTCAGGTTGTGGAGAACCCCGCTTTTTGAGCAGCCCGCATCCAAAAGAATGCTATGGGCTTTTCCGTTTGCAAGGATTCTCACCAACAATGACAATCCGTGTTCTGCTATAAGAGGAGAAGCAATTTTACCATTCTTATAGGGGGGGCTTCTTTTCACTCTTGGGCTTGAGGGAATGAGAGCGTCAGTGTAATTGTCCATCAGGGTTACAATCTCAATGTTATCAGCTTCTTTCAGCTCAATCATTACTAAGCTTTACGTAAAAGGTTTTATTCATCGCAAGCGATGATCGGGGGTCTCATTTTTTAAACCTTCCATCAGCTTTCTGCGTATTTGCCTTATCAATCTTCCCAAAAAACCAACCAATTCGGTCGGCTTTTAGGGCGTCGAATTCCGGAATATAGGGTTTAATATCCAGCAAAGGCGTTCCATCAGCAATATCCACATCTTCGATTTCGAGCAGGCAACCTTCCACCCGGATAAGCCGCACCGCCGAGATACCAATTGCATTTGGGCGTTGAGGCGCGCGGGTGGCAAAAACACCGCGCTCCTGGATATCCAAAAAAGGTTTAACCCGAAGAGAATATCCCGGAGAAAGATGAAACCAGTAAATTAAAATAACATGGGAAAACCCCTCCAAGTCTTTGAGACCGTCAGCGTATTCGGCTGCAATCTCAATGGTTCCTTTAATACCTTGAGCTCCCACTGGTTGGATGGGCATTCCCTCGATATTTTTAAAAGGAGAATGAATGGTTCCAATCGCTCTGAACGTTACTGCTTGCTTGGGTTCATCCATTACAATTTTTTTCCTGTGGAAAAGGAACAGGTTTTTTTGCCGAAGACCTTCAGCAAAATTGCTTTTCAGAGTCAGAAGCTCAGGAATGCAGTTAAAATGAGCGATAATCCAACCACCCCGGCTCCCAACCTCAACCAGCCCCCTGTCGGTATCATCAACCCTAAAAAGATACTGCCCAAGACCACCCTCAATATCCTTTCTTGTTTGCCCACATTTTTTTTAAAGAGCATTGGCGTTACCTCTCCAAAAAAAATTAATTTATCCCGTGAAATTCCTTTCTTACCCTTACCATCCGAAGCCGGTTTTAGCCTTCTCCACCCCCTCCCTTTCCACGGCCAACGGCTATTTCCATTTTGTATTCATCTTTAATGAAGGCTTTATCCTCAGGCCTCAGGCAATCTTTGTACCGGCGTCTGGTCCTGGAGAAACATTATATATCTCAGTTAGTTTTACTATTAGTGCTCCTTTCGATTTCAAGGGAAGATTTAGCGATTTCCCTATCCCCTCAATACACTGAGCGGTTTCCTGGAATCTCGGCCCGGAGGTCTCAATAGTTACTGAGAGTGGTCGAAGTCCAGAAACCGAAGGGAGTATTTTAAAAAACTATTCAACCACCTCCCCGAAACGCAATCGCGGGCATGGTAATAATTCTGTCACCTGAACGCAGGGGAATATCCAAACTGTAAATCTGCTTTACCGGTCGGCAGTTAAGCCAAACCAAATAATCGGAGCTAATGCTACCATCTTCCTGCACAAAAACCTCATGAAGGGTTCGTCCATCAATGGTAGGTATTTCCTTAAGAAACTGTTCCAGGGTATCCCCCGTGAACTCTACCGCTTTTTGACTCCAACCAACCAATTCCCGCACCTTCAAAAGAGCCGTAACATCTAACTTCATCTTTTTCTCCTTAATATTTAATTTTTTATTTCCTTCAAACTAAAAACAATAATGATTATTAAAAAAACTTTTTATCTCCATTTTTTTGCAGTTCTCCGGAGAGAAGCTTTGCATAGGCCTCCTAGCCGGAAAGGTTCGAGGGAGGCAGATACATGCCAACGCCCGCTTGCTTTAATACTTCACTGGCCTTGGGGCCAAACTGACCAGCAATCACTGCTTTAACCTCTTGGCGAACCAAATCCTTCCCACAACCAATGCTCGCCCCAGTTGGCAGATCTGCATTGGAATTCTTTAGCACTTTTACCAGTTCGGGCGATTCATCGAATATGACAAACCACTCACAGCGCCTTTAGATTTAAGGGGAAGGTTCAATTTTCTTCCAATGTCGTCGATCCATTTTGCCGTCTCTTCAAACCGCTTGCCGGAAATTTCTATGGTAACGGTTCCTTTAATTTGGTACCCTTCCAATCTGTCCCATATCGTTATAGCAACGTGGGGATTATCCCTCATGTTACTAAGCGTTTTGTTAAAGAACTGATCAGAAATAAGGATCGTCTCATCATCAAGTATTTTTTTCGCGTTTACCGGAACAACATTTGGTAAGCCCTTTTTGGTAGCAGTAGCCAATACAATGGTTTCTTGTTTTATAAAAATTTCTTTTATGCGCTGGTTCATTTTCGCCATGATTAATCACTCCTTTTTTTTACATTCTCTTTCGACTTTTTGCTACCAGCTTGCTAACGAACTTTTCCCTGGCCACCCATCCCCTTACCCTCAACTCTTATTTCTCCCCGACCGAATACTGGATAGAAAGCTTAAGGAAGTTTGCTTGAGAAGGGGTAATAAAAGGGCTCCTAACCTCAACCATGGGGAAAACTCTCGGTTGTTAGACTGACATTGAGGATTTCCACTCCCAATAGGGTCTGAGTTACACCTGCCTTTTCCACCACCAGTCATGGGACCAACTCCCCTTGGCCCGGTTCCATCTTGTCTTGGCATAACGTTTCACCTCCTTTCCTTCGATACGCATTGATAGAAAACCACTAAAACCTCCTGATCTCCATCTTTTGAAGAATCCTTGATAGAAACTTGTCGTAGGGATCACGATCGGTGACATCAAGTGATGACAAGTACGTCTCAACACCTGGTTGGATCGAGAGTTCGTATGCCTTGAGAGCAACCTGACCAGAGATAATCGCTCCTATACCTTCCTTAATCAGATCCTTGGCATCTGTGCCGGCGGCCACTAGCTCCGATGTGGGATGATTTTTAATCGTTTTGGTGTTTCCTTTCCTCTCTTAGAATATGAGAGACCAATCACACGGTTTAGATTGTCTCCGAACCAGAGAAGTTGAAATATTTCCAGTAGCGCGCACTGATCTTTTCAATCTCTGTTCTCCCCTCCGGATAAAATAAGCACCCAAGGGTGGTTGCCTTAACTTTTGCAACAGGATCCAGCAGTTGGTGTCGAACAGCGTTCTTCCCGGCCGCAGCAGGTTTTGCCCGGCTCCCGGCGAGGGGTTTTAGTTAGTACAGCGGTAGTAGAGAGCACCTTTTCCACCTTTGGGCTTCCACACTGTTTACAGGATATCTGCTCGTTTTCTTGGGTTCCGATAAAATATTCCGACGTCGAACTGCATTCCAGGCACTGATATTCATAAATGGGCATTGTTTAATCTCCCTTATTACGATGACAACCGTGATGTTATTCGTGGAACCACGCCGAGGGGGCGGTTATTGAAGTAGGGATTCGCTACTCCCACCAAGCTTTTAACAATGTACAACCTTGGCTTTCCTTGTTGCGTTTCCTTCGAGAAGCAACCGCCACGATTGAGCAATTTTCTGGAATTCTTTAGCGGCGGTTGACTCGGGATATTTATGCACAAAAGGGATTCCATTGTCTGAGCTCATAACCATGTCTGGATCAAGAGGGATCCTTCCCAGAAAGGGAACCCCCATTTCTTTGGCAGCTTTTTCACCGCCACCCACTTTGAAAATGTCAATACTTTGGTTACAGTGGGGGCAGGTAAACCCGCTCATGTTTTCAACGACCCCGATAAGAGGAATTTGCAACTGGCGACAGAAGGTTATGCTTTTTCTCGAATCCAGAAGAGCAACCTCCTGAGGTGTCGTAACAATGACCGCACCGTCCACATCCTTGATAAGGTGAGCAGTGCTCAGGGCCTCATCCCCGGTTCCGGGAGGCAGATCAATGATAAGATAGTCTAATGACCCCCAGAAGACCTCTCCCAAGAATTGTTTAATGAGGCCGTGCTTTAATGGGCCTCGCCAGATTATGGCGTCATCTTTGTTGCGCAGAAAAAATGCAATGGACATAACCATGACTCCGCTTTCTGTCTTTATCGGCATCAGGCCATCCTGGTTTCCCACCAGACGCTTTTTTTCAACGCCCATCATCATCGGGATGTTGGGGCCGTGAATATCCGCATCCAGGATCCCTACTGTGAAACCTTCCTTTGCCAAAGTCACCGCTAAATTGATTGCCACCGAGCTTTTACCCACCCCGCCTTTGCCGCTTAAGACGATGAATTTATGCTTTACCAGGGCCATGGTTGCTGCCAGCCGCGCCTGCTCGTGAGACCCTTTTTCCTCCTCACTGCAGGTACCGGTCTGGTTGCACGTTTGGCAGTTTGAACTTTGATCACATTTTTCAGAACTCATTTTTTTCTCCTTGTGATTTATGGACCACTCAATATCCACCCGGAGTCTTGGTAGAGAACACTAGGCATCCCCCGTGTAATTTTAAAAAGGTCTCAGTGTATCTTACCGCCACACCTTGCCTATGGTCTCAAATGGCCAAGAAACTATTCCTCCGTCTATGAATTTGACGTTTTTAAACCCCTGGGCTTCCAGGATTCGTTGCGCTTCATAACCGCGCAGGCTCACTTTGCAGAAGGTAATAATTTCCTTATCTCGGGGAAGATTTTTATAATCCCCTCGTAACTTACCAAGCGGGCTCAATCTTACCTTGGGATCCTGGATGCGAATTGCCTCATACTCCGGCAGACTCCGCACGTCCAGTAAAATAAAGTCATCGTCACGGGCCATTTTTTCCTGCACTGCTAAGGGGGATAGGGATTTGGCCAACCCGTTCAGTTTATTCTCCATCACATGAGCGGCAGTGATAATTGCATCCATCGCCGAGGAAAAAGGTGGAGCGTAGGCTAAATCAAGAGTAGCAAGCCCTTCGATAGTAGATCCAAAACTGAGCGCCGTTACAACAATATCCAGACGTTTGGAGACATCTCCGGGGCCCACGATCTGCGCACCGAGGAGACGATGGGTCTTTTTTTCCGCAACCAGTTTGATAATGATCGTTGCATTACCCGGATAATAATGGGGGCGGTCCTGCCCCGGGCAAAGGATTGTTTCAATGTCGATTCCCTGGGAAATTGCTTCTGTTTCAGAGAGCCCGGTTTTGGCAACATTGAAATCAAGCACTTTACAAATAGCAGTCCCTAAAACACCAGGAAATGAAGGCCCCCCGCCGGTTATCTGGTCGGCAATGATCCGGCCATGTTTGTTCGCGGTGGAACCAAGCGGAGTGTAGACCTTTTTTCCGCTCAGGCGATGCGTGTTTTCGACACAGTCTCCACCGGCGTAAATATCCGGGTCAGAGGTCTGGAGAAATTCATTAACCGCGATCGCCCCCGTTTCCCCAATGGCAAGTCCTGCCTTCCTTGCTAATTCCACGTTCGGTCTTACGCCAATGGATAACAGAACCACATCCGCCCCGATCTGGCCTTTTTCCGTAACAACTTTTTTCACTGCTCCTTGACGGTCTCCTTCAAAGCGAAGCACCTTTTCCGAGGTCCGGACCGTAATGCCTTTACCTTGTAAATATCGGCCCACAATGAGCCCTAGGTCTTTATCTAAAATAGTTGGCAGTATCCAGCCCAGCATTTCTATGACCGTCACCTCCGCACCCAGAAGATTTAACGCCTCGGCCATTTCCATTCCAATAAGTCCCGCACCCACAATGACCGCTTTCGTTGTTTTTCGGCTTTGAAGATAGTTCTTGAGAGCGATGCCGTCTTCAATGGTTTTTAATTGATAAATGTTATTGAGATTTATTCCTTTGAGGGGAGGTACTACCGGGCTTCCGCCCACAGCAAGGACCAGCTTATCGTAAGAAAATTCTTTTATCGCTCCCGTTTCCGTATGTTTTGTTTTTACCAGTTTCTTTTCCCGATCTATTTCTTCAGCTCTTGTTTTGGTGTAAACCGTAACTCCCTTGACGTTTTTAAAAAAATTCTCATCCCGAATCACCCCGATAGGAGTGCTCATTAATTCCCGGTGGTCTTTGACGACATCCGAGATAAAGTAAGGCAACCCACAAGCACCATAAGAAATAATGTTTCCTTTCTCGATAATCGTCACTTCAGCTTCAGGATCTCGCCTCACAATCCGGGCAGCCGCTTTCCCTCCGGTTGCCACGCCTCCGATGATGAGTACTTTCTTAGACATGATGGTCACTCCTTTCCACAACAAAGTCCTGGTGAAAAAATTTCCGGCTAACCATTTCTTTTTTTGTTCCCTCGGGGATGAGACAGTTCATACTGAGCAAGGTGGCATTGTAGAAGAGATCGCCGGCGGCAACATGGTTGAAAAAACGGAAAGAGATTCTTTTCCAAAAAAAGTTGGAGAACCGCTTCCGCCTCTCCCGCGACCGGAGCAATAACCTGAACGTTAGTCAAACTTAACGACCGGGTGATAAACCCTTGAATCCCGCCACAGATCAAAATATCAATGCCCATCTTCCTCAACAATGAACTCCTTTGCAGCAGATCATAGCTCTGCAGGTTTAATTCCTTTTTTTCAAGGACCTGGTCATTTTCAATGGTCACCACCAAAAGGGTGGGGGCAAACTCAAACCTCGGGGAGACCCGGTTATTGAACAAGGGAATTGCAACTTTGATTTGTTTCTCCATACGGATTATAAGATTGCATAAAAGAGGCCAAAATTAATTTTTTAATAGTTTCGAAGCGTTAAAAAATTGTTGACCGATTATCGATAAAAATACCTTGCATTATTGCAATTATCTTGCATACTATTAATTGCAAAATTGCAATCATTTCCTAAAAATCTTTAAGGGAAAAAAGACGTGAAAGGCTCAAAAAGTAATAACCAAATGGAAGTTATTCTGAACAGTATTGCGGATGGTGTCTTCACCATTGACCTGAATAAAAACGTCACCACTTTCAATCGAGCGGCGGAAAAAATCACCGGCATTTCCCGCAATGAAGCTCTTGGTCAAAAATGTTTTGATGTATTCCACTCCAACATCTGTCAGACTTCCTGTGCTTTGGAGAAGACCATGCGTACCGGCAAAGAGGGGATTGACCTTAAGGTGAATATCCTCAACATAAAAGGCGAGGAAGTTCCCGTGAGCATCAGCACTGCCGTCTTGCGGGATAAAAAAGGGGACCTCGTTGGGGGAGTGGAGACTTTTCGTGATCTTTCCGCTTTGGAAGTCCTCAAGAAAGAAATCACCAAGCATTACACCTTTGAAGACATTATTAGTAAAAACCATAAAATACAGGAGATCTTCGATGTACTGCCAGATATTGCGGAGAGTGAAAGCACGGTATTAATTCAAGGACCCAGCGGATCCGGAAAAGAACTCTTTGCCCGGGCTATCCATAACCTGAGCCCACGAAAGAAAGGGCCTTACGTCGTCATTAACTGTGGAGCATTACCCGATACGCTTCTGGAATCAGAGCTTTTCGGGTATGTTAAAGGTGCTTTTACTGATGCCAAAAAGGATAAACCTGGCCGGTTCGCTCTCGCAGAGAGAGGCACTATTTTTCTCGATGAGATCGGGGACCTTTCCACAGCCCTCCAGGTAAAGCTTCTCAGAGTTTTGCAGGAAAAAGAGTGCGAACCCTTGGGGAGCACCAAACCGGTTAAAGCAAATGTGCGAATTATTGTTGCTACCAATAAAAATCTGACTGAATTACTGTCCCGCGGGACTTTTCGTGAAGACCTTTATTACCGCATCAACGTTATAAAAATCGAGCTTCCCCCGCTTGCACAAAGACGCGAAGATATCCCCTACTTGATCGATCATTTTATTAGTCAGTTTAATCTTAAAATGGGCAAGAGGATAAGCGGTGTTTCCGACGATATTCTGAAGCTTTTTATGGACTATGATTTTCCTGGCAATATTAGGGAATTAGAAAACATAATCGAGCACGCTTTTGTTCTTTGTCGAGGAAGGGAAATTACCCCTGCCTGTCTTCCGCGGGATTTTATTCAAAAAGTTTTGCCCATTCAGGAAACAAAGTCAATGAATGAAAATACCATGGATGGTGTTGAGGCTCGGATAATCCGGAATACCCTCAAAAAGCATAAAGGGCATCGTGGCAAAACAGCCCAGGAATTGGGAGTCCATGTAACAACTTTGTGGCGAAAAATAAAAAAGCTGGGCATATAAGGGGGGGGCTTTTGGAGAGCCTGTGGGGCAGCGGGGGGGGCAGAGAATTTTATAAGCTTAATCTAGAAAAATCTGAAAGTGGTTGAGTCGGCTGGTGCTGGCTGCGGGCTTCAAACCCGTTAGGCAAACTTTGCAAGGTTTGCTGTTCGGTTCGATTCCGAAACCAGTCTTCATCTTTAAGATTAGTATAATAAAAAACCCGGTTGAGAGCCAGGTAAAGGGCAATGGAGTAAAAAAAATAAACTTAGCGCAAAAAAATGAGGCGGCGGGATTTCACCGGATCCGATGGAGTGCTATTAGGCCATATTTTAAATTGGTAAGACGATGGCCGATCCACTTTTGTGGGTGGTCCCCATTTGTGTGGCCGTCTGGCAAACTTAGTGGGGTGGCCAGATAACAAAAGTGAATCATATCGTCCTTAACTCCCAATAACGGCGCTCAGCTATTTCCAAAAAAAACGTCTTTTTAAATTCCGATTTGTACACGTGTGTGTTCATTGGGGGGGTAAAAGAAAATTTTTGATCTGCCCTCGTCCGATCAGCTACAATCAATAGCCAACACTCATTACAAGCGTTGAGATAGTCATCTATCTTTTTGTTCTTTTTGTCTATGCTATCTTGCAGTTCAGGTATAAAACTTGTGCTAACAGTGCCAGGCTCCCAAACTTCCCAACGGTGATTTGTCAGCCAGACCTTCCCCAAGGCAATACCTGACGTTGCGTAAATCTGCGAAATGCCAACGAAGGGTTCGGGAGCCTCAATCTCAATAGAGTTACCTGATTTCTCTTTCAGTATCTTATCCAAGTTCTCTTTTATGCTTGTCAGAAGGCTTTGAACGGCCTTTTCACCCTTATTTGGATAGCGATAAAAGTAATCATGGAACAGTACCTCGACATGGAGAGGAGGCACTCCTTGTTTCGCCGCCAGTCGCTCGGCCCTTTTGACAATTTCTCTATGCAAACCTTTCAGTTCTGCAAGTGACGGTGTCCCTTGTGCTGATTTTGTCCATTTGAGTTCTGTATGCTCTATCCCGGTTATCAATTTGCCGTATTGATAACGAAAATCAGGCTTTTGGGTGCGGCCCTTTCGTGGCAATTCATCACCGGGGAGTGGATGGAGAGCCGAGAAAACCAAGAGATGAAATCTCTCATGGTTATTCCTTAGCGCTTCTTTGTCGTTGACCATACTGCGTTCCCATAATTTAACTAGTTCAGGTGTTCAATTTTAGTGCTGGGCTATTTCACCTAACGCATGGCACACCAATGGCCGGGAGCGATGCAGGAGGCCATCCGTGTGTAGCCGCATTTTATGTAACATACAATTATTTCCTGACTCATCTAACCCGTAGGGGCCATCTTGGCAATTGTCTCGAGAATCTTACCGCTCATAATGGCGACATACAGAATGAACTTCGCGTTCGTCGAGTGGTCCAATGTGTAGCCAGCAAGATTTGTTGCCATGACCGCGTCGAACCAAGGGCCAGATGGGCAATTAAAATACTTACCTTTGCCTTCCCCCATTGGATACTCGACCATTGAATCGAAGATTCGGTTCATCGCTTCTGCTTGAAACCACGGCTGTTTAGAAAATTCTCTTTTAATTAGTGGAGAGATCAACGGCCACGAGTCCGGCGGGAACTTCGATTCAACGCCTTTCATAGCCAACCAACTGAGATAGGTTGCGTAGGTCATCATGAATAGCCCGCGCTCTTCAACCGGCAAACGTTTGCCTTCGTCCGCGACTTCTGGTGCGAAGAGATCAAAAACGACAACCCAAGCTACCGCCTCGCAACAGTCATCATCGCGCGCAAGAACCATGCCTACAGACGCACGCAACTTGTTATACTCATTATGGGTATTAACTTTATTTTTAAAAGGCCACATGACCAAATTATCCTTTGTTCATAAAAAATATCAGCTAACAATTAATATCCTAACTTAACTTTGTCCGATGATTTTGCTTGCTGTTATACAGAGCATTCCTCTCGGT
>Ga0182021_10003469_pt1 | contig 18520 bp, 11 predicted proteins | sample 612E3MmetaG_FD_120493 | JGI IMG/M metagenome (GOLD analysis project Ga0182021, IMG submission 120493) | Permafrost microbial communities from Stordalen Mire, Sweden - 612E3M metaG (Illumina Assembly) | ecosystem: Environmental > Terrestrial > Soil > Wetlands > Permafrost | place: Sweden... | reverse complement strand
TTAAGAACTCCAAGCTTAACCGAAATATCAGCAGCAATTACCATACCTGCTGCAACCGCAAAACCATGCTTAAGCCCTGTATGCGCTTCAATTGCATGCCCAAAGGTATGGCCAAAATTCAAAATCATTCTGATTCCGGCTTCTTTTTCATCTTCACTTACAACCCCGGCTTTGATGCGAACAGAGCTGATAATGAGTTTTGTAAGGATAAGATAATCCCTTTTAATAATTAATTCAATATTATTTTCTATCTCCCTGATAAGTCCGGCATCACATATGAATCCGATTTTCAAGAGTTCAGCCAGTCCCGACAAATATTCATCCTCCGGCAGAGTTTTTAGCATCTGAGGGTCGCAAATTACAAATTCAGGCTGTCGGAAATTGCCAATAATGTTCTTCACTGAACCGACATTTACGCCATTCTTGCCACCCACGCTTGCATCGACCTGAGAAAGCAAGCTGGTTGAAATAAAACCAAAACCAACACCACGCATATAAACAGATGCGAGAAAACCAGCTATGTCGCAGACTACACCACCACCTACCCCGATTATGAATCCGTTACGGTCAAGACCCAGATTTAGCAGCTTACCTGCCAAGTCATTAATAACCTCAAGGTTTTTACTTTTTTCACCGGGAGTAATTGAAATAAAAGGTAATCCGGAAAATTGTTTTCCATAAAACTTCAGAATATTGTCATCAGTTATAATTACGGCTTTCTTTTCCGGAACATATTTAATAAAACTTGTCCATTCTTCTCCTATATGTACATCAGATTTACTATCGGGTGTTTTTATTGTAATTTTCTCCAAGATGTCAAAATTTATTTTTAAAGTTACTAATTCCGGTGCTATAGCTTATAAGATCAATCAAAATTTTGCCATTTCAACTTTCACTAAGCTCCAGCCAGCGCATCTCTTTTTCATTAAGCAAAGACAGAATTTCTCCGAAACGACCGGATTTGAGGTACAGGTCATCCGGATTCAAAGCACCTCTATTCATCTCTGATTCAATTAATTTCTTTTCTGCCTCAAGAGCATTAATTTCGACTTCAAGTGATTCCAGTTCACGTTTTTCCTTAAAAGTCAGTCCCTGCTTTCGTTCTCTCTTCCAATTATTTGTCTGAAGAATTTCAGAATTGAATATTTTTTCGGTTCTTGCTGCAGAAATAGATATTTCATCGTCCTCCTGTTTATTCCTCATCTGCGTGTAATTTCCGGGAAAATCTTTAATTATCCCATCACCCTTACACTCGAAAATATGATCCACAACTTTGTCCATAAAATACCTGTCGTGTGAGACAACGATTACACATCCTTTAAAACCTGCCAGATATTCTTCAAGCACATTAAGTGTAAGTATATCAAGGTCGTTTGTTGGTTCATCAAGTATAAGGAAATTTGGATTCTGCATCAGAACAGTCAAAAGATATAGCCGGCGTTTTTCCCCGCCGGATAGCTTCCTAATAAATGTATATTGCTTTTCAGGCGGAAAGAGGAAGTAATTCATGAACTGCGTAATTGATAGCGTACTCCCGTTACTGACTGTAACATTTTCTGCAATTTTCCTGACAGCATCAATTACTGTCATTTCTTCATCAAACTGAATCCCCTCCTGCCTGTAATAACCGAATTTTATGGTTTCCCCTTTATCAACTGAACCGTCATCAGGAGCAATCAGCCCCGTAATAATGTTTAAAAGTGTTGTTTTACCTGTCCCGTTCCTGCCAACCAGCCCAACCTTCTCAAACCTGTTGAATTTATAAGAGAAATTTCTAATAAATGTCACATTATCAAAGGATTTGGACACATTATGTAACTCGAGGATCTTTTTACCCATCCTCGAGATATTTACATTTATGTTAATTGCCTTCTCTTCCTGCCTTCCGATTGCCTTCTCCTTTAAATCATAGAAGGATTCTATTCTTGACTTTGCCTTATGTCTGCGCGCTTTGGGCATCCTTCTCATCCATTCAAGTTCAGTCCTTAAGATGTTTCGTGCCTTTTCGACATTAGCTTTTGCGGAGTCTTCTCGTTCCTGCTTTTTCTCAAGGAAATATTCATAATTCCCGTCATATCTGAATAATTCCCTGTCTGACAATTCCAGAATGACATTACATACCCGGTCAAGAAAATACCTGTCATGAGTTACCATCAGCAATGTTTTGGCAGACCTTGTGAGATAATCTTCAAGCCACTCAATCATATCAAGATCAAGATGGTTTGTAGGTTCGTCAAGGATTAAAAGGTCACAATCTGTAACCAGAATTTTTGCGAGTGCCACTCTCTTTTTCTGTCCTCCTGACAAATTCATTATCAATGCATTAAGGTCGGGTAATTTTAGTGTGAATAGTATCTGTTTTACCTGAACTTCATAATCCCAGGCCTTAAGATCATCCATCTTTACAATCATCTCCTGGATAAGTTTGTCGTTGCCGGAGAAAAGACTCTTTTCATAATCTCTGATAACTTTTACAAGATCGCTGTCAGTACTGAAAAGCTCGTCGAGAACTGAGTTAGACTCATTTAGTTTCGGGGATTGTTCCAGGTATGACATTCTGAGACCGCGCCGTAGATTTATACTGCCTTCATCCGGAAGTTCCTTACCATATATAATATCAAGCATTGAAGATTTTCCGGCACCATTAACGGCAATAAGTGCAACTTTATCGCCGCTATTTATGTTGAGGTCAATATTTTCAAATAACAGATTATCCCCTATTCTTCTCGAAATTTTATTTGCCTGCAGATAACTTATCATAAAAACAGCTTTAAGATGCAAAGATAAAAAGTGTTACCTTACCAGCATCATTTATCACTCTCAGTATGAAACTTAAAGAAAGATATCGGGAAACAATAGCATACTTTCTTAAGAACGATCCGGAACCGGAAACTGAACTAGAATATAAAGATCCCTTCGAACTTCTGGTAGCAGTAATTCTTTCAGCCCAATGTACAGATAAGAGAGTAAATATGATAACTCCTGCTCTGATTGCAGCATATCCAGATGCAGAATCGATGGCAGGAGCAACACCTTCAGAGGTATTCGGGTTTATTAAATCATGCACATACCCAAATAATAAATCGAAGCATCTTGTAGGGATGGCAAAGATGCTGATGGAAAAATTTGGCGGAAAAGTTCCTGCAGAACCAGATCTCTTACAGCAATTGCCTGGAGTTGGGAGAAAGACTGCAAACGTAATCGCATCTGTGGTATTTAAAAAACCTGTAATGGCAGTCGATACCCATGTATTCAGGGTTGCAAAGCGAATCGGTCTGGCCGATAATGCAAAAACACCTCTGGATGTTGAGATCCGGTTATCAGAGAATATTCCGGTAGATCTGATTCGTCATGCACATCACTGGCTTATTCTTCATGGAAGATATGTATGCAAGGCCAGAAAACCCGAATGTATTAAATGCGGATTATCAGAATTTTGCAAATACTATTTAAAAACCCTGAAAACTAAAAGTTCAATTTGATTAAAACCAAGCTGAGAAGTTTAATATCTATTTTTCATGGCAATTTCTTATTTTTAACCTGAAATTTTTAATGATTATTTAATGGGCCTGAAAGAAAGCTTAAAAAGATTAATGGATGCCGGTCAACCTGATGAGCAGGAAATTGACTCCCTCAATCCTAAAAAAGCAAGCAATTCTGAAATAGCAAAGGAGATGACATTTAAATCATTCTCCAATGCTGCTAACCCTATGGCAATAAGTAACATGGAGTCCGGTATTTATGTAGATGTGAATGATGCATTCCTAAAAGCCCTTGGTTACAGCAGGAAAGAAATAATTGGCTACACATCAGATGACATACAGGTTTTTGCTGATATTGAAGAGAGTAATAAATATATCCGCCTTCTTTCGAAATTCAAACAAGTGACGAACTTTCCTATCAATCTGAAAAAGAAAGATGGAAATAAAAGTCCTTTTCTTTTTTCATCTGAAACAACTAAAATGGGTAATGAAGTTTATCTTCTTACCTCATATAGTATGGCAAGTAATTTGAAAAATGAATTTATGACCTCAGGGAACGCTTCAATAATAAATGAGATATTTGAAACTGTCAGCAGTTATCTTGCCTTATTTACTATTACTCCGGACCACAAATTTTTTATTAAGGATATAAATCATAAAGTCGAAGAGATTGAGCATGTCCATAAATGGGAAGTTGTTAATAAGTGTATAAATGACACTTATTTATTCAAACAAACAAGGCTTGTCGAATTATTGAATCTTCTGCTATTAACTGGAGAGCCCCGTAAACTTACATCCTCTCCTGATAATGATTCTGAAGGTTATTATGTAGGGTTTATCCTATCCAATGGAGACTATGTAATTACATGGGAACCAGGGTATTTACAAAAGACAAGAGAGAAGGAGATAATTAAGCACGGGTCTGTTTTTGAAAAGCTCTCTGGTTATCTTCCTGAATTGATTTATGAGGTGGATCTGGAAGGAAAAGTGACATATGCCAATACTCAGGGATTGATGTATTTTGGTTACTCAAAGAGTGATTTTGACGATGGCATGTCAATAGGAGACATATTTCCACCGGAGGAACTTCAACTGGTTCGCAAAAACCTGGAAACACTAATGAGTCCGGAAGAAACAACAAATAACAGGTATTTTGCCCTGAAAAAAGACAGAAGTCTCGTTCCGGTCGCTACCAAGACATTTGGCGTTTTTCATAATGGAAAATTGACAGGTTACAGAGGTGTTGTAACCGATATAAGTGACCAAAAGAAATTTGAGGAACAGATTATCAGGGAAAAAGCTTTTCTTGAAAACCTTATAGATTCAACACCTGAAGCAATAGTAATTACTGATATACCTGGAAAAGTAACACTTGTAAATAAAGAGTTTACAAACCTTTTTGGGTTCGCACCTGAAGAGGCTGTTGATAAATACATTGACGATCTTGTTGTTCCTGACGAGCTTAAAGATGAGGCTGTACAGATTGATGAAATGTCCCTTCAACATAGAAAAGAGTTAAGAGATACTGTCAGAAAAGACAAATCCGGAAATAAAATCCATGTTTCACTTATAGCATCAACAATCGTTATAAATGATGTAAAAGTTGCCCATCTGGGTATATACAGGGATAATACAACCGAAAGAAAAAATCAGCTCATCCAGAAGATACTTTTCAATATTTCAACTGCAGCATTAAAACAGTTTGATATTAAAGATATTTATCCCACAATCGTTTCAGAGCTCAGTAAGATATGGGATACAAATAATTTCTTTATCGCACTTTACGATAAAGCTTCACAAACAATTTCACTTCCTTTCTTCTCTGATGAAAAAGATAGCTTCAACGAAATTCCTATTAAAGGAACAATAACAGGCTGGGTTATTAATAATAACAGATCAGTGCTTCTGAAGGAAGAAGACCTCAAAAAGATGGAGGACACCGGTGATATAGAAGTGGTTGGGACGCCATGCAAAGTGTGGATGGGAGTACCACTCAGAGTTGAAGGTGAGACAATAGGTGTGATTGTTCTTCAGGATTATAATTCAGAAGATAAGTTTTCCCCTGAAGACCTTAATATTTTGGATTTTATTGCAAATCAGATTGCAATTACTATTCAAAGAAGAAAAATGCTTGATAATCTGATACTTGCACGACAGAAAGCAGAGGATGCGGCACAATCCAAACAGACTTTCATGTCAACCATGAGTCATGAGATAAGGACACCGCTCAATGAGGTAATAGGTATTTCAAATCTGTTGATGCAGGGCAACCCGCGCGAAGATCAGATGGATCTTATTAAGACTTTAAGATTTTCCTGCAATCATCTTATGACTCTGGTAAATGATGTACTCGATTACAATAAAATGGAATCAGGCAAGATTGTATTCGAGCAAACTCAGTTCAGTCTTACCGATTTTCTCGATGAGATAAAAAGATCATTTTCATTCAGAGCAAAAGAGAAGATGCTGGAATTTGAAATAATCAGAGAAAATAATCTACCGGATTCTGTTGTAGGAGATCCTATCAGGCTCAACCAGATTTTGTCAAATCTCTTATCCAATGCCCTGAAGTTCACTCTTAACGGAGGGATAAAAATTCTTGTAGCTGAAACAGGGAGAATTGGTAATCAGTCAAAATTGGAATTTAAGGTTGTTGACACAGGAATTGGTATACCAAAAGAAAAACATACTGATATTTTCGATAGTTTCACGCAGGCATCAGCAGATACGACGAGACGTTTCGGAGGAACAGGCCTTGGATTGGCAATCTGTAAAAAACTGATTGAAATGCTGGGAGGAAAAATAAGAGTAGAAAGTGAGCCCAATAAAGGATCGGTTTTCATTTTCGACATTTCAGTAGAGATATCAGAAGAGCTGACTCCGGGGAATCAAGTAGTTACGACTGAATCGTTCAGAAAACTGGAAGGTAAAAAAATACTTGTCGCAGAAGACAATAAAATCAACTTTTTTGTGGCTAACAAATTCCTGTTGGGCTGGGGAATGATTGTATCGCATGCTGAGGATGGTCAGGTAGCCCTGGAAATGATTGAAAAAGAAGATTTTGATATGATCCTGATGGACCTTCATATGCCTATACTGGATGGAATTGAAGCAACCAGAATTATAAGAAAATCAGATAATCCTAAAATAAGAGAAATTCCTATAATTGCTCTGACCGCAGCGATAATGTCCGAAAGCCATGATAAGATTGATGATCTTAACATCAATGATTATGTACTTAAGCCATTCAAACCCCAGGATCTTTATAACAGAATTCTGAAGCATATCAGGTAGAGGTGTGAGGTGTGAGCCACCTTTGCTAAAGCTTCGGTGGCCAAAGGGTGTGAGGTATGAGGCAGATTATTTTATACAAAATCTGTTTATATAACCTGTAGATTTTTTATTTCCCAGGGTCATGGCTGTTCTGAAATCGTGGCACGCATCTTCTGTTTTTCCATTATTGAGAAGCGCTATACCCTTATTAAACCAGGAATCAGAATTAGCCGGTTGAATGTCGAGTGCCATGCTATAATCATTTATTGCAGAATCCCATGTTTTGGAAACAAAATATGCATTTCCCCTGTCAATATAACATTCAGGATCGTTTGGGTGAAGTTTCAGATTTCTTGAGAAATAATCAAGTGCCATCAGGTTATCGCCGGATTGAGCTTCTATCTTTCCGGCAAAGCTCAATGCTGCTTTATTTTCGGGATAAAGGTCAAGAAATCTTGTAATATCCTTTATAGCCTTTTCTGTTTCTCCGGTTTTATTATAGCATTCTGCCCTCAGTATGAACAAATCAGCATCTGCAATACCCATATCTATAAGCTCACTGTAAGATTGTGAGGCTCCTGAAGGATTGGCAGATGCTGACTGGGCTTTTGCCAGCAATCTTAAGTAAGTTTCGTTCTTTTTGTCAGCATCCAGAAGCTTTGTCAGGATAGTGGTACTCTCATTATATTTGCCCTGCGACAGTTCTACCATAGCTTTTGCATACCGGGTATTCGGATCGTCACTGTAATCGGCAGTTAGTTCATTTAGCACAGTACCTGCATCTTCTGTTTTTCCGATTGAAACATAATATTCAATTTCCGATATTTTTTTCTCAGGAGTATTATATCTCTCCTTTTTCCAGAACTGTCTCCAATCCGGTGTGTTTTCGATTAATGAAAAGGCAGCATCTAACATAATCATCTTTTCACTTTTCTTAAAAGGTGAGTTTATACTAGTCTCAAGATGACTCAAAGAACTAACTGCATCTCCCTTCAATGCCGATATCCTGGCAAGTCCATATTCTCCTGAGGATATTGATAATGCATTGGCAGACTGGAAATCTGCTGTTGCACTTTTATAATCACCTCCGGCCATATATGCTTCAGCTCTTTCAATATAAAATCTATAGTCCTTGTTTTTCAACAATCCTTCAGACAGAAGCGATATTGCTTCCATGCTTTTCCCTGATTCAATAAATGCTTTTGCCTTTAAAAGGTAATCAACCGGTTGTTGAGCAAAAATCAGACCTGCAAAAGCCAAGGAATTCAACAAAACCAAAAATCTCTTCATCATGAATACAATTAAATTATTTATTCAATTCCTTATTAGTGGCTCCTTTTTCAGTTATTACATGAACAAAACCTGAGAGGTGAAATAACACAACACCTGAAATCCGCCTCTCCCACACATCGCATTCGTAGAAATATACTCCGGGAGATACGACATTACCTTTATAAGTTCCATCCCAGTCAATCTTCGGATCGCTTGCCCGGAATAGCATCAGCCCATTCCTGTTAAATAACTTAAAATCAATTTTTTCAACGAGCCCGGACGTTTTTGCAACCAGTCTGTCGTTGATATTATCTCCATTCGGGGTGAATACATTGGGAATTTCATAAAAGTTGCATGAATCAACACACATCATAGCTGATTTGGCACTCTCATTTCCTGCTAAATCATATGCTGAAATAGAATAACAACCGGCAATTACATCGCCAGTAAAATGTTTGTAAGAAAAGACATTCTTGTCAACGATGGTGGCTAGAATGGAAAGGTCCCCGGCACCTGGAAGTTTATAATATATTTTGTAGCCTGCCACATCAGAAAAGCACCCTGGATCAGACACCTTCCATCTTAACATATTATAAAGGCTGTCGCACTGGGATGATAAATTAAAATCAGGTATGCATGGTGGTTCATTGTCAACAGGCGTCGAACACGCAGATTCTGAAAAATTAATCAGGTTCCTGGGAAGGCCAGGACTTTGGTATGCGCCGGTCGACCTTATAAAATAGCAATACTGTTTCCCGTTTTCCAGTCCAATATCCATATATGTCAGCAAATTGGATGTTCCTACAGAATCATACTTCAATGTTGTTTCATTTTTCCTGAAAATGTCGTACTTACTGTTGATCCATGGGACATTTCTAAGAAAAGTAAATTTTGATTTGCGGTCCCCGGGAAGGACTTCCATGAATAATGATGAGGCATATGAAGGGTCGCCAATCAGGAATCTGTTTCCTGCAGCGTTGTTATATAACTCAATTTTATAAATAAAGGCCTTTGTCTGTGTATTTATCAGTGTATCAACAAAAACCGTATCGCTAAGATTGACACTTGGTATTGATTTGATAAAAGTATAATTCGTACCAGTTACCCCCTCTGCACGATAGATCATGTATTCATATGGACCATAGGCGTTTGGAATAGTATCAAGTCTGTTAGGCTTTTGCCAGGCCAGGTAAATAGAACCATTAACCGGATCGGTATTTCTTACACTTACATTTCTGATCACGGGGAAACCTGAAACCAGCATGGATATAATCTCATTCGATGCTTTGCTCTCAGTTCCATTCGGATATACAGCCACTATCCTGTAAGCGTATTCTTTTCCATACTGCAGACCCTGACCATTGTCCGTATCAATATAAGTAACAGATGAACTTCCTGAAATATAACCGATCTTTACAAATCCGGTCGAAACGGGAAGGCTGGATGTACAGGAATCAGGTTTAAATGAAGTTGCACCCTCCCTCCTGTAAATACTGAAGCCAGCTATGAAAGTCGTACCATAATTCTTCCAGTTAATCCTGATGAATTTTCCTTCCGGAGCAGCCGATGTAATAGATGGTGGAGGACCCAGAACTTTAATTTTAAAATGTTTAATGTCGAACAGCTTTAAATCAGCATTATCATCCTCCGCTTTAATTATTACATCGTAGGGCTGATTTCTGACAACTTTATGACATGGGATCCATCTGAATCTTGATACTGAACTTCCCGGAATCGCGCTGACTTTAATAAATTGAGGGATGCAGTCTGTAAAGCTGAAGATACCCGAGGTTGCCTTTAAAAGTATATTATCTTTATCCTTATCGGTACCAGTAATTAAAAAATTGACAGTATCTCCTGCCTGAACGCACAGGTCTTTGAGGGGTCCGATTACTGGTGGATTGTTTTTTGTATTATAAACCTCTATCTGCATGTCTCTCTCCACAACTCCTATTTTTTTGCCGTTTCTCCATTCCTGTATCTCCATCGCCACATTATATTTACCTGTGTCAACCGGGGTATCCCAAACCAGATCTCCGCTTATAGAATCTACATAGAATTTATTTGAAGCTTTTGGGTATGTGTAACCTTCAATGGGTTTACCATCTTCTCTTTCACAAGGTGTTAGCATATAGGATAAGCTATCGCCATCAGGATCATAGGCTGCAGGATTGTGAATGAAAATATGTCCTTTGGCAGCCTTATCATACGGAGGGTTTAAAAGAACCGGAGTAGCGTCCCGGCCCATAGCCGGATTGACAATCAGAGTTGTGTGCAAGGCGAAGACCACATTAACTGAATTTGGAATATTTTTAACGCCATAATTTCTGTTAGGGTCCTGAACAACAATCTTATAAATACCGGGGCCGGGGAACGTATGCGTGGTTATATACACATTTTTACGGTAATAATTAGGCAGGGCAATAATAGAATCTCTGTCAGCGACAGAAGAAGTATTATCTCCCCATTCTACCGTAAGCTGAGGTCTGTCCGCATAACTAAGTGTATAAGTGAACGTGGTTAGTTTAATCTGGTACGTAAGATCAGAAAGTTGTACATAAGTTATTTCTCCGGCTCTGTTATGTGTAGCAGAAAGGTTTAAGAACCAGAAAAAAAGAAAAATCAATATCAGGAGTTTCTTAATCATCTTCATTTTTTTCTCACAATTATTTTACGATGAAATTCTGTTCCTGTTTTTCAGCAGTGAGCTTAATGCCCTCTTCATAGTCACCGTACCTGAATATCAATAAGTTAGATTGATCTTTATAAAGATCTGTCATTATCAGGTTCTTAACCCGATAGTTTTTAGATTTCTTGTTATTGTTGAAAACCAGGTTCATTTTCAATTCACCGTCAGATGATTCCAAAGTTAAGAGTTTGCCATCAAGCTTTTTTCCCTCTGCAAAAATCTGCACCTTTTCATTAAGATATTTCCTCAGAAGTGGTTCAGCTGTTTCCTTCTTTGCAATAAAATCAAATCTTGTGGAATCATCACCCGTCAGTAACCTGTAATCCAATAAAAAGTCATCAGCATAGATTTTCAGAAAAACGTTAAAAGAATCTGATTTTTCAGAATATTCCACACTCAAGAGTGATACATGTAACGGGTGTGTAAGAACAATGAATGACAGAATAAAAAATTTTAACATTTCCCATGGTTGATTACCAGTAAATACCCACAAAAATCAGACCAGAAAGATTCTTATTCAATAATGTTTACACGATCTTTCAGATAATTAACTGACCCGACTTCAATAAATGAAAATCCTGATCCGCCCGAGAAGTTCCCGGCCAGCACAACAACAATATCGTCTGCCTGCAGGTCGTGATCCACTGTAAGGTTTTTTAACGCGATATGGATAAATTCATCAATCGACTTTTTTCTTTCCTGATAACTTGTATAAACACCATAAGAGAGAGCCAGTTCACGCATTGTCCGAGTTGAATAGCACTGTGCCAGAATGAGATTGATGCCTCTGTACGCTGCCATATCCCTGATAGATCTTCCAAGGGTTGTATCTGCTATTATGCCTCTGGCTCCTATCCTGATAGAAGTTTTTACAGCCACTTTTGCCAGGTAAGAAGATATTTCGCCCGCAAAATCTGCTGAAGGAAGCTCAAGGTATTTTTCCTTGTTAAATTCCACCTCATTTGCCACTTTCGTCATGGTCTTTACAGATTCCACAGGGTACTTTCCGCTTGCAGTTTCTCCGCTTAGCATAATTGCATCGGTCTGGGAATAAATGGCATTTGCAACATCACTCACTTCTGCCCTCGTAGGTCGTGGGTTAGTGATCATTGAATGAAGCATTTGCGTTGCGACAATGACCGGTTTCCTCTTATGAATACATTTCCCGATAATTATACGCTGAATTCCTGGGATTTTTTCATAAGGGATTTCAATTGCCAGGTCTCCTCTAGCTACCATAATTCCATAAACATTTTCAAGAATTTCATCGATGTTATCTACGCCTTCCTGGTTCTCAATCTTTGCAATTATTTTGATTCCGCTTTCGGCTTCATTCAGAATTGACTGGACATCAAGTACATCCTGCTTTGATCTTACAAATGAATGAGCAATAAACTCTATATTCTGCTCAATTGCCATCTTTATAAACAAACGGTCTTTCTCCGTCAACGATGGCAGACATATCTTGACACCCGGGATATTAACACTTTTCCTCGATCCAAGAAGACCATCATTTTCAACCAGACATTCAAGACTGTTTCCGTGTCTGCCGGTTACTTTCAGTTCTAGCTCTCCGTCATCAATAAGTACCAGTGAACCTAGCGGAATATTTTCAGCAAAAGCTTTGTAAGTTACATTAACTGAGCCATTTTCTGTCTTCTTATCAGGATCACCTGTAATATTTATCGTAGTTCCTTTTCTTAATTGAACGGGAGAATCACAAATTGTTGTCCTTATTTCCGGTCCTTTAGTATCGATAAGAATTGCAATTTTATCAGATACCTCACGGGCATTTTTTATTATTTTTAATGCTCCTTCAATATTGAGATGAGCGGAATTGATTCTTATCACATCCATACCAACTTCAAATAATTCCTTTAGGAATGCCGTTTCACAATTTTTGTCAGATATTGTGGCAACGATTTTGGTTCTTTTTCTATTCATTTACCTTGCTTTGAGTTCTTTAATAATTCAATAAGAGCTTCTATGGCAAGCTTATATCCAAACAAGCCTAATCCAATAATACTTCCCGTACAATACCTTCCAACTATACTGTTATGTCTGAAACCTTCCCTGGCTGATATATTTGTAATATGTACTTCAATGACAGGGGCACTGACTGCAGAAACAGCATCAGCAATTGAAACTGAAGTATGTGTGTATCCACCTGAATTGAGGATTATCCCGTCAAAATCAAATCCTATCTCATGGATTTTATTTATGATCTCACCTTCAACATTAGACTGGAAATATTCGATCCTGATCCCCGGGAACAATTTATGTAAAGAGCCTAAATAATCTTCAAATGAGATATTTCCATATTTCTCAGGCTCTCTTCTGCCAAGAAGATTGAGATTTGGCCCATTGATAATCTGAATTTTCATAACTATTTCTTTTTAGTCTCAATAATTTTAACTTATAGAAATACTATGCAAAGTTTATTAAAAAAACCGGATAAATCTCTCTTTTCTTAACTTTGCAAATTTGCAAGAGACAAAAATAAATAATAATGCAGATAATTTGCGGATTTGATTCAGTACTGTTCAATTCGAAGATTTAAAAAATACTTCTTTTCATGAGCCTTAACTGGAAACAATCAATTAAAGACTTCGAAAACTATCTGAGGCTTGAAAAATCTCTTTCACAGAATAGCATTGAAGCCTATCTCAATGATGTCTCAAAGCTTGACTTCTTTTTAACTGAAAATGGGAAAGAGACGTTGCCTGCACAAGTGCAATATTCTGATCTTAAAGAATTTCTGATCTGGTTCAATAAAAATAATAATAATGCCAGAACTCAATCACGCACTCTTTCCGGAATCAGGGCCTACTTCAAATTTCTTTTAATCGAGGGTGAAATTACAGAGAATCCTTCATCACTTATAGAATCCCCAAAAATAGGACTTAAACTTCCGGAAGTTTTGTCAATCGAAGAAATCGACCGTATGGTTGATGTTATTGATCTGAGCAGACCCGACGGGCATCGTAACAAGGCTATTATAGAAACATTATATGGCTGTGGTTTAAGGGTTTCCGAGCTTGTTGGACTAAAACTTACTGACATTCATTATGAAGATGGTTATATAATTGTTACAGGAAAAGGAAGCAAACAAAGGCTGGTACCAGTCAGTGGAAAAGCCTTGAAAGAGATAGATTTGTATAAAACTGACAGAAACAGGCTGCCCGTAATTAAGGACATTAACGTATTGTTTTTAAACAGGCGTGGAAGCAGACTTACCAGGGTAATGATATTTACAATAATTAAAGATCTCGCTGCCAGGGCAGGAATAAAAAAGAATGTCAGCCCACATACCTTCAGACACTCATTTGCAACGCACATGATTGAAGCAGGAGCAGATCTGAGAGCAGTCCAGGAGATGCTTGGGCATGAGTCAATTCTAACGACTGAGATATATACACATATCGACAGAAGCTACCTCCGTGATACACTTATGATGTTTCATCCAAGAGCATAGCGGATGAGTTATTTCGGATTTTTTTGCAATCTCCAATGAACTTTTTTTTCAATTACAAGTATTATATTTGTACAATTTTTATTTGATCTAAATTAATACAAAGTGAATTATCTAAACATTTTTTGGTCAGAGTTAATCTATATCCTAACTGAAATGTCACCCTACCTTCTTCTTGGGTTCATATTTGCAGGCCTGCTGCATCTTCTTTTTCCCAAAAAGATAGTCAGGAAATATGTTGGACAGAATAATCTGAGATCAGTTTTTAACGCGGCATTGATTGGCGTTCCCCTTCCTCTATGTTCCTGTGGTGTAATACCAACCGGGATATCATTATTCAAGCATGGCGCATCTAAGGCATCTACAGTATCATTTCTTATTTCGACACCACAGACCGGAGTCGATTCAATATTCGTGACTTATTCGCTATTGGGCCTTCCGTTTGCTATCATCAGACCCATTGTTGCATTTGTCACAGGATTATTCGGTGGTATGGTCACAAAAAAGGTTGATCCCTCAAATTCAGAAATAATTGCTGAAAATATTGAAAACGGTGATGAAATGCCAAAGGGATTTTACCCTAAAATTAAAGAGATGTTCAGATACTCATTTATTGAGTTCCTTCAGGATATTTCAAAATGGCTTGTAATTGGATTATTGATAGCTGCCTTGATTGCTGCTATCATTCCGGATAATTTTTTTGTCAATAAGCTACCCAGCAACTTTGTGGGTATGCTTATAATTCTGGTAATATCCGGACCTGTCTATATATGTGCGACTGCATCTGTCTCTCTTGCAGCTGTTCTTATGATGAAAGGTTTTTCACCTGGAGCCGCTCTTGTACTTCTTATGGCTGGTCCGGCAACAAATGCAGCAACTATTACCATGATTGGAAAAGTCCTTGGGAAAAAATCTTTATTCAGTTATCTGGGAACAATAATTACCGGGGCATTAATTTCCGGTCTATTTATCGATTATTTCCTGCCCCCTCAATGGTTCAAACTATCAGAGCACTTCGGACATATGGGTCATAACCACCAGGAGATGCTTCCAATGTGGCTTAAAACCGGATCTGCAATTCTTCTATCACTTCTTATTATGAATGGCTATCTACAGAAATATCTCATAAGCAGAAAAATCAATATAGCGGCAACAGCTTCAAACAGGTCTGTTTTTGATTCTGACAAGGTCACAACAATTCATGTCGGAGGAATGACCTGTAATCATTGCAAAGAAAATGTCGAAAACAGCATCATGTCTGTTAAAGGTGTTGAAGAGGTCGAAGTAGATCTGACAACGGGTATCGTCAATATAAAAGGAAAATCTTTTGATATGAAGAAAATACTGTCAGGAATTAAAGATATAGGATATCAAATCAAATGCGAGGACATTTAAAGTCCTCTTTTTTATTTACTTACAGATTTATAAATTCATTTTTCCCGGATTTCAATTATTCAAATTTATGTATTAACTTTGCGACTTATTTTGCAAAAATTATTATTCAAATCTCATTCAAATTCATCAATTATGTCACAAGTTAAAAGAGTTTATTCCTTTGGAAGTAAGAAGGCTGAAGGCAAAGCAGATATGAAGAACCTGCTCGGTGGTAAGGGTGCAAATCTTGCAGAAATGTGTCTGCTGAGTCTGCCTGTTCCGGCCGGTTTTACTATAACAACAGAAGCCTGTGTTGAATATTACAATAATGATTGTGTTCTTCCGGTTGATTTAATGCCAGAGGTCTGGGCAGCAATGAAACTTACGGAACAGACGATGGGAATGAAATATGGTGATCCCCAGAATGCACTTCTCGTTTCATGCCGTTCAGGTGCAAGAAAATCAATGCCTGGAATGATGGATACAGTCCTGAATATAGGTCTCTGTTCTGAAACAATTCCCGGCTTCCTGAAAAAGACAAATAATCCACGTTTCGTATGGGATTCTTACCGCCGTCTGATTATGATGTATGCCGACGTTGTGATGGAAAAGGCTGAAGGTGTCGAACTTGGTGAAGGAAAAGGCATCCGTAAACAACTCGATGAGATGCTGGATGAATTCAAAAAGAAAAAAGGATACAAATCAGATACTGAAATAAATGCAGAAGAGCTTAAATTGCTTTCTGTAGATTTTAAGAAAAAAGTAAAAGAGGTTCTTGGCAAACCTTTCCCCGATGATGCGAAAGAGCAACTTGAAGGTTCAATTAAAGCTGTTTTCAAGAGCTGGAACGGGAAAAAAGCAGTCTCTTATAGAAGGATTGAAGGAATTCCAGATGATTGGGGTACAGCTGTAAACGTACAGGCTATGGTATTTGGCAACATGGGTGATTCTTCGGCAACAGGTGTTGCATTTACACGTAACCCTGCTACCGGTGAAAACCTTTTCTATGGAGAATGGCTGGTAAATGCTCAGGGTGAAGATGTTGTGGCTGGTATAAGAACACCTAGCCCATTGAACGATGATACAAAGAACGAACAGAATAAGCATCTCCACAGCATGCAGGAAGCTATGCCCGGAACTTACAAAGAACTATGTGATATCCGTAATATTCTCGAGAAATCATTTCATGACATGCTCGACATTGAATTCACAATCCAGGAAAACAAACTTTATATGCTTCAATGCCGTGCCGGGAAACGAACAGGTACCGCAGCTCTGAATATGGCAATGGACATGCTGAAAGAGGGTTTGATTGATGAGAAGACTGTTGTATTGAGAGTTGACCCTGCACAGCTTGATGAGCTGCTGCACCCTATCTGCGATCCCGCTGTCGAGAATAAAGTAAAAATTGCTGTTAAAGGCTTACCGGCAGGACCTGGAGCTGCAGTAGGAAAAGTAGTATTTACTGCTGAAGATGCTGTAGCATGGTTCCGAAAAGGTGAAAAAGTTATCCTTGTCCGTGAAGAGACCAATCCGGAGGATGTCGAAGGAATGCGCGCGGCTGAAGGCATTCTTACTGCCCGTGGTGGAATGACATCACACGCTGCTCTGGTTGCGCGCGGCTGGGGTAAATGCTGTATTGTTGGTGCAGGTGGCCTCCATGTGGATGCTTCTGCAAAGAAGGCAAAAATAACAGGAACGGATATCGTAATTAAAGAAGGTGATCTGCTTACTCTGAATGGTACAAAAGGTAACGTTTACGTTGGCGCATTGAAGCTTATGGATGCGACAGAAAATCCTCGTTTTCAGGATTTTATGAAGATTGTTGACAAATACCGTAAAATGGGTGTCAGGACAAACGCTGAAACGCCTGAAGATGCAATTATTGCACGCAACTATGGTGCTGAAGGTATAGGACTGTTCCGTACCGAACATATGTTCTATGGAAAAGGTTCTGAACAACCGCTGTTTCTGCTCCGTAAAATGATACTCAGTGCAAATGAGACAGAACGTCGTAAAGCACTCGATGAACTGTATTCCTTTGTCAAAAAAGATATGAAAGCTACAATGGCGGCAATGGATGGATTGCCTGTTACGTTCAGACTTCTTGATCCTCCTCTCCATGAGTTTGTTCCACAAGGTGTAGAAAAACAGGAAGAACTGGCAAAATCCCTGGGAATCAAGAAGGAAGATGTTGCAAAACGTGGTGAAGCCCTGCATGAATCAAATCCAATGATGGGTCATCGCGGTGTCCGTTTGGGAATCACATACCCCGAGGTGACCGAGATGCAGGTGAAAGCAATGTTTGAATCATCATTGGAACTGATAAATGAAGGGAAAAAACCTTATCCAGAGTTAATGGTTCCGGTCACATGTGATGTTGCTGAACTTGATTACACCAAAAAAGTTGTTGACAAAGTTTATAACGAAGTCTGCAAAAAATTTGGTATAAAATCTATTGAATACAAATATGGTACAATGATTGAGATTCCCCGCGCCTGTCTCCTCTCCGACCGTATGGCAAAAACTTCCGAATTCTTTTCATTCGGTACCAATGACCTTACGCAGATGACGTTTGGTTTCAGCCGTGATGATACTGGAGGATTCCTTCATGATTATCTCGATAACAAGATTTTATCGGCTGATCCGTTCCAGACAATTGATCAGGACGGTGTCGGTCAGCTTATTAAGATGTCGGTTGAAAAAGGCCGTGCTACAAGACCAAATCTAAAAGTCGGTATCTGCGGTGAGCAGGGCGGTGATCCGGCTTCAGTTGAATTCTGTTTCAAAGCCGGCCTTACCTATGTGAGCTGCTCTCCATTCAGAGTTCCGATTGCAAGACTCGCAGCATCACAGGCATCAATTAAATTCGGTAAATAATTTTCAAAATTTCTGAAATAAAAGTTAAGAGGTTGTCGAAAAAGTAGTAAAAATAAGAAATCTTTACTTTGTGTCCTT
>Ga0182021_10003467_pt1 | contig 18524 bp, 20 predicted proteins | sample 612E3MmetaG_FD_120493 | JGI IMG/M metagenome (GOLD analysis project Ga0182021, IMG submission 120493) | Permafrost microbial communities from Stordalen Mire, Sweden - 612E3M metaG (Illumina Assembly) | ecosystem: Environmental > Terrestrial > Soil > Wetlands > Permafrost | place: Sweden... | reverse complement strand
GTTCCGTAATACTCCACCATCACCCGCTCGACCAGCGAAGTCGAGGCTCGGCCCGTGCGGACGCCTTGCAAATCGCGTTCGAGAACCTCCACCGCCCGGATCATCTTGTGCTCGGTGGCGGACAACGTCTCGCTGCTCATGCGGGGCTGCCTCCGGTGATCAGGGTGCCGACGGACTCGCCGGCGGCGACCCGGGTGATGTTCTCGGGCTTGTTCAGATCGAAGACTACGATCGGCGTGTCATTCTCCATGCACAGCGACACGGCCGTGGCGTCGAGCACGCGCAGCCGCTGCGCGAGAACTTGCGAGTAGGTCAGGCGCTCGTAGCGCTTCGCCTCGGGGTTGGTGAGCGGATCCGAGTCGTAGACGCCGTCAACCTTGGTCGCCTTGAGAATGATCTCGGCCCCTATCTCCACCGCCCGAAGGGCGGCGGCCGTGTCCGTCGTGAAGTAGGGGTTTCCAGTGCCAGCGGCCAGGATGATCACGCGGCCCTTTTCGAGGTGACGGACGGCGCGACGTCGGATGTACGGCTCCGCGATCTCGTTCATACCGATGGCGCTCATGACGCGAGTCGGTACCCCGGCCCTCTCTATTGCATCCTGCAACGCCAGCGCATTCATGACCGTGGCCAGCATGCCGATGTAGTCGCCGGTGGCTCGGTCCATCCCTTTGGCCGCTGCCGCCAGACCGCGGAAGATGTTCCCGCCTCCAACGACGATGCCGATCTCGATCCCGGTGCTGTGGACCTCCGCGACCTGGGCGGCGATGAAATCGCAGAAGTTCGGATCGACACCATACTGGCGGCTGCCGAGCAGGGCCTCCCCGGAAAGCTTCAGCAGGATGCGCCTATAGCTCGGCCGCTTCGCAATCCCGGCGGCCGGCTCGGGTTCAACCGAACCTGCAGCATCGCCCCTGGCCGAAGTGGCCTCGCTCATCTAGTCCCCCAGTTCGAACCGAACGAAGCGTCGCACCTTGATATTCTCGCCGGTTTTGGCGATCGCTTCAGTGACCAATTCGCCGACGCTGCGGTCCTGATCGCGGAAGGGCTGCTCCAGCAGCACAACCTCGGTGAACCACTTCTTGAGCTGACCCTCAACGATCTGGGCCCGGATGACCTCGGGCTTGCCCGCGGCCGTGTCCGACGCAGCCAGTTCGGCCCTCTTGGCCTCCAGCACTTCGGCCGGGATCGACTCGATCGTCGGATACACCGGCCGAAGGCCGGCAACCTGCATCGCCAGTTCGCGGACGAGCCGCTGGAACTCGGCGGTTCGGGCCACGAAGTCGGTCTCGCAATTGATCTCGATCAGTACTCCGATCTTGCCGCCCGTGTGGATGTAGCTGGCGACGAGGCCTTCGTTGGCCTCCCGACCGGCACGCTTGGCGGCAGCCGCCTGGCCGCGCTCGCGCAGCAGGGCTGTGGCCGTCTCGATGTCGCCGTCCGTCTCCTCGAGCGCGCGCTTGCATTCCATCACGCCCGCGCCGCTCAGTTCGCGGAGAGCCTTGACCATCTCCGCAGTGATCTTCGCCATAGTTGCTTCGTGTCTCCTGTCATCTGCATCCTGGCGGCGGGTCGGCTCGTCGGCCCGACTGCCGGACGATCATCCTTTGAGTCAGTGGGCGCGCGGCGTCTCTTCGCGAGAGCGGGACATCTCCTCGCTCTCGGCTTCGCGCGAATGGGACGGAACCCGCACGCCGGGCAGGAGGACTTCCTCTTCATCAGTGTCGGGCTCGAAGGTCAAAGCCGCGCCTCCGGCCAGAGCTGCCACGAGTTCCTCGGACGCTGCCTCTTCGATCTCGACCTCGGCCTGCGGCTCGGGCGCCTCGGCCTCGACCGTCGCCCTGACGCCCCGCTCGCGCTGGCCTTCAATGCAAGCGTCGGCGACGAGCTGGCAGAGCAGCCTGATGGCGCGGATGGCGTCGTCGTTGGCCGGAATGATGTAGTCGAGCTCGTCGGGATCGACGTTGGTGTCGCCGGTACCGATGATCGGGAGCTCGAGCTTGCGGGCCTCGGTCACGGCAATGCGCTCGCGATGAGGGTCGACGATGAAGACCATGCCGGGCAGCCGCTTCATCTTCCGGATCCCGCCGAAGTGGTCGCGAAGGTGCTCCATCTCTTCGACGAGCTTCGCCGTTTCCTTCTTGGTCAGTCGTTCGAAGTCGCCGCTCGCCTGGCGCGCCTCGAGCTGGTCGAGGAGCGCGATGCGCTTCTTGATCGTAATGAAGTTGGTGAGCATGCCGCCGAGCCAGCGGCGGTTGACGTATGGCTGACCGGCCCGCGTGGCTTCCTCCGCGATCGGCTCCTGGGCCTGCTTCTTCGTGCCGACGAAGAGCACGCTATCGCCACGAGCGATGGTCTCGCGGGCGGCGTCGACAGCGAGATCGAGCCGAGCTTTCGTCTGAGCGAGGTCGATGATGTGGATCCCGTTGCGCTCCGCGAAGATGAACGGGCGCATCTTGGGATTCCAGCGACGGGTCTGGTGGCCAAAATGGACACCGGCCTCCAGAAGCTGTCGCATCGAAACGGACGGCATGAACGAACCTCCTGCGGTTGCTTCCTCCGCAGCGCTCCTGTCGAGAACCGGGAGCCCCGAGACTCGTCCGGCACCGCTCACGACATGGCGGCCCTGCGTGTGATCTCCGCATCTGGCCGCCAGATGGCTGGCCCGGCACGGGAGCCGTCGCGACGCGACGACCGGCGCGGAGTGTAGCACAGCGGCACGCGGACCCAACGAGCGCGCCCACTCGTGACCATCGCGCCCCGGTATCAACCTCCGGCGCTCTCGGCTCACGCTCGACAAAGCTCCGAGGGAGAGTAGGCCTACTCGCCGAGGACGTTGCGGTAGAGACGGGCGCGGGGCCGACCGCCGGGCCCGGGCTCGACGACCGCCAGGTCCACGGCCAGAGGCAGATGCGGCAGCGGCGACCCGTCAGGCAGCCTGCCGCGCTCGAGCAGACGGCCGATGGCGGCGCGAATGTGCGTCTGCTTGCGGCCGTCGAAGGATTCCTCAGCGCCGCCGAAGCTGCGGGATCGCCGCCAGCGAACCTCAACCACCACGAGCCGCCCCGGCGGCCCGGGGTCCGTGGCGATGATGTCCAGTTCGCTCCGGCCGAGATGGACGTTCCGAGCCAGAACGGACCATCCTCGCGCCATGAGCAAGCCGGCTACGAGACATTCGGCGGCATCGCCTGTCTGCTGCAGGATCGTCCGCCCCCCGCCAACCTCGACGGCCCCGTCTTCGCGCAATCGGCGCACCCGCTAGAGCGGGCGCCGATCGATCCCTGAAGGGGCCTCGAAGTCATCCGTCCTGTCGACCTCATCGACGTCGCCGGTCGCGTCCGCGCCGGCATCCTGCCACAGGGACATTTGCTCCCGATTGCGACACAGTGCGAAAGACAACCGGTGTATCGGGCTCAGACCGTGGACGTCGAGCCCGGCTCGGTGCTCGGGAGCCGCGTAGCCCTTGTTTCGCGCCAGGTCGTAACCCGGATACAGGATGTCGTATTCCTCCATGAGCCGGTCGCGGGCAACCTTCGCGATCACCGAGGCCGCCGCCACTGACGCACAGAGTCGGTCGGCCGAAACCAGCACGCGCTGATGCACGGGCACCTCAGGCAGCGACACGGCATCGAGCAGCAGCGCATCGGGCCGAACTGGCAGGCGGGCCGCCGCGAGCGTGCTGGCCAGCAGCGTGGCCTGGAGAATGTTGATTCGGTCGATCAGCTCGGGCCCCACGAAGGCGATCGCCCAGGCGAGCGCGTGAGCCCTTATCTCAAGGTCGAGCCGGCGTCGAACCTCGGGCTTGAGCAGCTTGGAATCGCGCAGACCGTCCGGCTTCCAGTCGGGCGGCAGGATGACCGCCGCAGCCGCCACGGGTCCCGCGAGACAGCCACGGCCCACTTCATCGATACCTGCCACGTGGCGGTAGCCGCGCGACCACAGAATCCGCTCCTCCACGAAGTCCGGGTCCAGGCGGGCCCTATGCCAGACAGCGACCTGAAGACGCCCACCGGCCGAACCTGGGGCGAAAACAGTGGGACCCCGCCGTGCCACGGATGGCGATCGGACGGGGTCCTCGACCGAACCTCCGGAGCGACGAGCACCTGGCATGCCGCTCCAGCTCGCTAGCTGTTGGTGCGTCGCTCGCGCAGCGTCGCGGCCTTCCCGACTCGGTGACGCAGGAAGTAGAGCTGCGCTCGGCGTGCCTGCCCGTGGCGCACCACTTCGATCTTGTCTATGCGCGGGCTGTTGATCTTGAAAGTGCGCTCGACACCGACGCCGCTGGCAATACGGCGAACCGTGATCGACTTCTGGATCCCGCCCGCCCGAAGACGCATTACCGTTCCTTCGAAGACTTGAATGCGTTCGCGGGTTCCTTCCACCACTCGAGCCGAGACGCGCACGGTGTCGCCCGGGCTGAGTTCCGGAATGTCCGTCCGGATCTGTTCCTGGGTGATCTCTTCGAGCACGTTCACGATCGATCCCTACTTCTTGCGGCGGCGCGGCTGCGCGGCGACGGCTATGTGGCCCGCAGCGGCGCTGCGATGAAGGCACAACTGATCAGGCCGCCGGGGCGGCCGACGGCGAAGCTTAGCACAACGGAGCCGCCGATCACGGTCGACCGCCTTACGGCCGGGTGAGAAGCACATGCGCGGGCGGGTTACTTGCGCCAGGCCCAACTTGCTCAACGAGGAGCACGATCCGTCTCGAGACCGGGCAAGCTGGACGGCTACCTCCCGGCTGTCGAGGTCCAACGACTCACGCCCACCCGTTCGGCCCTGGATTGTCGGCCGGATCGTCTCGTCAACGAACGGCGCGGGCGAAGCATGTCAAGACCTTCCGGCCCGGCGCGCAGTCGCCGCTGGGATCATCAGTCCGCTTCGCCGGCTTCCGACTCTTCGGACCCCAACTCAGCCAGCGCCTTCGACTCTTCCCTGCTCAGGGCGCGGCCCTCGAGGAGCTCCGGCCGGCGCGCGGCCGTTCGACGAAGGGCTTCCTTGAGGCGCCACTTGCGGACGGCCTCGTGGTGGCCGCTGGTGAGCACCGCCGGCACTGTGGCGCCGCCGAACTCCGGCGGACGCGTGTACTGCGGATACTCCAGGAGCCCAGTCGTGAACGACTCCTCCGTGGTGGACTCGGCGTCGATCGCGCCCGGCAGGAGCCTCAGGATCGTATCGACGATGACCAGAGCCGGGATCTCCCCGCCAGACAGTACGTAGTCGCCGATCGAAAGTTCGAGATCGATCATCGACCTGACCCGCTCGTCGACGCCCTCATATCGAGGACACAGGATGATCAGATGCTCGCGCCTCGCCAGATCGTGGGCGCGCGATTGCACGAAGACCTCACCACCCGGGTCGAGCAGGATGACCGTGCTGTCCGGCCGCCGCAGGACGTCGAGGGCGGCGGCCACGGGCTCAGGCCGCAGGACCATTCCCGCTCCCCCGCCGTAGGTGTAGTCGTCAACCGTCTTGTGCCGCCCCAGGCCCCACCGGCGCAGATCGTGGATTCGGATCGCGGCCAGGCCGCGGGACTGGACTCGACCGGGAATGCTCTCGGCGAGAGGCCCCGAAAACATGCCCGGAAACAAGGTCAGGACGTCGATCTCCAGCGGCGCTCGAGACGCCCCAGGCTGCGGCGTGTCGTCCTCATGAGGTCGATCGCTGCCGTCCCCGCCTTTGCTCATCGGTCGAGGTCGGGTTTGTCGCGGTCGTGGGCGTCGCCGGCCGTGTCGAGCTCGCCTGCCGTGGCGCGGTCGCCGGTCGTGTCGGCGCCGCTCACCCCGGCGCCTTCAACGCCGCGCAGCCCGAGCGCCTCGCCATCGACGACTATCTCGCCGCGGGCGGGTGCAAATGTGCGGACGACCGATCGAACCAGCGGGATGTCCAGTTCCCCCGCCGCGCCTCGGACCACCACCACCTCAGCGCCCCCGGCGCGATAGATGTCCGCCACTTCGCCGAGCGACGTCCCATCCACGTCGGTCACCTTGGCACCGATGATCTCGTGCCAGTAGAACTCGCCGCGCGGCAACTCCTCGCCGGGCGCGACCACGACCTCGAGGTAGACGTCACGGAGCGATTCCGCGGTCGTGCGGTCGGGCACTTCCGCGAAACGCACGCGCCAGCCGACCTTGTCCGCCTGGGCCTCGGCGATCGTCAGCTTCGCGTCGCCGCCCTCTCTGTAGAGGACCCGGCCCACGACGAAACGCTCTTCGGCCCGGTCGGTCAGCGACTCGACACGCACTGTGCCACGCAAACCGTGGAAGCCGCGTACCTGGCCGACCACGAGCCGCTCTCCGGCGGTCACGGGCGGAGACTCAGCCGATTTCCAGGGAGACGGACTCTCCGTCGCGGGCAGACATGACCTTGAGCAGCGTTCGGAGCGCCTTGGCAACGCTGCCGTTCCGCCCGATGACCTTGCCCATGTCCTCTTCGGCGACGTGGAGCTCGATGACCGTTCCGTCGGGGCCTGTTGTGACCTCGACCACAACCGCGTCGGGATCGTCGACCAGATTCTTGGCCACGTACTCGACCAGATCCTTGGCTGCCATTGGCCTCCTCTTGTCTTGTGTTCGGGCTCCGCCACACTCAGCGAGCCGCGGGCTACTCGGCGGCTGGACCGGCCTTGCGCGGGACTCTTGGCGTCACGCCGGCGTTCTGCAGCAGCCTGGAAACCGTGTCGGATGGGAGAGCGCCCTGGGCGAGCCACTTCTTCACCTTGTCGGCGTCGACTGCAAACTCGACCGGGTCCGTCCTTGGGTTGTAGTGGCCGAGCGTTTCGATGGCACGGCTGTCGCGAGCGCTGCGGCCATCCATGACAACGACGCGGTAGGACGGCTGCTTGGTTGCTCCGACGCGGCTGAGGCGAATTCGAACTGCCATGTGCGAGCTTGCTCCTCCAGAACTTGCGGCGGTGTGTCGCCCGACGAGCTACTTGGCCGTGACGACGAACCGCAGGATAACCGTATTGCCGTCGACCACGGAGTAGCCAACGCCACCGATGTGATCGAAATACGGCTTGTAGTCGAGCGTCCAGCGAGAAAGATCAGCCGAGAAGGCGGCCTGACCGATCTGATCCTCCAGGGCGGGGATGTCGACATAGAACGACCCTTCGTTACTTGAGCCGGCTGCGGCCATTACCGTCGAGTAGTCCGACTGGGACGCCAGCGAGGTTGAAGGAGTGGTGTCTACGACGGCTTTGACGAACGCGTCGGTATAGCCGGCTACGATCAGATTGCCCTTCGCGGCTAGCGCGATGTCGACCGGGGCGGTCCCGGACCCGGGGATGCTCAAGACCGTGATGTCGACGCCCTTGTATGTTTCGTCCCGGCTCGTGATCTTGAGCGTTCCGCTGGCCAGCGTGGCGAGGTTGGTGATCGTCGCCAGCTTGGTAGTGGCCGTCGCGGCGTCGGGAGCCTGGGCGACGATGCCGCCGCCGTAGGTGGATCCGTCCTTGGTTACGACCGCGACTCCATCGCCGAGCCAATCGACGCCACCGATCGCAGCCAGTGCGTCCGTGACGCTCTTGACGGAGTCGGCCGACCCGGCGGGCAACTGGGCCTGTACGGCCGCCAGCTCGTCGGTGATGAGCTTTCCGATCGAGTGCACCTCGAACACGCCGACGGTGCTGCCCGGCAATGCCGAAGCGAGGCTGCTCGTGTGGTTGCCGATTTCGGGCGAACCGGCGGGACGCGGCATGGTCACGTCAACCACCATGTCATTCGACTCAGCTCGGACGGAGCCGGCGATCCACGCCGGCATCGCCGCGGCAGATAGTCCGAGCGTCGGTATCGGCGATGAGCCCGCGCCTGAGAGCTGCTGCATCCCCGCGTTGTAGCTGCCCAAAGCGCTCGCCGCCAGCGCTTTCGCGTCCAGATAGAACCGGGCCAGGCTGTCGCCGGATAGCGAGTTCATGGCCGCCTGGTAGTCGGGGTTGTCGGCGAGGGATCCCTTCGTCTTCGTGTCGAGGGCGTCCTTGACGCCGTCAACCGTGCCGAGCAGCAGGTCTTGATCCGTGAACGCGTAGGCTGTCGAGGGGACATCGGAGCCCATGCTGTAGAGCTTCGTGCCGGCGTAGTCCTGCGACGTCGTCGTCAGGTTCTGTCTGCTCAGCTCGGAATCGAGCCAGCTCTCGGCTGCTGTACGGTCTTTGAGGCCGACGATCACCACGGCGCCGGAAGCGCCACCGGGCAAGCCCGTCGCCAGCCCCGTCGCGGCGATCGAGACCTCGCCCTCCATCCATGGCTTGAAGGCCGAGGAATAGGTGAGGTCCGGTGACACCGCGCTCGTCAGTTTGTTGAGCATCTCGTCGAGAGCGTTGTCGAACTGGGACCGGTCCTTGAAGCCGGGGAAGTGGCTCATGAAATCGGCCAGCTTGGCATGCTGGTCACCCGGCAGGTCGGTCCTTACCTCCAGGAACCCGACCGCGTCCTTGGGCGCGACGCTCGCGGTCAGTGACTTTGCGCCGGCGGCGCCGGAGAGCACGAATGCGCCTGCTGCCGTGGCAACCACAACGCACAGGACGACGGCGCCGGCGATTCCCCAGCGCAGCCGCCGCGAGCGAGGTGACACTGAGACTGGATTGACGCCCGCGGCCCAGGTTTCCCCCATCGGCACAACGGTCGCGTGCGGAAGTGGCGCAGCCGGCGGCTGCCCGTAACCGTCGGCCCCGTTCAGGTTCTGGTCCATTTCGTCACTCCTCCCCTATCCGAACATGCCGGGGAGACGCCGCCCGAGTCGACCCCCCGTCATCTGCTTCATCATCTTCTGAAGCTCGCCGAATTGCTTGACCAGCTGGTTGACGTCCTGCAGACGCGTCCCCGATCCCTGGGCAATCCGGCGGCGCCTGCCTCCGTTGAGGATGTTCGGGTCGTGCCTCTCTGCCGGCGTCATCGACCGAATGATCGCCTCGACCCTCTTCAGATCGCCTCGATCGACCGACTCCTGGGCCTGCTTCGCCATGCCACCCATGCCCGGGATCATCTCCATTATCTGACCCATCGGGCCCATCTTCCGGACCTGCTCCATCTGCTCCAGCATATCCTCGAGCGTGAAGCTGTTCTTCTGTAGCTTCTCGGCCATCTTGGCCGCCTGCTTCGCGTCATAGTGTTCCTGAGCCCGTTCGACGAGCGTCATGACGTCGCCCATGCCGAGGATGCGGCCCGCCAGCCTGTCGGGGTGGAAGAGTTCGAGCGCGTCCGTCTTCTCGCCCGTACCCAGGAACTTGACGGGCAGCCCGGTCACGGCGCTGATGGACAGGGCGGCGCCGCCGCGGGCGTCGCCGTCGATCTTGGTCAGTATCAGGCCCGTGACCGGCACGGCGGCATGGAATGCCTGCGCCACGTTCACGGCTTCCTGGCCGGTCATCGCGTCGACGACCAGGAGCGTCTCCGAGGCTTTGACCGCCGCCGCAAGATCGGCGAGCTCCTTCATTAGGGGCTCGTCCACGGTCAGCCGCCCGGCTGTGTCGAGAATGACCGTGTCGCAAACGAGCTTGCGGGCGGCGTCGAGACCGCCCCTGGCGATGCCGAGAACGTCGGTCCCGACTGGGGCCCGGAAGACGGGCACGTCCAGCGATTTCCCGAGCGTTTCGAGCTGGTCCGCCGCGGCGGGCCGGTACGGGTCCGCGGCCACGAGCAGCGGCCGGCGGCCCTGCCTGTGCAGGTGGCGCGCGAGCTTCGCCGCACTGGTCGTCTTGCCCGAGCCCTGGAGGCCAACGAGGACTACGATCGCGGGATTCCCCGTCAGCCGGAAGGTTCGATCGCCGGCCGACAGAAGAGCGACGAGTTCCTCGTTGACGATCTTCACGACCTGTTGACCGGCGGTCAGGCTCTCCAGGATCTCCGCCCCCGTCGCCCGTTCGCGGACGCGGCCGACGAAGTCCTTGACGACTTTGAAGTTGACGTCGGCCTCCAGCAGCGCCAATCGCACCTCACGCATGGCGGCATCGACGTCGTCGGCGCTTACTCGACCGTGACCGGTCAGAGCGCCGAGCGTCGTGCGCAGGCGGTCGCTCAGAGCGTCGAACATGGGTAGCGTGGACTCCTGATCCGTCCCGCCGCCCCGAAAGGCGGGGCGTCGTTGGGCCGCGGATTCTGGCGGCACCGAAAGCCCGCGGAGTGTACCGCATCGGGCGCCGCCCGGACAGGGGCCGCGGCGGCGAAGCGCCGCTTCCGGGTTGCCTATCCGAAGAGCGCGCCGACGAAGGCCTCGGGCTCGAAGGGCAGCAGGTCGCCGAGCTTCTCCCCGACCCCGACGAACCGGACGGGCACACGCAGGCTGTCCTCGATGGCGAAGACGATCCCCCCCTTGGCCGTCGAGTCGAGCTTGGTCAGGACTATGCCGGTAAGGCCGACGGTCTCGTTGAAGACCCGGGCCTGCGACAGTCCGTTCTGGCCGGTCGTGGCGTCGAGAACGAATAGGACCTCGGGCTCCGCCCCGGGCAGGCGTTTGTCGATTACGCGGCGCATCTTGGCCAGTTCGTCCATGAGATTCGATTTCGTGTGCAGGCGCCCGGCAGTGTCGGCGATGACGACATCGCAATGGCGAGCTACCGCCGCGTCCAGAGCGTCGTAGATGACCGCGGCGGGATCCGCGCCGGGGGCGTGGGAGACGAACTGGCTGGCCGTTCGATCTGACCAGATGCGGAGCTGGTCGATGGCCGCGGCCCGGAAAGTGTCGGCTGCGGCCAGGAGTACGGAACTGCCCTCCACGCGATACAGGTGGGCCAGCTTGCCGATGGTTGTCGTCTTGCCGGTGCCGTTGACGCCGACCACCAGAATCACCGCCGGTTCGCCCGGGTTGCCGGGCTGGGGTCGCCAGCCATGCTCGCCCGGCAGCAGACGCGCGGTCAGCTCGGCTCGAACGGCCGCCTCGGCCGAAGGTGCGTCTTTGCGGGCCCGCGCTCGCTCGACCACTTCCATCGCCAGGCCGCCGCCCACATCGCCGGAGATCAGCAGCTCCTCGACAGCCTCCCAATCGGCGTCCGACGGCCCACTCCGAAGGATGCCTCGAATGCGAGCCATGAAGCCGCCGCGGCTGCGGGCGAGTCCGGCCGACAGGTCGCCCGCCGCATCCACCTCGGGTCCGACGGCCAGCTCGGATTCCGAACTCCCGGACTGGCCATCCCCACCTCTCGCGGTCAGGAGGAGATCCACTTGACCGGCAGGCTGCGGAACCTGAATCGGGTCGGCAGGGCCGGTCGCGCCGGTCGGCTCGATCGGCGCTTCTGTCTCGTCTTTCGGTCTGCGTCGGAAGAACAGGGGGGAACCTCCGTTCAGCCAGCCGGAGCGGCTGCGCTCTTCTTCTTCACCCGATCGGCAAGCTCGCGAGCCTCCTCGAGGCGGAGGCTGATGACACGGCTGACGGCATCGTCTCCGACCGTGATGCCATAGAGCGCGTCGGCACTCTCGATCGTGCCGCGATTGTGCGTTATGACGATGAACTGCGTCTGGTCGGCCAGGCCCCGAAGGGCTTCGGCAAAACGCCCGATGTTGGCCTCGTCCAATGCGGCATCGACCTCGTCGAGGACGCAGAACGGGACGGGATGAACCTCCAGCATGGCGAAGAGCAGGGCTACCGCCGTAAGGGCGCGCTCCCCACCGGAGAGCATGCTAAGCGGCTGAGCCTTCTTGCCGGGTGGCCTGGCAGTGATCTCGACGCCGGTTGCGGCGAGGTCCTCCGGCTCGGTTAGACTCAGGCGCGCGAACCCGCCCCCAAAGAGCTGGCGGAAACGCACGCCGAATGCCGTCTCGAGAGCCGCGAATGTCGACCGAAACTGCGTCGCGATCATCGCGTTGAGCTGCTCGATCAAGGCCCGCGTCCTGGAGATCGCTCCGATGATGTCGGAGCGCTGCGCCTCCAGACCGTCCAGCCTCGTCCTGGCGGTCTCGTACTCCTCGGCCGCGAACGGATTCGGAGCGCCAAGTTCATGGAAGCGACGTCGAAGCGCCGCCAACCTGGCGGGACCGGGCGGCTCGGCCACCGGGACTTCGGCCCACCGCGCGGCGGCGTCCCCGAGCAGGCCATCCAGAGTCGTGGCAGAGGCCTCGTCCGGGTCGCCGCCGATCTCTTCCTCGGTCGACCCGTCTCCTCCGTCTGCAATGACGGGGCTGCGCGCCTCGTCAGCATCGGGCCCAACCGGCCCTTCACCTCTCTCGCCGGCCAGCAGCCGAACGCCCAGTTCGCCCAGGCCGGCAATCTCCACGAGCACTCCTTCGCGGATGGCGTCGAGGGCGAGCCGAGCCTCGAGTTCCGCGACTTCCGCCACTCGCACCCGATCCTGGCAGGCTCGCAAACGACCGCGAGCGTGAATCGCGGCCGCTTCGGCCTCGGCCATGCGTGTGCGCGCCACAGCCGCGGCCGCCCGTAGTTCCTCGAGTTCCGCACGGATCGAGGCCTCGCGCAGAGCCGCGGCCGCCAGGTCCTCGCCCAGTCCCTCACGGTCGGCTCCGATTTGCCGCTCTCTATTGGCGAGCTCGGCCGTCTCGCGCTCCAGGCTGGCCATCCGCTCTCGATCCAGGTTCGCGGCCGCGGAGGCACGTGCCCGCCGAACCTCCGCCTCCCGGCGGCTGGCGTCGAGGGAGGCCTCCTCAGCGGCCAGCCCGTCGCGGCGGGCCCGCAGAGATGCCGTCCGCGCCTCCCACTCGCGCAGAGCCTCCTCCCGGAGAGTTTCCGACCGCTTATCACCCGGACGCTCGGCGCCGGCGGATTCGCGGCCTGTCGGCGCTGCGGTTGCTGTCGCGGCCAAACTCTGCCTCACCGATTCCGCAAGCCGGTCCCGATCCGTTTCGAGTCGAGCCGCCTGCGCAGACCGCCAGGCAGATTCCCGAGCCGCCGTCTCGAGGGCCCGAGTAGCTCGCCGCTCCGCTTCCTCGGCCTCGCGACGAGCGGCCCCGGCCCGTCTCTCCACGTCGCGGGCCACCTCCAGAGCGGCTCTGGCAGCGTCGGCGGCCTTTGCCGCCTCCGCGGAATCCGACGCTGCGCCGGCTGCATTGCGCTCCTGACGCGTGACTTCCTCGGCCAGACGCGCTACTTCTGCCCGCCGCTCAAGGAGAGACTCGGCTCGACCCATGCTGACCACGCCGAGCCACGTGACGACGGCGCCGTCCCTCGTGACAGCGACCCACCCCATCGGCAACTTGGGTTGCACCGCCAGCGCTGCGGTCAGGTCCGGCACCCATACCGATCGCACCAGCAGCCGGCTGGCAACTCCCACGGGATCCACCGTGATCGCCTCAGCCAGCCGCCCGCCTCCCTGGCTAGATGCCGCCGAGCCCACAACGTCGCCAGCGTCGGCCCCGCGGTCGCGCCCGTCGCGCCCGCTTCCCCCGCGCCGACTCTCGCCGTCAACGGCCGCATCGAGGACCAGCACCCCGCGTTGCCCATCGAGACTGAGCGCGGCCTCGCGTCCGACCACGTACCCGCGCATCGCCTCGCCGAGAGCGGCTTCCACGGCAACGCGGAATCCGGCCTCCACCTCGAGCCCGTCGGAGAGCGGTCGCCCGCCTGCGCGGCGTGCCGCCCGCGAGATACCTCGGGTCTCGTCCTCGGCGAGTCGCGCCTGCAGACCCTCGAGCCGCCCCCGCACCGCTGCCGCGCGGCTGCCTGACTCCGCCGCCCTCTCGGCCGCGGTCTGGCGCACGCCCTCTCGCCGGTCGAGCTCGGCACGTGCCGCCTCTCGCGCCGCCCCGGCCGCCTTCTCGTCTTCGATTGCTCTGGCCGCGGCGGCCCGGGGCGCCTCGCACGCCTCCTCCGCAAGTTCAAGGCGGCGGGCGGCTTCGTCGGCCTGAGCTCGCTCGTCCGCCGCTTGACGCTCGGCATCAGCGAGACGGCGCCGTGACGTCTCGACCTCGGCCTCCCGGGTTGCCTCGACTCGGCGCAACGCGGCGATCGCCTCGCCGTCGACCTGCCGGGCGGCACGTATCGAACTCAGCTCCTCGAGCGCTTCCGCGAGCGATCGCTCCGCTTCGGCGACGGCCGCTGCCAACGCCAGATCGCGAGCCGGCACCGAGGCCGCCTCCTCGCGTCGCTGGATGGCCAGATCGGCCTCGGCCGCGGAAAGCTCTTGCTCCAGGCGCCTCCGATCGCGCTGGGCCGAGGTCGCGTCGCTCAACGCCCGGGCGTCACGGAGTTGGAGTTCGGTGAGAGACGCCCGGGCCGCCTCATGGGCGGAGCGGCGCTCGGCCTCGCTCTCGGACCCGGAGGCCAGCCCTCGTGCGATAGCCGCTGCTGCTTCCTCAGCCTCACGCAAGGACGCCAGCGCTGCGTCGATCTGGGCGCGCGCGGCGGCAAGCTGTTCAGCCGCTTCGCGAGACCTGCGCGCCGAGTCGAACCAGCGCGAGCGAGCTAGAGCGATGACGGCCCGACCGTATTCGCGCCCGGCGGTCTGCCGGGATGCTTGTTGCTCCGCCTGGGCGGCCAGTCGGCGGGCCTGTGGGCGCAGCTCCGCGAGCACGTCCTCGACGCGGGCTAGATTGGCCTCGGCCTCAACCAGCTGATCCTCGGCCCTGGACTTCCGCCGCTCGTGGCGCCGCACTCCTGCCACTTCCTCGAACAACGGACGGCGTTCCTCGGGCCGCAGGGCCAGGGCTTGATCGACCATCCCCTGGCCGATGAACAAGAAGGCGTTGTCGGCGAGGTGAGCCGCATCGAGCAGATCCACCAGATCCTTCAGCCGAACGCGCTGCCGGTTCAACAGGTAATCGTTCTCGCCAGACCGGAACAGACGTCTGCCGAGCTCGACCGTTTCGTAGTCGATCGGCAAAAGTCGATCGGAGTTGCCGAAGACGAGAGTGACGTCGGCCATGCCGAGAGCAGACCGCTTCTCGGAGCCCGCAAAGATGACGTCTTCGGACTTCCGAAGCCGAAGCGCACGACCTTGCTCCCCCAGCGCCCAACGCAAGGCATCGGCGAGGTTGCTCTTGCCCGATCCGTTTGGTCCGACGACGGCGCTGATGCCGGGGCCGAACTCGACCAGGGTTCGTTCCCCAAAGGACTTGAAGCCCTGAAGGCGCAGAGCCAGCAAACGAGCGGGCGCAGTCATCGGCTGCTGCGCCACGGCAGGCCGTCGCGGGCTGAGAGTCGGCGGGCCGTAGGAACTGTCATGATCAAGACGACCCACCCTGATCGCCCAAGCGCTCTTCAGTCGAGACCGAATCGCCGCTGGCGACGTTGCCAACTGCACGCCCGATCCCCGATGTCTCGCCCCCCTGGGCCAGATCGAGCGCCTCGGGATCGGTCTTGACCCAGGGTCCGCCGGTGGACTCGCGCTCCTCTTGGGGCGCACCCCAATCCCCCCGATCGTCGTCCACATCGCCGCCCGGAAACTCCGCCAGCTCCGGCGCTTGGGCACGATCGTCGTCTCGAGGCCCAGACCCGAGGCGCAACGCTTCGATCCCGTGGGCCGCGGCAGCCGTCTCGGCCACGCGCCGCGAACGACCTCGACCTACGCCGATGGCCCGACCGCCGACCGCCACCTCGACCCGAAAGACCTTGGCGTGGTCAGGACCGACGGCATCGATCAGGCGGTACTGGGGCCGCTCACCCGAGAGGCGTTGCGTGTATTCCTGGAGGCGGCTCTTTGGGCTCTTCAACGAGCCGAGCGAACGATCGCTCGTCAGTTCGGGTGCGGCCAGGGCAGTCACAAACCCGCTGGCGCCGTCGTACCCGAGGTCGAGGTACAAGGCGCCGACTACGGCCTCCAGGGCGGAGGCGAGCAGGGCGGGACGTCGACGGCCGCCGCGCTGCGCTTCGCCCTCGCCGAGCAGCAGATACTCGCCAAGCTCCAGCCGGCTGGCCAACCGAGCCAGACCGGTCGTGCTCACGATCGATGCCCGACGAGCGGAGAGAACGCCCTCGTCATCGTCCGGATAGCGACGATAGAGGGCGTCCGAAATGGCCAGGCTCACGACAGAGTCGCCAAGGAACTCGAGGCGCTCGTTGTGACCGGCGGCCAGGTCCCGATGCTCGTGCAGATAGCTGCTGTGAATCAGCGCCTGCTGTAGCAGGTCGAGGTCACGGACCGGGAGCCCCAGCCGCTCGGCAAGAGCGGCTGCGGGGCGCATCAGTTGGGTTGCGGTCTAGGCCGCGTGCTCGTCGATGTAGTCGACGGCGTCCTGCACGGTCCGGATCTTCTCGGCGTCTTCGTCGGAGATCTCGGTACCAAACTCCTCCTCGAGGCTCATGATCAACTCGACGAGATCCAGCGAATCGGCGTTCAGATCGTCAACAAACGAGGCTTCGGGCTTGACCTCATCCTCGTCGACGCCGAGCTGCTCGACGACGATCTTCTTGAGTCGCTCGTAGGTAGTGGCCACTGACGCCCTCCTCGGGGTTCCTTGGGCTTGACGTTGACGGTCTACTGCGGCCCCGGCTCCGGGGCGCGGCGCGCACCGGCTTCGGGGTCGCGAGCAATCCTCCCGAGTACTCCATTGACCAGACGCCGCGCCGGTTCGCCACTGTACGTGCGAGCCAGCTCGACCCATTCGGCAATGGCCACCCGGGACGGCGTGCCGGAGTGTAGCACCTCGCCGATGCCGCTACGTAGCAGAGTCCGATCCATCCTGGCGAGCTGGACAACCGGATACTGCGGCGCCAGGCGCTCGATCAGGGCGTCGATTCGCTCACGGTCCTGGACAACGGCAGATACCAGCTCACGCGCAAAGTCACCGGTTGGACCGTCGTCAGCGGCCTCGGCCAGATGACGCTCCAGAATCGTCTCCGCCGTCCGCTGGCCAAACTCAGCCTCGAACAAGGAGGCCAGGGCAAGCCGCCGCGCCAGACGGTGAGATACGATCTCATCGGTGCTGCCGCGATCACGTCGCGCGGCTCGGCCGGTGTCGTCCGCGCCTGGCGTCACGTACCCCAGCCCCCGACGCCATCGACAACGACTGTAACGTCGCCAAGGTCCAAACCGAGCAGCCGCTCCACGGTGGCGCCGACTGCCTGACGAACCTGCGCGGCGAGTGGCCCCAGGGCGTGGCCCGGACGAGCCACGATCCACACGCGGACCGACACCTTGCCATCACCGACGCGGGCCCGCACCGGCGAGCCGGCGAGCCATGCCAGTCGCCCACCGCGCCCGACCTTGAGAACGCCAGGGACCTCGAGCGCAGCGACGCGCACCATCTCGACGATGACGGAGTGGCTCACGGTGAGCGGATGGGGATCGGGCCGAGGGGGTCGGTGGGCCACTGGCGGGACGTTCATAGGCTCACTGCACCTGCCGCTCGGGATGGCGAGACTGGCCCCGGAACGCGTCCGCGATCAGGTCCGGAATGCGCGCCCGGGCCGCCGTGGCGCCGGCATCCAGCGCGAACTCGATCATCCGCCGCTTTGCCGAGCCGTGGGTGATCAGGACCATGCCCTTCACCCCGAGAAGCGGCGAGGCGCCCAACGTCTCGTAGTCGAAGAGTGCCCGGATGCGGCCGGCGCCGGGCTTCATGAACAGGTAGCCGATGGGCCCGAGGGGAAGGCGCCGGAACTCCCTCTCCCACAGGTGACCCATGAACGTAACCAGGCCTTCGAAGAACTTCATCGTCACGTTCCCGACCATCGCGTCGCACACAGCCACGTCGGCCATGTGCTTGACCAGGTCGCGACCTTCGACGTTGCCGATGAAGTTCAGGCCGGCGTCGTCGTCCAGGAGCTGCGTCGCCTGCTGGACAGCCTGATCCCCTTTGCCCCTCTCCTCACCGATCGACAGAAGGGCGACGCGCGGGTTCGGCACGCCGAGAACACGCTCGGCGTAAAGCGAGCCCATATGGGCGAACTGATAGAGATTGAAACCGCTCGAATCCATGTTCGCCCCGATGTCGAGCAGAACGAACGGGCCGGTCTCGGTGACCATCTGGACCGCCAGCGCCGGCCGGTCGACACCGGGCAGTCGGCCCAGCTTGAGCACGGCCGCCGCCATGCCGGCGCCACTGTGCCCGGCAGTTACGAGCGCATCTGCCCGACCCTGCTTGATCAGGTCCATGGCAACCATGATCGACGAGTCCCTCTTGGCCTTCAACGCCAGCGCGGGCGACTCGTCCATCTCCACCACCTGACTCGCCGCTACGATCTCGACGTTCGGCGGGATAGGCCCGCCAGCAACCTCTCTGACTCGTTCGGGAACGCCAACGAGCACCACCGAATCGGACGGGTGGGCGCGCGCCCACGACAGCGTGCCGGCGACTATCTCGAGTGGCGCGTGATCGCCCCCCATCGCGTCTACGGCGACGCGGACGGGGCCAGCGCTAACCGTGCGAACCGTGCCCAGGTCCAACGGTTCAGGCCGTCTGCTGCGGCTTTTCCTGCTTGATCTCGACGGTGGGCCGGCCGGCGTAGTAGCCGCAAACCGGGCAGGCGTGGTGGACCTGCTTGGGCTGGTGGCAATGCGGACACGGCTCCAGGTGCGGGACCGTCATCGCGTGGTGGGCGCGGCGATCACCCTGTCGAGCGTGTGAGACTTTCCTCTTGGGAACACCCATTGAAGCTGCTACTCCTTTCGCTCCGGCGCGGGGCCAGGTGGCTGGGCCGGGAAGG
>Ga0182021_10003466_pt1 | contig 18526 bp, 20 predicted proteins | sample 612E3MmetaG_FD_120493 | JGI IMG/M metagenome (GOLD analysis project Ga0182021, IMG submission 120493) | Permafrost microbial communities from Stordalen Mire, Sweden - 612E3M metaG (Illumina Assembly) | ecosystem: Environmental > Terrestrial > Soil > Wetlands > Permafrost | place: Sweden... | reverse complement strand
GGAGGGCATGGATGCCGGAGAACCTTTTCGACAAAGCGGCGGGATCGAGCGATCCATAGGAGTACATGGAGGCCGCCAAGCCGACCCCGGCGATGAGGGCGGCAATGGAGGACAGCAGGACGACGTCGTTGGCGGTTTCGGCGCCGGCGGGGGCCAGGCCTTGAATCAATCGGTCCCAGTTCCCGTTGTAGTGCAAGAAGCCGCCCGCAAAGAGGGAGAAGGCGGCCAGGATGACCAGGGGAAAGGTCATGGACGCTCCGCTTTCTTGCGCATGGGCGAAGCGGGTGGGGTCGCGGGTGTCGCCTAGGAAAGTCAGGATGACAAGCCGGGTCATATAGAAGGAGGTCAGGAAAGCGGTGAAGGCCAGGACCCAAAAAAGCGCCGGCTGGCGATCGTACACCGCGTGGAGGACGGCCTCCTTGCTGAAATAGCCCGACGTGAGCGGGACGGCGATGATGGCAAGCCAGCCGCAGGCGAACGTGATGGCTGTGAGCGGCATCTTTTTCGCCAGCCCCCCCATTTTCCATAAATCGTTGGTGTGAAGGGCATGGATGACGGAGCCGGCGCCCAGGAACAAGAGTCCCTTGAAGCAGGCGTGGGTTGCCAGGTGGAACATGGCGGCGCTGGGGGTACGGCCGCCGCCCAGGGCGGCGAACATGGTGCCGAGCTGGCTGATCGTCGAGTAGGCCAGGACCTTCTTGATGTCCCCCGCCACGAGGGCGCTGGAGGCCGCGACGAGCGCCGTCAGGCCCCCCACCCAGCCGACGATATCCAAGGCGACGGGTGAAAGGGAAAAAATGAAGAAGAAGCGCACGACCAGATAGACTCCCGCCGCCACCATCGTCGCGGCGTGGATGAGGGCCGATACGGGCGTGGGGCCTTCCATCGCGTCGGGCAACCAGACGTGGAGCGGCATCTGGGCTGATTTTCCGACGGAACCGCAAAAGAGCAATAGAGCGATCGTCGTGGCGGCCCGTGTCGTCAATTCCGCCGAAGCCCGCTCGCCCAACTGGACGATGTTCAGGGTGCCGAAAGTGGTGAACAAAAGGAATATTCCAAGCATGAACCCCAAGTCCCCCAGCCGGGTGGTCAAGAAGGCTTTCCGGCCCGCGGCGGCCGCCGCGTCGCGTTCGTAGTCGAAGCCGATCAGGAGGTAGGAGCACAAACCCATGATCTCCCAGCCGACAAAAAATTCCAGCACGTTGTTGGCAATGGTCGAAAGCAACATGCCGCCCGTGAAGAGGCTGACGTAGGCGAAATAAAGGTTGAAGCGCGGCGACTTCCGCATGTAGCCCAGCGAATACAGTTGAATCAAAAAGGAGAGGATCGTCACGACGCAGAGGAGGGTCGTGGATGTCCCGTCCACCAAGACGCCCAACTCGAACCGGAAAGGGCCCGCGAAGAACCAGTCCCTTGTGGCCTGGTAAAAAAGACCGGCGGGTCCCCCCGCTTCCGGGAGCGCCACCTGGCCGCTCAATAGACCCGTCCCGAGAAGGGTCGCGTGAATCGCTCCGTAGAGGATCGCCGGCAGGGTGAGGACCGGAGCGAATTTCTCCCCCAGCCGGTCCCCCAGGAGAAGGGCGACGGCCGCCGCCGCGAGCGGCAGCGCCGGGATCAGCCAGGAATGATCGAGCAGATACATGGCATCAGCCTTTGAGCAGGTCCAATTTTTCGGCCAGGACCGTGTTGAAACGACGATAGACCACCAGGACCAGCGCCAACCCGACGACGGCCTCGGCGGCGGCGATGGCTAAAATAAAGAGCGCCACGCCCTGACCCCATGCGGCGTCGGGGTATCGATAGCGATTGAACGCGACGAAGTTGAGCATCGCCGCGTTGTAGAGAAGCTCGATGGACATGAGCACCGCCAGGACGTTCCGCCGGGCCAGCACGCCGAAAATCCCGAGGGCGAAGAGGGCCGCCCCCACCAGCGGAAGCGCGACGGACAGGTTCACGGGGCGGGGTCCTCCTTTCTGGAAAAATGGACGGCGCCGATGAGCGCGGCCAAGAGCAGGAAAGAGACCGCCTCGAACGGCACAAGAAAGTCGCGCAGGATCAATCGGCCCAAGGCTGCGGTGGAGGGTTCGGGGCTCCCGGCCGGGGGAACCGTCGAGGGCAAGGCCTTCAGGACGACGGCCAGCAGGGTCACGAAAGCCGCCGCCACGACGACGGAGGGAAGCCAACGCTCGTTGACCGCGCGCGCCGCCCAGTCCTTGGGAGACCCCGAAAGGAGGACCACAAAAAGGAGAAGGATCAGGATTCCCCCCGCGTAAACCAGGAGCTGGGCCACGAAGAGAAAATCAGCCCCCGCGAGCGCAAAGAAACCTGCCACGCCCGACAGGCAAACGACCATCCACAATGCGGCGTGAAAAATGTTCCGGACCGTCACCGCCAGGGCGGCGGGGACGAGGGTCATGACGGCCAGGAATCCGCAGACGATGTTCTCGGTCATATTTGGGCCACCGGTTTGGAACCCGTCGTCGAAGCCGGGACGCCGGGGTTGGGACCCAGTTTCTGCCCCTTCGTCAGGAACTTGCTCCAGACTTGTCCGGGTTCCGAGCCCTTTGGTTGCGGGACGTCCGGCGTCCAGCGGACGACGAAGTCCTCGCGGCTGGTGAAGGTCAACTCATACTCCCTCGTGTGGTGCACGGCCTTGGGTTTGGTCGGGCAGATTTCCTCGCAGAGGCGGCAGAAATTGCACTTGGCGAAGTCAATCTTGTACCAAAGCAGATCCTTCTTCCCCGTCGCCTCGTTGCGCTTGGCTTCCAGGGAAATGCAGTCCGACGGGCAGGCCCGGACGCACATGTCGCAGGAAATGCACGTCTCGGGATGAAACGCCAAGGCCCCGCGAAACCGCTCCGACACCGTGAGCTTCTCATAAGGATACTGAACCGTCAACGCCGGTTGAAAAAGGTGCGCTAGAGTCACTTTCAGGCCCTTCAGCAGTCCCAGAGTGACTGCGTAAATGTTCGTGAAATAGGAGATCATCTCGCTCTCCACAAAATCAGGGCGCCGGCCAGGGCCACGTTGACGAGGGACCAGGGGACGAGGAACTTCCAGCAGAATTCCATCAGCCGGTCCACCCGGATGCGGGGATAGGTCCACCGGACGAGGATGATCAGGAACACTTGCCCCAATGTTTTGGCGATGAACCAGACATAAGACGGGATGAACCTCAAGAAGTTCCACGGGGCCGACCCGCCGCCGAAGAAGAGGTCCGTCCCAACGGCCGCGCCCAAAAAGACGTAGGCGTACTCGGCAAGGAAAAAGAGGGCGAACTTCATCCCGGAATACTCCGTGTTGAATCCCGAGACGAGCTCCGATTCCGCCTCGGCGATGTCGAAGGGCGTGCGGTTGGTCTCGGCCACGGTGCAGATGAAGTAGATCACGTAGGCGATCAGGCCGATGCCGGGATAAAAGATGAACCATTTGGGCAGGATTCCCATCCAGAGGCCTTCTTGCGCCCGGGCAATGCCGGACAAAGACAAGGTCCCCGCCCACATGACGACGGGCAGAAGAGAAAGGACGCGGGGAATCTCGTAGGAAACGGTCTGAGCGGCCGCGCGCAGCCCGCCCAGGGCCGAATACTTGTTCTGGGAAGCCCACCCGGCCATGAGGAGCCCGAGCGTGGAGAGGCCCGAAACGGCCATGACGAAGAGGGTCCCGGTGTCCAAATCGATCCCGACCAAGCGGGGGCCGAAGCTCACGGGGGCGTAGGCCACGAAGGCCGGGACCAGCACGACGACGGGGGCCAGATAATGGATCCACCGGTCGGCTTCGGCAGGGACGATGTCCTCTTTGAGCATCAGCTTGAGGCCGTCGGCGACGGGCTGCAGTATCCCGTGGAAACGGCCCACCCACATCGGTCCCATGCGTACTTGGATGTGGGCGGCGATTTTGAGCTCCAGCCAAATCACGACGACGGGAGCGAGGTTGAACAAGACGGCCAGGATGAGGCAGGGGACCAGGAACGACGCGGCTGGAACCACCCAGACCGGCGCGCCCCGCTGGGCCGCGAAGACCGAGAAGGCGTCCATCGCCCGGCCCAGGAGAGGGCCGATCTCGCCGACCTTGAGTTGAACGCCGACGACGACCGCGAAGATCGGGCCGAAAATGCACCCGAGCATAACGAACGACATGAGATAACGCCGCTTGATGGCATCGGCGGTCTGGCTGCCGACCGCGGGGCCGAGGACTGTCCAGGGGCCTTTGGCCATCAGCGGTCCACCTCGCCCAGAACGATGTCGATGGAGCCCAGGATCGCCACGGCGTCGGCCACTTTCCAGCCTTTGAGGATTTCCCCCATCACGGCGAGGTTGATGAAGCTGGGTGCTCGGACGTGCAGGCGGTAAGGGCTCGTTCCTCCGTCGGAAATCACATAATACCCGAGCCAGCCGCGGGCGCCTTCGATTTGCGCGTAGGATTCTCCGGCGGGGGGTCGGAGGTTGACCTTGGGGACCTTGCCCATGATGTCGCCGGCCGGCAAACGGTCCAGGGCCTGCTCGACGATCCGGCAGGACTGCTCTATTTCATGCCGGCGCATCATGTATCGGTCCCAGCAGTCCCCCTTCTCGCCCGTCGGGACGTCGAACTCGAATTGGGAATAGACGCCGTAGGGGTCCAGTTCGCGAAGGTCCGATTTGACGCCCGAAGCGCGAAGATTCGGACCCGTCAGCCCATAAGCGACGGCTTTGGAGGCGGAAAGGACTCCGATGCCTTTGGTTCGATCCAGAAAAATGGGGTTGTAGCTCAAGAGGTCGTCGTATTCCTTGAGGCAGCCCCTCATGTGGACGATGAACTTCTTCGCTTTCTCGATCCAACCTTCCGGCACGTCGTGGGAAACGCCGCCGATGCGCACGTAGCTGTAGGTGAGGCGAGCGCCGCAGAGCTGCTCGAAAAGGTCCAGGACCATCTCGCGCTCCCGGCCGAACGCGTAGAGGAAAGGCGTGAAGGCGCCCAGGTCGAGGCCGAACGTGCCGATGAACACGAGGTGCGAGGCGATGCGGTCCAGCTCGCCCGTGATGACTCGCAGAAATTCCGCACGCTGAGGGATTTCAACTTTGAGCAATTTTTCTACGGACAGACAGTAGCCCCAGTTGTTCAACATGGCGGCGAGGTAGTCGTTCCTGTCCGTGAGGATGACGAACTGGGGGTACGTGCGGTTCTCGGCCAGCTTCTCCACGCCCCGGTGAAGGTAGCCCACGTCGGGGACGGCGCCCGTGACGACTTCGCCGTCCAGCTTCAGGACGACGCGCAGGACCCCATGGGTGGACGGGTGCTGCGGGCCCATGTTGAGCAAAAGTTCGTGCTCCGACAAACGCTCCATCTTCGTCTCGAAGGAAGGGCCGGAAACGAGGGATTCGGGAGAGGAGTTCATGACGCCGAGGGGCGCGGAAGAATCACTCACGGCGTCGCCTTCGGCAGACCGATCTCGGACCCCGAGTCGTATCGGTCCGGCGTATGGACGTAGTCTTTGCGGAGCGGCCAGCCGGGGTAGCCTTCCCATAACAGGATGCGCCGGAGGTCGGGGTGGCCCGTGAATGAAATTCCGAACAGGTCGAAAATTTCGCGCTCCTGCCAGTCGGCAGCCTCAAAAAGGAGGGCCAGCGAGGGCGCTTTGGGTTCCGCGTCGCGAGGAAGGTCGGCTTTCAGAAAGAACTTCTCCGACGGAACGGAGGATTTCTGGAAATAATACACGAGCTCGAACCGGTTCTCTTTCACCCAATCGACCGCCGTTCCAGGGTGAGGAGGTCGAAACCGAGCTCCCGGATGAAGGCGCCGACCTCCCCCAGGATCCCGGGCGGGACCTTGACGCGGAGTTCATCTCCACCCCGGACCCATTTTGGGTCCTTGAGGGGCTCCTCCAGGACGTCGGGGAATCGTTCCCGGATATTGGCGAGAAGGGCGGCGTTGTCCACTAGGCCGTGACCTTGTTGCCGCCGACGTAAACATCGTCGACCTTCTTTTGCAGGGCCAGGATGGCGTTGTGCAGCGCCTCGGGGCGCGGGGGGCAGCCGGGGATGTAGATGTCGACGGGGATCACCTTGTCCACGCCCTTGACGACGGAATAGGAGTCGAAATACGGGCCGCCGCAGTTGGCGCAGGCGCCCATCGAGATGACGAACCTCGGCTCCGGCATTTGGTCGTAGAGCTTCTTGATCGCCGGGGCCATCTTCTTGGTGACCGTGCCCGAAATAATGATCAGGTCCGCCTGTCGGGGCGTGGCGCGCGGGATGACGCCGAAGCGGTTGATATCGAACCGGTTGGCGTAGGCGGCCATCATTTCGATGGCGCAGCAGGCCAACCCGAACGTGAGGGGCCACATCGAGGATTGACGGGCCCAGTCCACGAAGAAATCCACCGTCGTGAGGATGATCTCGCCGCCCAGGACCTTGACGGTTTTGTTCGAGACCAGCTTCGGCGTGTGTTGGAGGATCAGGCCGCCCACTTCACTCCCACTTGAGGGCGCCTTTGCGCCAGGCGTAGGCCAGGCCGACGAGGAGGATGCCCACGAAGGACAGGACGGCGGCGAAGGCCGCCGCTCCCAGCTCTCGGAAATCCACGGCCCAGGGGAAGACGAACACGGCCTCGACGTCGAAAACGACGAAAACGAGGGCGAACAGATAAAAACGGATGTTCGGGGATACCCACGGGGTTCCCACGGCGTCCATGCCGCACTCGTAGGGGGTACGGTCCTTCCGGGAGCCTCGCTCGCGCAAAAAGAACGACGCGATCAGGGGCCCGACGGCGAGGAGGACGCCGAGGAGGAAGAAAACGAGGACGTGAAAATGTTGAGCGGGCATGTTCATGTTTTTATTGCCGTCACGAGGCTGACGACGCCTCCGCAGAACGACTCGATGCCGGGGTCCTGAAACCCGGCGCTTTCCAAGGAAACCCGGATCGCCGAGGCCGGCGGGAACTCCTCGATGGAGGCCGTCAAATAACGACCCGGCCAGCGCGCACCCGCCGCGATCCGTCCCACCAGAGGCAGGATCGTTCGGAGATAAACGGCGTGCCCTAAACGCAGAAGCGGGTTGCCCGGCAAAGAGAGGTCGAGAAAGATCAGCCGCCCCCCCTTTTTAAGCAAACGCCCGGTTTCCGTCAGGGTTACGTCCCACGCCCCGCTCCGGTAGAGATTCCGCAATAAGAAGGCGGACACGATCGCGTCGAAACGACCGTCCGGCAGGGGAATGCGCGACGCCTCGGCCCGGATCCATTCCAAGTGAAGCCCTCGGCGGCGGGCGATTTCGAGCATTTCTTCGCTGAAATCCAACCCGACGACGCGGCAACCCTTGTCGGCGGCCAGGAGCGCCAAGTCCCCCGTGCCGCAACCCAGATCGAGGACGTCCTCCCCGGCGTGGAGACGGTCAACCACCCGTTTCCGCCAGAAGGCGTGGAGCCCAAGGCTGGCCCACCGATTGAAGACGTCGTAGCGCGGGGCAAGCCGGGAAAACATCCGGCGGACGTCGTCCGGAGACGGCATCTCAAAACCCGGCCGCGCCCGCGGGCGACGGCTTAGAGGTCTTCCGCTCCGAGGGTCTTTTTCTTGTTTTCTGCCTGGACCTTGGCGACCGAGGCGTTGACGATCTCCTCGACCTTCTTGGACAGTGCGTCCACGTAGTCTCCGCCGGTCCTCAGGCCCTTTTCCTTCACCGCTTTCTTGATCTTGCTGACCACAACGAACGTTTCTGCCATGATGTGCACCGCCTTTAGAATAATACAGAGGATGTATACGTTTAAGAGGGGAACAATCCGAACTTCCACCGTTTGCGGAAAGCAGTCTAACGATTTGGGAAAACATTGTCAATTGCGCCGAAGGACTATTGTCGGTAGAAATGACTGTCGGTAGAAATGACTTGACGGATCGCCTTCGACGGAATAAAATGCCGCCCATGGCAAAACTTAAAACCGGACGTCATACCTCGGCCCTCAAGGCCGCTCGTCAAGCTCCCAAACGCCGCTGGGCCAACTTGGCGGCGAAAACCAAGGCCAAAGACCTCGCCAAGCAGTTGTTGGCGGCTATCGCCGCGAAGGACGCGGCCAAGGCGAAGGAAATCCTTCCCAAGGTCATGTCCGCCTGGACCCGCATGGGCGAGAGGAACATCGTCCACCACGCCGCCGCTTCCCGCAAGATCGCCCGTCTGTCCCGGGCGATTCACAAGCTCGCCGCGGCTTAAGCTAGCAAACCTCTCTGACCAGGAGGGTCATCCCCCAGTCCGGGTCCATCCGCCCGGACTTGAGGTTTCCGTCCGCCTCGGAAAGGGTTTCCAGGGCTTTCATCAAATCCTCCCATCCGCGTGATTCCACGGCGGTTTCGAAATCTCCCTGGGCCCCGCGCACGCGGATCCCGAGCCGGTTCCACATCTCCGTCGGCGGAAGTCCCTCGGCCTTTAGGGCCTTTCCCAAGATCAACTTCTGAAACGCCCGGGCCAAATGGGCCAATAACGCCTCCGGCGCCTGCCCTTGAGCCTTGAGGAACGCAAGCAGCTCCAGCGATTTGGCGCGGTCCCGTCTCCAGAGGGCCCGGTCCCACTCCATGAACCCGAGCGTGCGGTTGCCCCCCCCGGTCGCCTCGACGTCGTTTCGGCCGATCTGAGCGCGGTCCTTGACGTAGAGGACGAGTTTCTCGATTTCCTGGGCCAGTTCCGGCAGACCGGGCCCCGTCAATTCCAGGAGCGCCTCCGCCGCGTCGGGCGAGATCGTCTTACCCTGCGAACGAGCGCGCGCCGCGATCCAGCTCGGGAGCTGATTTTCAAACGGCGTCCAAAAAGTCGCTTCCGGTCCCGCCTCCCGCGCGGCGCGCACGAGGGGGTTCCTTCCGTCGGGCTTCCCCTCCCAGAGGAGGACGAGGCAATTGGAGGGAGAGGGCGCGCCCAGGGCCTCGGCCAGGATCTCCGCGTCGGCCGACGACAGTTCCTGGGCTCGGCGGACCACGACCAGGCGTCCTCCGCCAAAGAAGGGCGGGGTTTTATAGGAAATGACGATGGGCCCGGCTTCGGTCGTTTCCCCATCGAACTTGTCGACGTTCAGGCCGGAGTCCCCCCCCTTCAAGAAGCGCATTTTGAGGGATTCGACAGCCTCCTCTTTCTGCAAAGCGTCGGGCCCTCCGAACAGGTAGACGGGATGAAAAAGGCCCCTCTCCCAGCCGGCGGAAAGGGCGGCGATGTCGTTGGAGCCCATCAGTAGGGGGAAGGAGGCGGTGTGCGACGCGGGGGAGGGGTATTCTCCGGTTGAGGCGCGGGGGCCGCGGGCGCGGGAGTCGGCGCGGGCCCCGCACCGATCTTCTTTTCGCTCGACCCCGTGACGGAACCAAAACCCTCGACCATGCGTTTAATGATGTCCCGGGCGAAGCGGTCCCACAGTTGGTCGCGCGCCTCGTCGTCGGTCATGCCGCCCGGCTGCGTCGAGACGAAGAAGAGAAATTCCTGGTCGAGGTTCGGCTCCTCCCAAAGCAGCTTGTTCTGCACGCGGTCCCTGAAGTTGATGTCCATCACCACCCACAACTTAACCTCTTGGACGACGTTGTTGGAGTCGTAGCTCAAGGGCTCGAACAGGATCCGGGTAATCTCGCCCGAGAGAATCCCGTCGGCGTCCTCCTCTTTGTTCACGTAGGCGAACCGCCCGTCGCGGATAAGCTCGTCCTGGATTTTTAGCCGAAGCTGGTCCTCCCAGCCCACGATGTTGTGGCCGGGGGTGTCGGCCCGGCGGAGGATGGGGCGGACGGAGATCTTCCGAACGTGCGCGGGAAGGATCGACCCGGCGGGACCCGAATAATACTCGTTGCCGCCGCATCCGGACAAAAAGAGGGACAAAGCGAAAAGAATGAGGAAGGTCTTCGGTCGCGCCTGTTTCATTTGGCCGCCTCCACCAGCTTGACGACAAAGCTTACCATCTTTCCCGGCACGACGATTTCTTTGAGAATTTCGGCCCCTTTCAACGCTTCGGCCGTTTTGGGCGACCCTTTGGCCGCGGAGAGAATCGCCGCGGCTGTGGCCTCCGCCGGGACGGAAACGCGATCTCTCAACTTGCCGTTGATCTGGATGGGCAGCTCGATGGTTTCTTCTTTCAAGTGGAGGGGATCGGCGGCGGGCCATTTTTGCCCCGGGAGCCCCCCGCTTCGGCCGGCCCTCTCCCAGAGTTCTTCGGCCAAATGGGGGGCGTAGGGCGACAGGAGAAGGATCAGGACGTCCAAGTCCTCGCGCGAGGCGCCTTGGGACAGGGCGTTGAGGAACTCCATCAGGGCGGAGACGGCCGTGTTGAATTTGAAACCTTCGGTGCGCTCGGTGACGGCCTGAATCGTCCGGTGGCGGACCTTCACGTTCTTTTCGGCGGCGGCCGCGGGAGGGGGCGTTGCGAGGCGCCAAACTCGTCCCAGGAACCGGTAGACGCCCTCGATGGTCCGCATGTCCCAGGGTTTGGGCTCCTCGAAATCGCCCATGAACACCTCGTAGAGGCGCATGGTGTCGGCCCCGTACTTGGCGACGACGTCGTCGGGGCTGACGACGTTCTTTTTGGACTTGGACATCTTTTCGATCTGTTCCTTGAGCTCCTCCCCCGTGGCCTTGAGCTTCGGGCCCCCGGTGAAATCGATCTCTTCATATCCGTGGTAGGCCCCTCGGCGGTCCTGGTAGCTGTAGGCCAGGATCATGCCTTGGTGGCGAAGCTTTTTGAACGGCTCCTGGCTGGAAACGAGCCCCAAGTCGTAAAGGACCTTGTGCCAGAACCGGGAGTAAAGGAGGTGCAAAACCGCGTGCTCGGCCCCCCCGACGTAAAGGTCCACTCCGCCGGCGCCCATCCAGTATTTCTCCGGGGCTTTGCCCCAGGGGACGGTCTCGTTTTTCGGGTCGAGGTAGCGCAGGTAGTACCAGCAAGAACCCGCCCATTGGGGCATGGTGTTGGTCTCCCGCCGGCCCGCCCCGCCGCATTTCGGGCAGGGCGTATGGACCCAACTATCAACGCCGGCCAAAGGAGACTCGCCGGTGCCCGTCGGCTGGTATTTCTCGACTTCCGGCAGGAGGACGGGCAGTTGATCCTCCGGGACCGGGACCACGCCGCAGCGCTCGCAATGGACGATGGGGATGGGTTCCCCCCAATAACGCTGGCGGGAGAACACCCAGTCGCGCAGGCGGTAGTTGACGGCCTTCTTGCCTTGCCCGCGTTTATCCAGATCAGCCGTGAGCTTCGTCTTGAATTCCTGCGTCGGAAGACCGTCGTAGGGCCCCGAGTTGACGGCGACGCCCTCTTTTTCAAAGGCGGTGTCGAGCGGGTATCCCGGGGCGGCTTCTCCGGGGGCCGTGGGCGGAATATCAACAACCTGCTTGATCGGGAGATCGAACTTCTTGGCGAATTCCCAGTCGCGTTGGTCGTGCGCCGGCACCGCCATGATGGCCCCGGTCCCGTAGCTGATGAGGACGTAGTCGGCGATCCAGACCGGGATCTTTTCGCCGTTCACGGGATTCACGACGTGCCCCCCCGTGAAGACGCCCGATTTTTCCTTGGCGAGGTCGGTCCTTTCCAAATCGGATTTGGCGTTGGCCTTGGCCTGGTAGGCTTTCACATCGGCGGCGTGCGCGGGGGCCGTGAAGGCCTCCACCAGCGGGTGCTCCGGGGCCAGCACCATATAGGTGGCGCCGAAAAGCGTATCCGGGCGGGTCGTGAAAACGGTCACCTTGAGGCCTCCCGGACCCTCGAAAACGACTTCCGCCCCTTCGGACCGGCCGATCCAATGTCGCTGCATGGCCAGCGTGCTTTCGGGCCAGTCGAGCCCGTCCAAATCCTCGAGCAGGCGGTCGGCGTAGGCGGTGATCTTGAGCATCCATTGGCGCATGGCGCGTCGCTCGACTTGGGTTCCGCAGCGCTCGCAGGCCCCTTCGTGGACCTCCTCGTTGGCCAGGCCCGTCCGGCAGGAGGGGCAGAAATTGATGGGGACGACGGCTTCGAAGGCCAACCCCTTCTTGAACAGTTGCAGGAAGATCCATTGGGTCCATTTGTAATACGCGGGGTCCGTCGTATCCACCTCTCGGTCCCAGTCGTAGGAGAAACCCAGGGCTTTGATCTGCCGGCGGAAATTGGCGATGTTCTTGCGGGTGACCTCGGCGGGGCGCTGGCCCGTGGCGATGGCGTGGTTCTCGGCGGGCAGCCCGAAGGCGTCCCAACCCATGGGATGGAGGACGTTGAAACCCTGCATGCGTTTTAATCGGCAAATGATGTCGGTGGCCGTGTAGCCTTCTGGGTGGCCGACGTGCAGCCCTGCGGCCGAGGGGTACGGGAACATGTCCAGGACGTAGAGCTTGGGTTTGGAGGAGTCCGTCTCCGCGCGGAAAATGCGCTCGGATTCCCAGCGCTTCTGCCACTTGGGCTCGATTTCCTTGGGGTCGTAGCTATCGCTCATGAGGCTTCGGTCCTTTCGTAACTCGTCTTCCCCGGTCTGAACCATGATATGCGTGGCTTTCCAATTGGGTCAAAGGGCCGGCCTTCAGGCGCTCGATGAGCTTTTTCGCGTTCCAGACGATCATCGGTTCACATATTAACAAAATGGACACGGCCTGAAAGGACGTGCCACGGGGGAGGATCAAGACTTGTCAATGTTTGCCGAAGGCCGGTATTTTGAAACGACGGGCGGGTGGGTCGTTACTTTTTGCGAATGTACTTGACGCCGGGAATCCCCTCGAAATCGGAATCCTGGGTCCACAACACCGCGTCGTGGGCGCGGGCGGTCGCCAACATGACGCTGTCCGCCAACGGGAGTTTGTGGGTGATGCCCAGCTTGGCGGCGGCCAGGGCTATGGCGGAATCCAGGGGAATGACCTGCCCCTGCTCCATCAGAGAAACCGCCTGGAGGGCGGCGTCCTCGTCGCGTTGCTGAAGAGTCCTCTTGAAGACTTCCAAGAGGCTGATGGCGGGAACGACCAGCCCGGCGATGTTTTCGACGGCGGGGGCGAAGAAATTGGCGTTCGGGCCGTCGGCTAGGTATTCCAGCCAGCCCGAGGAGTCCACCACGTTCACAGGCGGTCTTTCTCGCGCGGGACCGACGTGTCGATGCCCTTCAAGAACCCGCGCATCCGGCGCATCCGGCGCACAGGGATCAGCTCAATGCGGTTTTCGTAGCGCAGGACGTTCATCCTTTCCCCAGGGTGGATGTCCATGGCCTCGCGGACATCCAGGGGGATCACCACCTGGAATTTGGGCGAAACGCTGACGGCGTGCATGGGGTCCTCCATCGATCTACATACCGTAATACTATATCATGATCGATCAGGCCCGTCAAGGGGAACGGATGAAATGGAGGAAGTGCTCAATGTTCCCTTCGGCGCCGGGGAGGGGCGAGGGGCAATCGCCCTTCGCTCCGAAACCCCAGGCTTCCAGGCGGTCGGCGATCTTTCGGACGGCGGCTTGGCGCGCGTCCGGGTCCCGGACGATTCCCTTTGGGGCGAATTTTGGGGCCACTTCGAACTGGGGCTTGACCAGCACGACGAACTCGGTCCCGGCGTCCGTGAGGACCGCCAGGTGAGGGAGGACGCGCACCAGCGATATGAAGGAGACATCCATGACGACGAGCGAGGGCGCGAACGGCGCGGCTTCGCGGAGAAATTTAAGGACGTGGGTTTTTTCCTTGAGGATGACGCGGGGGTCTTTGCGGAGTTTCCAGTGGAGCTGGCCGAAGCCGACGTCGAGCGCGAACACGCGGGCGGCGCCGCGTTGCAGCAGGCAATCGGTGAAACCGCCCGTCGAGGCCCCGATGTCCCAGCAGTCCCGGCCGGACGGGTTGACGCCCAGGACGTCCAGGGCGCCCGCGAGCTTTTCTCCCCCTCGGGAAACGTATTTCAACTCTTCGGTGATTTCCAGCGATTGGTCGTCGGAGACTTGCAGGCCCGCTTTGAGCGTTTTGAACAGGCCGGGGGCCTTCACGCGCCCCGCCATGATGAGCGCCTGGGCCTTGGCGCCGGATTCGGCCAACCCGCGATGCACAAGGAGGTGGTCGAGGCGGATTTTGCTCAGGTCCCGGACCTCAGCCAGTGGCGATGGAACTCTTCCACCCGTGCGGCGATTTTCTCGGCGGAGAGGCCGACCTTGTCCCGCAGCTTGGTCTGGCTGCCGTGCTCCACGAACAGGTCGGGCAACCCGATGGACCTGACCGACGCGTTATCGCCTTCCAGCGCTTCCTTGACGGCCGAGCCGAAGCCCCCGACGAAAGAATTCTCCTCCACGGTGACCAGACGCGGTGTGCGGCGGATCAGGTCGAGGAGCCACTCCCGGTCCAAAGGCTTGACGAACCGGGCGTTCACCACGGCGGCGGAAATCCCCCGGGACGACAGGCTTTCCGCGGCCTCCATCGCCGGCTGGACCATGTGGCCGATGGCGAGGATGGCGAGGTCGCGGCCTTCCCTTAGTGTTTCCCCCCGCCCGATGGGAAGAAGGCTGAGCGACGAGTCCATGGGCACGCCCAAGCCCGCGCCGCGCGGATAGCGGATGACAGAGGGGCCGGGCAGGTTGAGCGCCGTTTTGAGCATGTGCTGGAGCTCGTTCTCGTCTTTGGGGGACATGACGGTGAAGTGGGGCATGAGACGGGTAAAGGAAAGGTCGAAGGCCCCGTGGTGGGTGGGGCCGTCGTCCCCGACCAGGCCGCCCCGGTCCAGACAGAAGACGACGGGGAGCTTCTGCATGGCCACGTCGTGCATCATCTGGTCGAACCCCCGCTGCAAAAAGGTGGAGTAAATGGCCACGACGGGTTTCAAGCCCCCGCAGGCCATGCCCGCCGCGAAGGTGACCGCGTGCTGCTCGCCCAGCCCCACGTCGAAGAACCGGTCCTTGAACTCCTTCCGGAAGAGGTCCAACCCCGTTCCCTCCGGCATGGCCGCCGTGATGGCCACGATCCTCGGATCCTCGGCGGCCAGCCGGACCAGAGTCCGGCCGAAAACCTGGGTGTAAGAGGGGGCGCCCGGCGGCGTCGTCTCGAACTTGCCGGTTTCCGAATTGAACCGCCCCACGCCGTGGTACTTGATGGGGTCCTCCTCGGCGTATTCCAGGCCTTTGCCCTTTTTGGTGACCACGTGAAGGACCTGGGGGCCCTTGAGCTGTTTCATGGCCGTCAAAATGTCGATCAGCAAGTTGACGTCGTGGCCGTCCACCGGGCCGAGATACCCGAACCCCATTTCCTCAAAGAGCACGCCGGGGAAGAGAAAGACCTTGACCCGCCGGGCCAGGCGCAACAGATAGGCGCCGTAGAAATTGATTCGAGCCAGGAACTTCTCGACCCGCTTCTCGAACCGCTTGACCGAGCCCAAGGTCAGGAGCCTGGCCAGGAACGCCCCGAAGGCCCCCACCCGGTGGGAGATGAACATCTGGTTGTCGTTCAAGACAAGCAACAGGTCCGTTCCCATCGCCCCGGCGTTCTGGAGCCCTTCGAAGGCCATGCCCCCCGTGAGCGAGCCGTCGTTCACGACGGCGACGACGCGGTGGTCCTGCTTCAAAAGGTCGCGAGCGGCGGCGTAGCCCAGGGCCGCCGAAATGGCGGTCGAGGCGTGGCCCACGTTGAAGGCGTCGTGCGCGCTTTCCGTCCGGCTGGGGAATCCCGAGATCCCGCCGTATTGCCGCAAGGTGTGAAAGCGGTCGAGGCGGCCCGTCAGGATCTTGTGGGAATAGGCCTGGTGGCCGGTGTCGAAGACGATTTTGTCCGCCGGCGAGTCGAATACGTAATGCAGCGCCATGATGAGCTCGACGGTGCCCAGCCCCGAGCCCAGGTGGCCGCCGGTGCGGGTCGTGACCTGAATGATCCTTTCGCGGACTTCGGCGGCCAGGGCCGGCAGGTCCTGGCGCCGAACCTTCTTCAAGTCTTCCGGACCGTTGATGTTGTCGAGAATTTTCATGGATTCATTTCTTCCTGTTGACGATGAAGTCGGCCAACGCCTCAAAAAGGGCCGCTTTTCGGCCGAAAGGGGCCAGGGCCCGCTTCGCCTTGTCGGCGGCGGCGCGGGCGCGCCGCCGGGACTCTTCCAAACCGTAGACGGCCGGGAAGGTGAGCTTGCCGTTATCGCGGTCGGACCCGTTCTTGCCGAGAAGGGCCTTGTCCCCCGCCACGTCCAGGACGTCGTCGGCGATTTGAAAGGCCAGGCCGATCCAGCGGCCGTAGTCGTCCAGGGCATTGATCCGGTCTTTGGGCGCCCCGACCAAGAGAGCGCCGGCCTTGAGGCTGGCCCGGATGAGGGCTCCCGTCTTTCGGGAGTGGATGAAATCCAGAAGACGCTCTCGCGGTTTGTTCTGTTTCCGCGGAAGAGGATTCCAGGCCCTATTTGCACGGGCAGGATGCCCGTGCCACCCTTCCGCTTTCAAATCGGCGGCCTGGCCCCCGACCATGCCGAGCGTTCCCGCCTCACGGGCGATGGTTTCAATCGCCGCCAGCGCCCCGGCCGGTTTCACGCCGGGAACCCGCGCGTTCCGCGCCATGAGCTCGAAGGCGAAAGTCAAAAGTGCGTCGCCGGCCAGGATGGCCATCCCCTCGCCGAAGACCTTGTGGTTGGTGGGGCGGCCGCGGCGCAGGTCGTCGTCGTCCATGGCCGGAAGATCGTCATGGATCAAAGAATAGGTGTGGAGGGCTTCCAGGGCGCAGGCCGTCGGCAGGGCCGCGCCCGCGCGCCCGCCGCAGAGTTGCGCGGCGCCCAGGCACAAGAAGGGCCGAAGGCGCTTGCCCCCCGCGAACACGGAATACCGCATCGCCTTATGGATGACGGCGGGGTCCACCGCGGCCTTGATCAAGAACCGGTCCAGGGCCCGGTCCACCCGGGCGCTCGCGCGCGCCATGGCTGCTTCCAACACGGTCATTCCAATACCTCGAAAATACGTTTAATCGAGAGCGCTTTTCCGGTTGTATCATCGGTTTCCACAACCGCTGCGCAAAACTGCACCGGGCCTTCCGCCGGTTCCAGGCGGGGCTTCAGGCCCGTCAAAAAACGGCTGATCGCTGCCTGCCGGTCCGAGCCGATCACGCCGTCGCGAGGGCCCGTCATCCCCACGTCGCCCAGGTAGGCGGTGCCCCCCGGGAGCAGGCGCTCATCGGCGGTTTGAACGTGCGTATGGGTGCCGATTACCGCCGTGACGCGGCCGTCCAGGTGCCAGCCCAACGCCTGCTTTTCGCTGGAGGCCTCGGCGTGCGCGTCCACGATCGTTACGTCCGCCCGCAGCCCCTCGAGCGCGGCGTCCGCTCCCCTGAAAGGACAATCAATCATCGCGAGGTTATGCCGGCCCATAACCTGAATGACCGCGATCTTCCGGCCGGCGACCTCGTAAACCCCCACCCCTCGGCCCGGAAGGCCCGGGGGATAGTTGAGGGGGCGAAGCACGCGCGGGTCCTCCAAGAGCGGCCCGACTTCTTTCTTGTCCCAAGTGTGGTTGCCCAAAGTCAGAACATCCGCCCCCGCCTGGAAAAGCTCCTTGGCGTGGTCGGGCCCGAGCCCCGCCCCGTGGGCGGCGTTCTCGGCGTTCACAACGACAAAGTCGGCCTTTTCGCTTTCCCTGAATTGGGGCAGGAGCCGCGCTGCGGCCCGGCGCCCGGCCCGGCCGAAAATGTCTCCGACGAAGAGGATTTTCACGGTGAAATAGGGAGTATACAAAATGCGGCCGGGCCTTCAGGGATGCCGTGCCGAGGCCGAAAGATTCTGAACAGCCGCTTAATATTGTATTCTACCGTCCTTGACGGGCCGTGTCCGCAGCCTTACACTTATGATAATGCCGTTTAAGGGGGATTTCATGTCGCCGAGAACCCTGGTCTTCCTATCCGTAATTTCCATTCCCATCCTTGCCGCCGCCGGACCCATCACGCTGAAAAACGCTTCCGGGACCGTCGAAATCAAGCCGGCCGCCGACGCCGTTTGGTCCCAGGCCCGGCCCGGGACAGCGGTCCCTTCGGGGGCAGAAGTCCGCACGGGGGTTGACGGCCGCGCCGAGCTGAGGTTCGCCAACAAGGCATCGGTCTGGATGAAGCCTTCCACGAAAGTGGCCCTGGAACAGCAGGGGGCGCGGAGAAATCGGATCGTCATGATGGTCGGGTCGCTCAAGATCCGCGTGCCGCACCTGGGTTTCCGGGACAAGTTCGAAATCAGAACGCCGACCGCTGTCGCCTCCGTTCGAGGGACCGTATTCAGCGCCTCGGCGGACGAAATAAGCCAGGGCTTCCAGACCTTCTTCGGCCAGGTGGATGTCAAGACGGATGACGGACGCTCCTTCAAGGTCCCGCAGGGCATGGGTTTCGACGGGAAAAGCTCCTCCCTTCTGTCCCGCATGCAGGAGATGGCCGGCCTGGAGGACTGGGCGCCCGGGCTTTCCGACGACCAGCGCCGCCGGGACTTGGAGAGTTTCGTCAAGAACCGCCAGGAGATCCGGGACTTCGCTTCAGACGCCTTGGCCCGCAACAACGAGATCGTCCAGTCCCTGGCCGCCAAGGTTAAAGAGGATGACTTCGCCGCCGGCCGGACCCTGACCGACGTACACGGGAACCTGGTCCGCGTCGAACAGCGGCTGGACCGGCCCGACG
>Ga0182021_10003465_pt1 | contig 18526 bp, 14 predicted proteins | sample 612E3MmetaG_FD_120493 | JGI IMG/M metagenome (GOLD analysis project Ga0182021, IMG submission 120493) | Permafrost microbial communities from Stordalen Mire, Sweden - 612E3M metaG (Illumina Assembly) | ecosystem: Environmental > Terrestrial > Soil > Wetlands > Permafrost | place: Sweden... | reverse complement strand
CGGCACCCAGCCTGCCGGCACCCAGCCTGCCGGCACCCAGCCTGCCGGCACCCAGCCTGCCGGCACCCAGCCTGCCGGCACCCAGCCTGCCGGCGCCGTCGCACGTGTCCCGGGGTCGACTTCTCAGGTTGGAAGTCGCGAGGCTTACTTGAGCTCCGTCAGGCTTCGCCTCCTGGACGGCGTCATCGGCGCCTCCGACTCTCTGCTGGACGAGACCGGTGAGACTGACATCCACACCAAGGTCCAGGCAGTCGTCGACCAGATCATCTTCGCGAACCGGTTCACAGTCACCCGGGACGAGCGTTGGCGCCTGATCGAGGACGTGATCGCGGAGATCACGGGCTTCGGTCCGCTCGAGCCGCTTCTCCGCGATGAGAGCGTGACGGAGGTCATGGTCAACGGCCCCGGCCAGGTCTACGCCGAGCGCAAAGGCAAGCTGGAACTGACGAACGTCGTCTTCCGTAACGACGAACACGTCATGCACATCATCGATCGGATCATCGCCCCGATGGGCCGCCGAATCGACGAGTCGAGCCCGAAGGTTGACGCCCGCCTGCCCGACGGCTCGCGAGTCAATGCCATCATTGCGCCGCTGTCGCTGGTCGGACCGGTGATCACCGTCCGGAAGTTCTCCACCAGACCCTACACGGTGGACGATCTCATCGGTTTCGGCACCGCCACGCCTGAGATGTTCGACTTCCTGCGGGCCTGCGTGGAAGTGCGTCTGAACATCTTCGTGTCGGGCGGCACCGGTTCGGGCAAGACGACGTTCTTGAACGTGCTGTCGTCGTTCATCCCTAATGACGAGCGCATCGTCACCGTCGAAGACGCGGCCGAGCTACAGCTCCGCCAGGAGCACGTTGTCACCCTCGAGGCACGCCCGGCGAACCTCGAGGGCGAAGGCGAGGTCCCAATCCGTCTCCTGGTCCGCAACGCCCTGCATATGCGCCCCGACCGGATCATCGTCGGCGAGTGCCGAGGCGGCGAGGCCCTGGACATGCTCCAGGCCATGGGCTCCGGCCACGACGGCTCGCTTTCGACGGGCCACGCCAATACCCCGCGAGACATGCTCGCGAGGATCGAGACCATGGTCCTTATGGCCGGCTACGAGCTGCCGCTCCGATCGATCAGAGAGCAGATCGCCTCGGCCATCGACCTCATCGTCCATACGGCCCGCCTCAAGGATGGCTCCCGCAAGGTCGTCAACATCACCGAGATCACGGGGATCGAAGAAGACGAGATCCTGACCCAGGACATCTTCGTCTTCGAGCAGACCGGCGTTCGCGACGGAAAGATCGAAGGGCAACTCAAGCCGACCGGGACCCGGCCGACCTTCATGTCGAGATTCGCGGAAGGCGGGATCCAGCTGCCGGCCGGGGAATTCGGCATCCCACCGGAAGACCCCTCGAGGCCGGACCGGGCTCGCCCAGGGAAGGCGAGATTCACAAGAGGGGAGCTTCAGCCACTTGATCCGTCCCTGCTGCGCGGCCGGGCGGTAAGGGCCGGCGGAATGGTCTATGTATCGTCCATTGGGCCCGTCGATCCAAATACCGGCCAGGTAGTGGCCGGTGGCATCAAGGAGCAGGCAAACCAATGCCTGCGCAACCTGGAAGCGAAGCTCAAGGCTGAGGGAAGCTCGCTGGACAAGGTGGTCTGGGCCAACTGGTCGTTGCGCGATCCCTCAGAGTTCGACGCCTTCAACAAAGAGTGGGTGCGCTGGTTCCCGGGCGAGATGCCGGTTGGCCAGGGCACTCTGATGCCGCCGCTGCAACGCCGCGCCGGTTTTAGGATCTCGCTCGGGGTCATCGCCCAGGCCTAGTTCCGCCCTGAGCCAGGGGCGTTTCTAGCCGAGGGCGGTTGCGACCTCCGGGCTCGCAGCTTCCTGAGCGCGATAGGGCCCCTCGCGGTTGCCGAGAGGGGCCCCTTGTTGGATTGACGCCCTTTCTGACGCCCGACGCTTCAGCGACGGGGCCGGGGCGGCTGTGGCAGGAGGCGACTACCTGGCCAGGACGGCCACCTTGCTGGTATCGACGACGAGCTTGGACGGCGAGCCGTCCGGCATCGGCGCGGACAGATCGACGCCGTGGATCGCCTTGACTCGCTCGAGGAACCACGTGGTGAACGCGTCTCTGGCGCTCACGATCTGTCCGAATGACCGCTGTGGATCTTCGCCTTCGATCGTCACGATTACCAGATCACCCATCGGCGTCGACTGAAGGTAGGTGCGTTCAACGGCGCCGGCTCGCCGTCGCGACTCGACGAACTCTGAGCGCCGAGCGCCGTTGAGCTCACCGATGAATGCGTGCCACTCCGCCGTCTTGCCGGGCAGGATTGGGAATACTACGGCGTTCAACGCCATGGGAACCTCCGTGGGCACATACGTGCCCGCACCGGGGGGTGGGGCTCGCCATTGGCCCGGCGCGACGGTCTAGGCGACCGTATGGGGACGCCGCGCCGGTGGGAACCAGTGGGCTCCCGTGCCTCTCCCCGTTGATGGGAGTGTGGGCGCTCCGTCAGGAGATGGATGCGGCTCGAGGTTCTGTCCCATTGTGCGAACGACTACGAGCCCGCGAAGCTTCCCGGTCCTCGAGCTTCCCGGCGATGGCGCTCGACTCAGTTGTTCGATCGAGGGCTCGCCGCGACCTCACCCGGCTCCGACTTCCGGACCCGGAGACACTGGTTGACGCGGAACAGGCGGAAGCTTCGGCGGTCGGAGTCGGAGAAGCAGGTCTCGACTGTCCGCATCGGGACGATCTCCGGCTGGTCGACCGCATAGCTGTGCGCTGCCTCCTGCGCGCCGTGGCGTGGGTGTCTCAGGCGAGGCAAGTGTCGATTTCGGACAACTCGTCTGGCTCGAATGGCGCGCCTTCGAGCGCCCTGACGTTCGCGTCGAGTTGCTCGACGGAGCTCGCCCCTATCACGGCGGACGTGACTCGCGGGTCCCGCAAAGCCCAGGTCAGGGCCATCTGGGCGAGTGTCTGCCCGCGTCGCGCGGCGATCTCGTTGAGGGCCCGGATGCGCGGCAGATTCTGCTCTACGGTGTCCTTGGTCAGGAACTGGGAGTGGGTCACGCGCGATCCCGCCGGGGTTCCGTTGAGGTATCGATCCGTGAGCTGGCCTTGCGCCAGCGGCGAGAACACGATGCAGCCGACCTGCTCTTCGCCGAGCACATCCAGCAGCAGGTCTTCGATCCAGCGGTTGAGCATCGAGTACTTGGCCTGGTGGATGAGCAGCGGCGTACCCAGTCCCCGCAGAACGTCCACCGCACGCTTGGTCTCGGTAGGACCGTAGTTGGAGATGCCGGCGTAGAGAGCCTTGCCCTGGCGAACCGCGGTGTCGAGCGCCCCCATGGTCTCCTCGATGGGAGTGGCCGGGTCGGGCCGATGCGAGTAGAAGATGTCGACGTAGTCGAGACCGAGCCGGCAGAGGCTTTGATCCAGGCTTGCCAGCATGTACTTGCGCGAACCCCAATCGCCGTAGGGTCCGGGCCACATGGAGTAGCCGGCCTTGGTCGAGATGACCAGCTCGTCCCGATATGTTCGCAGGTCCAGGTCGATGATCCGTCCGAGGTTCTCCTCGGCCGAACCGGCCGATGGGCCGTAGTTGTTCGCCAGGTCGAAGTGCGTGATGCCGAGGTCGAAAGCCCGGCGAACGATCGACCGCTGCCGATCCAGCGGGGTCTCGGAGCCGAAGTTGTGCCAGAAGCCGAGCGAGAGAGCAGGCAGCGTGAGACCGCTGTTGCCGGTGCGCCGGTACTGCATTGTCTCGTAACGCCCCGGCTCCGGGGCATACGTCCGGTCCAGGGCTTCGATCACTTCAGACAACTGCGGAACCTCTCCTTTGCGTCCTGTCGTTGTGTCCTGTGCCGGTAAGCATAATCGGAGACGCGTGAGGCACCTGGCCGCCGGACTGCGGAAACCGCAGAGGTTGTGCGATCGCCACGCATTGGGGCTGCGGCTACCGGACCTTGCGGCACCTGGGCTCTGGCGTCATGGTGGGAGCCCGAGGCAGGGTCGCCGCTGCCGGCGCCGCCGGGCCAGGCGTGGGCCGGCTGGGCGAAGGCGATGGGGTTTGCGATGGAGCCGCCGCGCGGCCGATCTGCAGGAGCCCGTTCACTCTTTCGTAGTGAGACTTCCATGTGTCGAGATGGATTACCTTGCCGGTCGCGTCGGTGACGGTGCGGGTCCTCGACGTATCGAAGCCATCGGTGGGGTATTCGGCGCGAACCTTCTGGCCCGGCCTCAGTCCGCTGACGTACTGCGTGTGGTCGGTTGCCTTGAGCACGTTCGCCTTGTACTCGGGGCTGAAGGTCACCACCCGACCGAGCGGCAGGCTCCAGAGCTCGATCGTGACAGTGCTCCTGGAGCCCTTCGTCGAGCTGCCCCGGATAAGGATCGGGTAGGGCGTGTCGTTGGTCCATTTCAGGTCCATCGTCTCGCGGCCGTTGCTGAACACGGTTGCGTCGAGCCCCACGGGGTAGCGGGTGATGTAGTAGGAGTGCGCGTGCCGCTCATCGATCTGCAGCCCGGCTCTCGCGGCCGCGTTGAACATGGTCGTCGAGGCCGAGCAGATCCCGCCGCCGATTGCGCCGGTGTGGTTGCTCTTGCCGTTCTCGATGACGCCCCCCAGAGCGTATCCGTGCGCCGTGTCGATAGGCGCGACGGCCTTCAGGAAGCTGAACTTCTGGCCGGGAGCCACGACCTGACCGTTGAGGAGCTTGGCCGGGATGCGGATGTTGGCCCCGTAGCCGTTGCTGATGTCCGGATAGAAGGTGGTGGTCCAGGCGCCGATCTTGACCATGCCGTTCAGGCTGGGGAACGTGAGATCGGGGGGGACCGGCGTCGCGACGATGGCCAGGGCCGGGCCCGGGCTCTTGCCCGCTGCTCGCAGATCCAGGTAGGCCTCGAGGGCTTGCGAGGTCGCGGCCACGTCGACGGCGGCGCCGTCCTCGCCGCCGCTGAGGCGGAGCTGGCCGGTGGTGTTGTCGTAGACGACCGAAGGCTCCACGGCCGAAGTGCCGACGCTACTTGCCAATCCTGACACGTATGCCTGCACCAGGTTGGGCCTGATGGACGGGGCGTATCTTCCGTCGTTCCCGAGTCCGAAGACGATCCAGCCGCGAATCGCCTGGGCGGAGATCGTGTACGTCATGCTCGGGCCTGCGGGCGGCCTAGGGCTGGGACTGGGGCTGGCGCTCGAACTCGCGGCCGGGCTCCCACCGGCGCTCGGGCTCGGGCTCCCACCGGCGGTCGGGCTCGCGCCGGTGCTTGGGCTCGGGCTCGCGCCGGCGCTGGGGCTCGGGCTCGCGCCGGTGCTGGGGCTCGGGCTCGCGCCGGTGCTGGGGCTCGGGCTCGCGCCGGTGCTGGGGCTCGGGCTCGCGGGGGCGCCGCTCCACGTCAGGTTCACATCCACCGCGATCCTCTGGGCCTCGGCGATCGCGTCCCGGGCCTCCTGGCTGCCGATCTGCGGGGGGAGAGTTTTGTAGGTGGCGTCGACCCGCAGGTCGGCTCGAGCGTCCGGTTGTGTCAAACGGTCGATGATCGCACCGGCGAGGGCCCTCTCGTCGATGCCGTAGCCCGGCGTCGCCGGCGTCAGGACGAAGCCGCCGTCCTGCACCGTGGCCCGCGCATCCTGCGGAGCGGTCTGGTTCGCGCCGACCAGCTGGCGGACGCGGGTCGCGATTGCCGTCGGATCGACGTTGACGACGACCGGAATTGACTTGCCGTCGATCGCGGATCGGAGCATGGAGACGGAGTCGTCGACGGGGTAGCCCGTGTGGCCGATCCCCAAGGCCGCGTCGGCCATGGATTCGAGATCGGGCGCGCGACCTGCCTGCTGGTAAGTGATGGTTGCCGTGCCGGACGGCGTGGTGACGGTGGCCTCGCCCTGGCTCAGGTATGCGAAGGAGGTCTGCAGCCTGGCGATGACCTGGTCGCGGTTCAGGCCGGACACATCGACCGTTCCGACGCGGACACCGTAGGCGACCCGGTTCGAGAAGGCGCTGAGGGCAACCAGGGCCGCAACGGTGATGAGGACCATAGTCACGACGGCGCCCAGGACGAATGCCACAGCGAACCTGGCCGCCCACGCGCGGCGACGTGTCCTGCCCTTTGGCCTTGCGGTCGGGTCAATGAGTTCGGGCTGAAGCGTGGGCGCGGCGGAAACGGCGGCCGCGGCGTGTACGGCGGGCGGGGCTTGGAAGGTTGGTGCGGCGAAGAGGGGAGGTGCGGCGGGAGCGACCGAGCCGGGCTCGACCGAGTCGGCCATCGAAGCCGACTCCCAGTTGATTGGCTCCGGCGGAATGGGCCGCGACGGCAATGGCTCCGGCGGAATGGGCCGCGGTGGAATGGACTCCGGCTGGGCCGGCTCAGGGCGGGTCGGCGTCGGCTGGGCCGGCTCCGACTGCGCCGGCGCCGCCACGGGTCCGCCAACAGGCTCAGGCACGGGCTGCGGCTGGGCCTGCTCCGACGCGGTCGGTTCTCGTAGAGGCTCGCCCGGCCTCAGGCCGAATATCTCGTCGACCAGATCGATCTCTTCCCCGGTCTCGCCGAATATCTCTTCGACCAGATCGATCTCTTCCGTGGTCATCTTGGTCCCTCCTGCCGCGTCGATCGTATCCGATCCTGACGGCCGGAAGTCAGTTCCGTCCTTTGAACGACGCCACCGCGCTTGTCAGACCCTGCTCGTAGGCCGCGATCAGGCGGTCCCATCGAGCGTCCATCTCAGTGTCCACCACTTGCCGGGCGGAGTCCGCATCGAACCAGGCCACGGTACGCCGGATGCCCTCCGCGTAGGGCGTCACGGCCCGGAAGTCGGGCACCAGTCGCTTGATCTTCGTGGTGTCGAAGACGGCGCTAACCGCTTTGTCGCCCAGCAGCGTCCCGGTCATCTCCGGCATGCACGCCGCGATGAAGTCGGAGGCGATGTGGACGATGCGCGGCTGTGCGTCCGCCGCCGCCGCCGTCTGGCGGTAGATCTCGTCCCATGTCAGGACCTCGTCCGACACGATGGTGAAGGCCTCGCCGATCGCCTCGCCGCGCCCCAGCAAGCCCACGAAGCCGGCGGCGAAGTCGCTGTTGTGGGTGATCGTCCAGAGCGACGTGCCGTCGCCGGGCACGATGAGTGGCTTGCCGGCGCGCATACGCGCGATGGCGGTGAAGGGCCGCTCCCAGCTGTTCACATTCAGCGGCACCTGGGTGTCGCCGTAGGTGAGCGACGGGCGGACGATCGTGACCGGAAAGCCGTCCTCGCGGTACGCCCTGAGCAGCCGCTCTTCGCAGGCGATCTTATTCCGCGAGTAGTCCCAGAACGGGTTGGCAAGCGGCGTGTCTTCGCGAATGAGCCAGTCTCCGAGCGGCTTCCGGTATGCGCTCGCGGAGCTGATGAATACGAACTGGCCGGCCCGGTCGCGGAAGAGCCGCAGATCGCGCTCTATGTCCGGGACGGTGTAGGCGATCCAGTCGACAACGACGTCGAACCGCTGACCCCCCAGCGCTCGCTCGGTCGCCGCCTCGTCTCGCACGTCGGCGACGATGGTGGTCGCGCCGCGGGCTCGGTCCGGGTCGCTGCCGCGATTGAGGATGAACAGCTCCACGCCGCGTTCAACGGCCAGCCGGGAGCAGGCACTGCTTATCAGGCCGGTGCCACCAACGAACAGGACCTTCATGCGAGGCCTCCTAATAGGACCGGAAGCGCCCGGCCAGCATATCGGCTCGTGCGGCAGGGGCCCGATAAGCCGCCGCGCCTACCAGCGCTGGTGGACGAGCGGTTTCACCCGTTCCTCGTACAGGCGGGCGATCCGTTCCATTGTTGCGGGCGGTAGTGGAGCGAGGTCAGCGGCGGCGGCGTTTGCGCGGGCTTGTTCAGGCGTCTTGGCTCCCGGGATGGCGGACGTGACTGCGCCGTTCATGAGGATCCAGCGCAGCGCGACCTGGGCCAGCGTGGCGCCGGCCGGGACGAGCGAGCGCAGCTCGTCGACGACCGCCAGGCCGGTCTCGTAGTCGACGCCAGCGAAAGTCTCGCCAACGTCGAAGGCCTCGCCGTGCCGGTTGTACTGGCGGTGGTCCGACGGGTCGAAGGTCGTCCCCTTCGTCATTTTGCCGGTGAGCAGGCCGGACGCCAGCGGAACCCGGGCCAGGACGCCGACGTCGCGACGGGCCGCCTCGGCCAGGAATCGATCGGCCGGCCGCTGCCGGAGAATGTTGAAGATGATCTGCACGGCGGCGACGCCGGGGAATTCGATCGCCTTGAGGGCCTCCTCGACGCGCTCCACGCTCACGCCGTAGTTCGCGATCGCACCCGCCGAAACGAGATCGTCCAGCGCCGCGAAGATCTCCGGGTGGTAGTAGATGTCCGTCGGGAGGCAGTGGAGCTGGATGAGATCCAGGCGGTCGACGCCCAGGTTCTCGCGGCTCCTGTCGATCCAGCGACGGAAGGCCTCCGGCGTGTATTCGGCCAGGTCCAGGGGCGCGCTTCGCCCCATCTTCGTCGCGACGAAGATGGCCTCGCCGCTTCGCTCGCGCAGGAACTGCCCGATCAACCGCTCGCTCCGTCCGTCACCGTAGACGTCCGCGGTGTCGAAGAGCGTCACGCCCGAATCGGCGGCCGCATGCAGCGCCTTCATGCTGTCAGCGTCGTCGACGCTGCCGAAGCCGCCGCCGATTGCCCATGCGCCAAACCCGATTGCGCTGACGGTGCGGCCCGTCTTGCCGAGCCTTCGGTGCTCCATGTCGAGTTCCCTCCTGGGGATCGTCGACACAAGGATAGGGCTGCCGCGTCAAACGATCCGCCTGCCGAGCCGGGCCGACCAATCGGGTGATCGGTGATCTGCGTGGTGCCACAATCCCGTTCCATTCGACTCGGACACGGCGAAGTCCGGCGCTACGGACCCCCACGAAAGAGGCATCAAATGGCTGGAACCATGGCCCCGACCATAACGAAGCCCATCTGGATCGACCTCGCGAGCTCCGATCCCGCGGCATCGCGAGAGTTCTACGCGAAGCTCTTCGGGTGGCAGGTCGAGGTCAACCCCGACCCGCAGTACGGCGGCTACGCGCTGGCCAGGATCGGCGGCAAGGACGTGGCGGGAATCGGGGGCAAGATGTCGCCCGAAGCGCCGACGGCGTGGTCGGTGTATGTCTGGACGCCCGATGTCGAGGAACTGGCGAAGAAGGTGAAGGCGGCTGGCGGCAACGTAGTCGCGCCGCCGATGCAGGTGGGCGAGCAGGGCAAGATGTCGGTCTTCCAGGACCCGTCGGGCGCCTTCATCGCGGCGTGGCAGCCGGCGTTGATGCAAGGCGGATTGACCGACGGGCAGCCCGGAACCTTCGGCTGGGCCGAACTCAACGCGCGTGGGCTCGACAAGGCGGTCGACTTCTACGGCGCGGTGTTCGGTTGGAAGGCGAAGATCAGCCCGATGGGCGAAGGGCAACTACCCTACACCGAGTTCCTGTCCGGCGACCAGAGCATCGCGGGCGCGATGGAGATGAACCCGATGGTCCCGGCCGAGGTGCCGAGCTACTGGGCGGTTTACTTTGCCGCGGATGATGTGGACGCCTCGTTCCAGAAGGCGGTCGACGCCGGAGCCACGGTGATGCTGGCGCCGCGGGACTTCCCCGGCGGGCGTTTCGCCGTTCTCGGCGACCCGCAGGGTGCGGTCTTCGGATTGCTGAAGACGACGCGGCGCTAGGCTCAGGCCGCCGCCTCGGCCGGGGCCTCGGCCCGGGCCTCGACCCCGACCCCGCGCACTTTCTCCGCCGAGGGCTTGAGTCGCCCGGGCTCCGGGAGGCCAGGGAGGCCCGGGCGGCCCTCTGCGGCGCACCACCGTCGCACGGAACCTACCAGCAGTCGTGTAGGCTGCAACCCGATGTCTCGCCGTCGAATACCGGCTTTGCTGCGTCGCCTGTCGCTCGACGGCATGGCGGGTCGGCTGCTCGTTGCCCTCCTCGTGGCGGATGTCTTCCAGGCCGCAAGAGGCCTAGGTTTCCCGAACGGCGGCCGAACGAGCTTCTGGACCGTTTGGCTCCTGGCCGGGGCCGTCGCCGTCATCGTGGCGAGCCTGCTCGCTGCCCATTTCCGGCCCGCCGCCCCCCAGCTCCGACCCGTTGAGATTCTGGCAGTTCTCGCTGTCCTGGCGATGGTCATGACCGACGTCACCATGATGTGGCAACCACTCCGAGATCTGGGCATCTACCTCAAGGCGGGCCAGCACTTCCTGGCCGGCTCGCCCGTGTACATGCACACCACGCTCACAGTCCAGCCGGTCGATCGGACGGATTATCCGTACCTCTACCCGCCGTTTACGCTGCCCCTTTTTGGCGCGCTGTCGCTGCTGCCGGTGCCGCTCGTGCAGGCGATGTGGCTGGGCGGCTCGTTCTGCCTGGTGTTTCTGGCTCTGCGCTGGATTGGCCTGCCGGGTCGCTGGGCGGCGCTGGCGGTGATATGGCCGCCGCTCTTCCAGGGACTGTGGGTCGGCAACGTGGCTGTGCCCGCTCTCGCGCTCTTCGCGGTGGGGCCGTGGTTGGGCGCGGGGCTGCCTCTGGGCGCGGCCTTCAAGTCGTACACCGGCATCGCGACGCTGTGGCTCCTCAAGGAGCGGCGCTGGGTCGACGTCGGAGTTGGAGTCGCGGCGCTGGTGGCCCTGGCGCTGGTAACGCTGCCGCTTACCGGGGTCGGACTGTGGTGGAAATGGCTGGACGGTCTGCGGATCTACCAGACTTCCCAGCCGCTCGTGCCATCCCTGTACGGGCTCGGGCTGCCCGAGTACATCCCGTATCCGGTCTACGTCGCGCTCGCGGTGGTTGCGGTCATCGCGGCGTTGCGAGCCCAAGGGCGTGAATCGCTCGCCCGCTTCGGAACGGCCACGATCGTGGCTTCGCCATCGCTATTCGGCCACGGGCTGCTGCTGGCCGTGCCGTCGCTGCTGAGTCTACGGTCGCCGTGGTTGTGGCTGGCTATCGGCTTTCTCTCCACGCCGCCCGGCCTGCAGTGGTGGCTCGCCGTGGTCGTGGTGGCGCTGTCCTGGGTGGTGCCGGCGATGCGCCGCCCGGCCCCGGTCCACGGCGAGGTCGCGGCAGCGACCGAGGGCACGGCCGCGAGCAATACCCAGGCGCCGGCCGCAGGCGATGCCCGGACGCCGGCCCTGGTTCCCGTGGACCAGCTGCATCCGCTGGGCGCCGCTGGTGTGGCATGGCCGGGCCCGGCACGGGCGGGAAACTAGCGTCCCGAGGCACCGACCCGAAGTTCCTCCTGCGTTGCCGGCGAGTTGAGCAGCCGCCGCGCGAACACGAGCCACAGGGCCAGCAGGCCGTAGATCGACGATGACTGCAGGATCGTGACGGCCGGCGCCAGGGCGATCGACTTCGATGGCGGGAAGATCCAGAGCACCGTCTGAACCGCGGTGCCGACGAGCCACAGGAGGAGCAGGACCCGGTCCGCACGGGCGAATCGCCGGAGCCGCAGATCGGGCGCCTCGACGGCCAGCAGCAGGCCGACCGGGATGAGGATCATGGCCTGATTCCAGTACGTGCCCTTCGGCGCGCCGATGAGGGCCGCCACCAGCGCCATGCCGAGCCCCAGTGCCAGACCACGCCGCTCCTGGAGAAGGGTGCGTGCCCGCCACAGGACCAGGAACGTGAGCAGACCGAACAGTACGGTCGCGACGAGCATCGGCAGGCGGGGATCGAAGGCATGGGGCCACAGGGGCACGGTCCGTTCCGACGGATTGACGAGCCTGCTGACGAAGCCGTTGATCGACTGGTTGGTGAAGTACGAGTCGGGCTCCAGGAGATCGGCAAGGCCACCGCTGCCGGCCCCGGCCCAGGGAGCCAGAAATGTGGAGACGGCGAGCGCCGCGGCGGCGCCGAGCACGATCCCGGCGGCTGCCGACAGTCGCCGGCCCAGGAGGAGTGGCACGGCCATCGCCCCGGGCGTGAGTTTGACCACGGCGGCAAGGCCCACCCCGATCCCTCCCGCAAACCCGCGACGGCGCTCGCCGTCGAGCAAGGCCATCGTCCCGAGGCCCAGCAGCGGGAACAGGACGAGGTTGGCCTGCCCGTTGGCGATCGTGCCGTAGACGGATGGATACAGCCCGGCTCCGGCGGCCAGCAGCAGACGGCGTCGCGCGAGGTCGGGCTGCCAGCCATGCGCCCAGCCGATCCAGGCCGCGACAGTCAACCCGAAGAGCGCCAGGCCGATGCAGTTGAACACCAGAATGGCGGCCTCGAAGGGCAATGCGACGAACGGGATCATCGCCAGGGCGAATGGAAGCGGGTAGGAATAGCCGGTCCCGACGAGGAAGTGCAGCCCCTCGGAATTCGCCAGGGCCGCGAGTGCGGCCTTGTCGTATGGGGAGTGGCCCATGGTGATCAGCTTCGCCGCGAACCAGAAGTCGTGGAAATCGTTGTATCCGGGTGCGCCGCGCCACGCCGCCCAGCCGATCCACCAGATCAGTGGGACGGCGATGGCCACGGCGGCGAGTGAGGCGAACTCCCGCCACGACCTTCCGGCGCGGACGGGCGAGGGCGACGCCGGTGATGCAGGCGACGCCACCGGATCAACCGCCGCGCCCTTCAATCGGGGCGGCCCGGGACTCGAATCGGCGATGCCTTCAGCCACGGCCCTTGAGACTCTTCGGCCGTCGCGTCAGCAGGGTCGAGAGGCGGAGAGCTACGACCAGCAGGAGCGCCTCCATGAAGATGTTCATGCTCATCTTCGATTGGCCGACGCGCCGCTCCTCGAACGTGATCGGCACCTCGAGGACGCGCGCTCCGGCCAGGCGAGCCCGGAAGCTGGTCTCGATCTGGAAGGCGTAGCCGCCGGCGTGGAGCTTGTCGAGGTCGATCTGGCGCAGCACGGCCGTGCGCCAGGCCTTGAAGCCGCCGGTCAGGTCCCGATACGGCATCAGCAGAACGACGCCCGCGAACAGGCTGCCGCCACGGCTGACGAACCGGCGGAGGATGTTCCAGCGCGGGATATGGCCGCCCTTGACGTACCGGGAGCCGAGCACGAGGTCGGCCGAGTCGTTCCGCAGCGGCTCCAGCAGCGCGGGCAGGAACCGGACGGGATGGCTGAAGTCAGCGTCGATCTGGACCACGATGTCCGCGTCGCGCGCCAGCAGGTCCTTGAATGCCGCGACGTAGGCCCGACCCAGACCCTGTTTGGCCTGGCGGTGCAGAACGGAGATGGCTTTGTTCGACCCGGCCATTTCGTCGGCCAGCTCCCCCGTCCCGTCCGGGGATCCGTCGTCGACGATCAGGATGTGAGCCTCGGGGACCGTTGCAAGCACGGCGTCCGTGATGGGACGGATGTTGTCCCGCTCGTTGTAGGTCGGGACGACGATCCAGACGCTGGGGCTGGCGGGCGGCACTGGGCTTGCGGGCGGCCTGTGGCTGGCGGAGGTGCTGGGGCTGGCGGGGGTCCGAGAGCTGGCGGGCGGCATCGACTTCCTTGGTGACGGAGGGTTGCGGCCGAGGATACCGCCTCCATCACCTCGTCCGCTCGGCGGATGGCCAATCGGGCGCCGCACATGCGCCCTCATCCAGTCCCGCTCAGGAGACGAACTTCTCCAGGGCCTTCTCATCGGCCGGGGAGAGGCGGCCGTTGCGCGACTGCAGCTCGAGTCGCGGCGCGCCCGTCTTGCCGGCCAGGGCAGCCCGCATCTTCGGGAACTGGCTGCCGGTACGGAGCTTGTAGGTGGTGAAGAGCGCGACCCTGGGCCCGGCGTCGGGCGTCGTGGCGAGCGGCGGCATGTCGCGCACGAACGCCAGCCACGGCTCGTCGGGGTGCTGGCGGACGACGAACAGGCCGCTCGTCCAGCAGCCCAGGAAGAGGTAGTCGGCGGCGGCCAGGGTAGACATGTCGCATTCGCCGACGGAGACGACCTGCGCAGCCACGCCTTTGCCGTTGAGGAACGCGGCGATCTCCTCGCCGTAGCGGCGGGTTACGCCCGAGTGGCTGCGATAGACGACGATGGCCTTCTTCACGTGTTCTCCCCGGGTCCGCGGGCAAGGGTGGGCTTCGCGTATTGTCGGTCGGTGGGCAGCCGGTTGAGTCGTCCATGCGGTCCATCGGCCGTCAATCGAGCGAATGATGCCGGCCGGCCCGGTGCGGCCTAGGATCGGGCCATCCAGCCCTTCGAGCGGGCCGACCGCAAAGCCAGACTGGCGGTCGAACGGCATCACTGAGGATCGAGCATGACCACATTGCAGCAGGTCGAGGATTTCCTGGCGCTCAAGCGGGTTGCCGTCGTAGGCGTTTCGCGCAATCCCAAGGACTTCACCCGCGTCATGTGGGACGAGTTCCGGCAACGCCGCTACGACGCCATTCCGGTCAACCCCAACGTCACCGAGATCGACGGGCAGCGTTGCTATGCCAGCGTGAAAGACATCCAGCCGCCGGTCGAGGGCGCGCTGATCATGACGTCCAAAGGGGCGACGGACCAGGTGGTCCGCGACTGCGCCGAGGCGGGCGTAAAGCACGTCTGGATGTACGGCGGCATGGCTCCGGGGGCGGCAACCGACACGGCCGTGGCTTTCGCCGACGAGAAGGGCATGAGCACGGTCAAGGGCTTGTGCCCGTACATGTTCCTGCCCGGCACGCCCGCCTTCCACGCTCCGCACCGCCTGTTCAAGAAGCTGACAGGCCGCTACCCGAGGTAGCTCGCGCGCGCCTGCGCGCGAAGCGGACCCGCGCCCGCGGCTCACCGCGCGTGGCGAATGTCGAGGGCATGCCGGCGCCGGTGCGAGCTTGCCGACGCCCGAACGTTCGACCGCCTGCTAGTCTCGTCGGGTGAGCGAGCAGGTCGACATCCTGGGCGGTCTGGTCGGGCGCATCGTGCTGGCCGACAACCTGGCCGTACTCGGCTCGCTACCGGACGGCTCGATCGACCTCGTCTACATCGACCCGCCCTTCAACACCGGCAAGCGGCAGACGCTGCGGCGGCTGCGGACCGTCGCCGATCCGGAGGGCGGGGACCGGACGGGGTTCGGCGGGCGACGCTACCGAACGATCCGACTCGGCTCGTCCAGCTACGTGGACGTCCACGACGACTACCTCGACTTCCTCGAACCGAGGCTCGTCGAGATGCGGCGCGTTCTTCGGCCGAGCGGCAGCCTGTACCTCCACCTCGATCCGCGCGAGGTTCACTACGCCAAGGTGCTATGCGACGCGGTCTTCGGGCGGAGATGCTTCCTCAACGAGGTGATCTGGGCGTACGACTACGGGGCCCGAACCAGGCGGCGCTGGCCGGCCAAGCACGACGACATCCTGGTGTACGTGAAGGACCCGGAGCTGTACTGGTTCGACGCGGAAGCCGTGGAACGGATTCCGTACATGGCGCCGGGGCTCGTGGGGCCCGAGAAGGCGGCTCGCGGCAAGCTTCCGACCGACACGTGGTGGCAGACGATCGTGCCGCCGGGCGGCGTCGAGCGGACTGGCTACCCGACCCAGAAGCCCGTGGCAGTTCTGCGGAGAGTGGTCTCGGCGTCCTGCCCCGTGGGGGGCGTCGTGGCCGACTTCTTCGCCGGGAGCGGCACTACGGGCGCCGCGGCGCTGGAGCTGGGGCGTCGCTTCCTGCTGGTCGACTCGAACCCGGAGGCGGTGGCGGTGATGCGCCGCCGATTGGGGGGAGCGGCCGGGGTGGAGGTCGTCGGGGGGTAGCGGCGCGGGGGCGCGGGCGCGGGCGGTGGCGGTGATGCGCCGCCGGTTGGGGGGAGTGGGCGGCGTCGAGGTCCTCGGGGAGTAGCGGAGGCGCGGGCGTGGGCGCGGGCGGTGCGGGGCCGCGCGCCGGCAATGGCGCCGGGCGGGGCGTCGGGCGGGCGGGGTGCCCGCCGAGCGGCGTCGCCAACGCCAATCGCTACGCCTTTTCGGTGCCACCGAAACGAATCTGGGCCAGGACGCAGGTTCGTGCCCCGGCAGGGTGCCGGACGAGGAAACCTGAGCCCCAAATCGGCCCAAGTAAGCTCCAGATGAGGCTGATCTGGCACCGTGAAGCGCATCCGGACCCCTTCGGGACGGCGCTGGGGAAGCAGATCGTGCGTGAGAGGCAGAATCCATTCGGTGCCACCGAAAACCTGCAGGATCGCGAGCGCGAGACCGCGCAGCCGCCTCAGACGGAGGCCCGGGATCGGCGGGTAGATCGAGAGACGCGCAGGATCACGGTGACCCTTGGGCTGGCCGTGCGTGATGAGCGTCTTCGCCGCCGCTTGACCCTCAGCGACGTGGCTGATCTCTCGGGAAGTGGCTTGACCACCGTCCACGATGTCGAGTGCGGCCGAGTCGGGTCGCTCGAGACTTATGTGCGGCTGGCCGACGCGCTGCGGCTCAAGGCGGATTTCGTGCTCGTAGACCCGCGCCGCCGTGAGCCAGCCGCGCGCCGAGCGACGGACCCGGTCCACGCGACAATGGGGGAGTCTGAGGCGGCCCATCTCTGCGGGCTCGGCCTGACAGTTGGTCTGGACGAGCCGTTCCAGCACTTCCAGTTCGCCGGTCGCGCGGACGTGGTGGCCTGGTCGGTCGAGCGCCGGGCCCTGCTCCACATCGAGAACAAGTCCCGCTTCCCGGATCTGCAGGATTGCTTCGGCAGCTTCAACGCCAAGCGCAGCTATCTGGGCGCGGAGCTGGCGGCCCGCGCCGGGATTGCCCGGTGGCGCAGCGAGTCGCATGTCATCGCGGCCCTGTGGTCTGGCGAGGTGCTACGCGCGATCCGGCTCCACGCGGCCAGCTTCGCCAGCGTCTGCCCGGACCCGGCCGGCGCCTTTGAAGCGTGGTGGCGCGGCGAGCCTCCGGCGGCGGGCAGCCGTTCGATCCTCGTCGTCTTCGACCCTGCCGAGGGTGGCCGGAAAGATCGGCGAAGGTGGCTGGGGACCAACGACCTCGCCGGTGTACGGCCGAGATACCGCGACTACGCCGACGCGGTTGAGCTACTTGGCCTCGCGAATCGGTGAGGAGTTGGCGGCGCGTTTGATGCGGAGGCAGGGATCCCCGTGCGCCAGAATCGGTCCATGGAGCGAGTGGCTGTCGGCACGTTCGGTACGTCGGCCGGGACCCGTATGCGCCAGAATCGGCCCATCGAGGGAGGCGGGGAGCGGGCTCGTCAGTTCGTGGAACTGGAGTTCGTGGAACTGGCCGCTGGAGAGCTGGATCGCCCCTGGGCCGGGCCATGCCGGGAACCGTAGCTACGGGCGAGTCACCGTTGGCGGTCGCGCCGGCGTCTCGGGCATTGGCGACTGTCTACGAGTTGTTCGAGTGGTCGCCCGCCGCTGCTCGAATGCGCCACAATCGGCTCATGGAGCGAGGCTGGGAGCGGGCTTTTCCGTTCGTGGAACTGTCCGCCGGGCAGATGGAGCTGCTCGTGGGCCGGGCAATGCCCGGCGCCCGGGTCGTCGCCGCGCAGCCGCTGACGTCGGGCCTGCGCAACACCAACTACCGGATCGAGCTGGCGGGCGGGGCACGACTGCTCCTTCGGCTGTATGTCGCGGATCCGGAGGCCTGCGCTCGAGAGGCCGGCCTGCTGGCCGCGATGACCGGTCGGGTCGCGGTGCCGCGCCTGCTCTACTCGGATGCGCGGGCGAAGCCGCCGTTCGCCCTCCTTGAGTGGCTCGAGGGCCAGGCGCTGGACGAGGTCCTGGCCGGGACCGACGAGCCCACGGCCCGCGAGCTCGCCGCCGTCTGTGGGGCCGCGCTGGCCGCGATCCACCGCACCCGCTTCCTCGCCCCCGGCTTCCTCGGCCCGCAGATGCGCGTCGTCGCACCGATGCCTGCCTGGGCCCCGACGGTCCTCGAGACGCTTGCCGGGCGCGTCGTGGAGAGGCTGGGGCCGGAGCTGGCAGGCCGGGTCCGCCAGGCGGTCGAGTCGAACGCGGGCGCGGTCGAGCCGGTCTGGTCGGAGGCCGTCCTCGTCCATGCCGATTACAAGCCCTGGAACCTGCTGGTCCGCCGGGCCGCGTCGACCGAGGCCGATGTCGATGCCGAGCGCGAGGCCGAACGCGAGCCCGAAAGCGCCGCTGCGGTCCCGTGGCAGGTTGCCGGCATCCTCGACTGGGAGTTCGCCTGCGCCGGCTGCAAGCTGATCGACTTCGCGACGTTCCTGCGAGGCGAAGCCGAGCTGCCGGCCGGTTTCGGCGATGCCTTCGCCTCGGCCTACCTTGCCGCCGGGGGCAGCCTCCCGCCCGGCTGGCGACGTCTCACGCGTCTGGTCGATCTCCTGAACCTGATGCAGCTCCTCGCCTGGGCGGACGATCGAGCCGCGGACGGCCTGTGCCGGCTGGTCCAGAAGTCGATCGAGTCCGTCTGAGCGGCCGCGGCCAAGCGCGGTGGTGGGTCTCGAGTCAGCGATCGGGCGCCTCATCAGGTCGCCAGTCGGCGACCGGGAGCGGCGTCGGCAGGTCCGGGTCAGCGGATCTGAGGGGCGTCCGGCAGAAGGTCGATCAGGGGCGCGTGGCCGGCCGCGAGCAAGTCCGCGACGGTGGCCACGGCCGTGAGGCGGGCGTCGATCCGGACGAGCAGCGGCTCCACCTCGATCCCGGCT
>Ga0182021_10003464_pt1 | contig 18528 bp, 12 predicted proteins | sample 612E3MmetaG_FD_120493 | JGI IMG/M metagenome (GOLD analysis project Ga0182021, IMG submission 120493) | Permafrost microbial communities from Stordalen Mire, Sweden - 612E3M metaG (Illumina Assembly) | ecosystem: Environmental > Terrestrial > Soil > Wetlands > Permafrost | place: Sweden... | reverse complement strand
TGCGGTGACGCCTTCCAACGATTTGAATTCCTTCACCAACCGGCCCAACGCGATGTCAAACTCGCTGTAGCCGTGATGATGGCCGATGAGGATTTTCCCACCGCCAATCAACTGCATATCGCGCGCCGCCGGCTGACCGATGGGCACGATCCAGTTTTTCGACTGGTCGCGCTCGTCAATGCGCAGCAGCGTTGCGTGGCCTTCGTCAATGGCGATGAATTCGTGTTGGATGGGCGCGGTCATTTTCCAAAGAATAAAACAACCGTCGAACGCGGCGCAACCTTGACCGGCGCGGCGAGCTTTACGATTTGGCCGGAGATAAGTTCTCTTGCCTCGGTCGCGTCCGCCGGCGGTTTCAGTTCAAAAGTCTGGTCGGTCGTCAGGTTCATGCCGATCAGATAATTGCCGTAGCGCAGTGTGTAGAAATCGCCTTTGCCCGCATAAACGTTTTCATCGCCGGGCTTAAACTTCACACCATCGGGAATTTTGGCGATGGACAGCTTTTCGCCCGCATGCGCCGAGTGCAGGTTGCCGGGAAACTTCGGCCCGCCGTTGCCGAAACCAAAGTTGATGTGGTCCGGCCGCGTGTAAAACCGCCCGTCCGGCTCGAACTGAACCTCCTCGCGCACCACCGCGATCTGATCGGTGCGCGGCGTGGTGAAATGGATTCGCGCGAGTGAGTTCACCGCGTTCCGCGCCCGCCAGTAAAGCGACGCGTAGAAAATCTCGTCGCCATTTTTGACCGCGACCACGCCGTCCTCCTCGTCGCTGAAAACAAAATCCGGCTGCCCCGGCGTCATCGGCAGTTGCTTCGCGCTCGGCGGCTGGGATTTGATGAGCTCATATTGATCCGGCACGCCAAGCAATCCGGCGGTGACGCGCAGGCTGTTGTTCTGCGCCATCTGGCGTTCGAGCGAAATGAAAAATTGGCCGTCCGCAAACATCTGCTGCGCAAAGCCGACGGCCTCCGGGTCGAGCGTGGCCGCTGCCGCGTAAAGCGACGAGGCGTCCCACGTCGAGCGCTCGCCGTAAGCGACGTTGCCGGGATAATGTCCGCTGTCGCGCCAGCCGACGACCGCCTCAATCCGAAGCGCGCGAAAACCTTCGGCGTCCGCACCAGGATAGCGAAAGGCAGCGCGGGCATGGGCGATTTTTTCGAGCTGCGCCTTGATTTTTTCGTCTCCGGGCTGGCCAGGCGCGGGCCGCGTCGCCTCGTAAATCGAAGTCGCCCAGTCCAGCACTTCGCCGTAGTAACCCACGTAGCCGAGTTCCTTCGTCAGGCCTTTCGCGGTTAGCTGCCAGTAGTTGGTGCCGACGCCCCAGTTGTGCGAATCACTTCCCAGCACGTCGCTGTCGCACCACGGTTCCAGGCCGATGGATTCGTAGAGGTAGCGGCGGGCTTCAACTTCGGAAAGCGCGTTCGCCGGGCCAACGACTTCAACGCCGCGGTTGCACAGATAAATTCCATAAAGGTCGCTGATCATCGTCTGGTTGGTGTAAAGCCGGCGGTGCTGGCGGTGCCAGTCGCGGCTGGCGGCAAACATTTTGGAAAACGCCGCGCGGCGGGAAATCTTTTTGCCGCCGTCGTCAATCGGTTCGCCGAGGAACGGCTGGAGCTGTTCGCCCAGCAAGCTGACTGCGTCGCCCGCCGGCCCCACGCCGAACCAGTCGGGATTGGGCGTGACAGGATCGGACTCGGCTAGCTTCGGATTTTTGCGATACGCAGCGAACAACGCATCCAGGCTTTTCAACACCCGCTCGACCGCCTTCGGATTGTGAAATGCCGGTGTCCATTGGACGAAATAGGCCCGCGCCAGAAACTGCATCTGCATCTGGTTGAGCGGATTTGTGGAGTTGAGAAAGTTTCCAACATCATGGTTCACGCGCGCTTTCAGCTTGGAAAAAACCTCCGCGCCAGGTTCATTACGGACGGGTGGCGCCGCTGGCGCCGCGCCCTGCTTTTCACCGGCGGGCGGCGTGAAGCAACCGTCGGTGTGCGTGTAGATTTTGTAGAGGCCGCGCGTCGGGCCGGCGAGCGGCTTCTGGAATTTTTCAAATTCGCTGGTGTAGCCCCACGTCGGGCCGTAGCTGCGGATTTCAAAATTCAAATTCGTTTTCCCCTGCGGCAGCTCCAGCGGCAGCGGCGTGGTGTTGTAGATGAAGCGGCCGGGAAACGCCGCTTCCTCGCCGCCGATGTCGAGGATGTCAATGTCGCCGAGATGCCGGTAGCCGACCTGTTTGCCTTCGCAGAAAAGCACGAGCTGGTTTTGCGTCGCATCTGAACCCCAGAGCCGCACGGTCGCGAAATTTTGTTTTTGCGGATCAACCTTGAGCGTGAACGCGAGCCGTCCGCCTTCCCACGCGCCATTGGTCAACGCCGACAAAATGCGCGCCGGTTCGCCGAGACCGCCGGTGATGACTTCGCTGCGGCTGCCGGTGAAAGCGTGATTTATTTCCGACGCGGCGTCGCCAAAAGTGATGGTGTCCACCGGGCCGGCGGCGGCAAAAAGTTGTGCCGACACGAACAGCGCAGCAAGGCACGCGGAGAGAAAATTGATTTTCATGGCGGATGTCGCCATAGCATCAACCAAGCCGACCAGCGCGGCAAACCCGAAGAGAGTTTCCCTGTAAAGCAGCCGGCCCGCCGCCACGAAACTACCCGGCGCGCTGCTGGAGCCGGCTTCTGCCGGACTTGGCAAAGGCCACAGTGTCGAGCGAGAACAGGCCGCCGCCCGCGATGACCAGCATCACATAGCCGGCCAGATAAAGGAATGCCTGCTCGCCGACACCCTGCACCGTCACCGCCGTCATCGCCGTCTTGTGCACCATCAGGAACGCGACGAACATGTCAACGACCAGCACCGACGCCGCCACGCGCGTGCACAGCCCGACCGTCAGTAGCAGCGACCCCAGCACCTCCGCAAAAATCACCAGCACCAGGCTCGCCTCCTGCCCGAACCGCAGCGGGTCGGGAAACGTGCCCACGATGTCATTGAAGTGCGCGAGCTTTTCAAACCCGTGGTTGAACAGCATCGTCAGGCCGAACCACAGCCGTGCCACCAGCAGGGCCATGTGCGTCAAATCCGAGTCGTCCGAAGGAATGAAGAGTTTCTTGAACATGAAGAAACATTAGCCAGACCGACGGCTAATTCAAATTAAAAATTTAAAACTTCTGTCGCACAACACGACAAAATTGTTGGAATCAGACGGATCCATGCAGCTGAAGCGATGAGGAGCACAAACGTCCCGGCGGCCATTCGGCCACCCTCGTGCCGGAGTCTTGACTCGGCGGGCGCATGAATGGATTCGCCCGATCACACCAAGGGGTTTTCCGCCCCACCGTTTCAGCGGCTCTGTCGGAGGGTGAAAACGCACCCAACCGATTTCCTGCCGGCGGAGCAATGCTCCGCGCTCCATTCCAACTGCCTGGTTCCGGCTGAGATCAGAGATTGCATTTGCCGGGCAAAACCCGCATACAGCCGGCCGCAATTTCATGAGCATGTTCATTTCAGGTCAACGGTGGATCAGCGAGTCGGAGCCGGAGCTGGGGCTGGGCACGGTCGCGCAGGCGGGCGGCGGCCGCGTGCAGGTCGAGTTCAAGGCGGCGGGGCAAACGCGCACTTACGCCGTGGACCAGGCGCCGCTGAAACGCGTGCGCTTTCGCGTGGGCGACAAGGTTCGAACCCAGGCGGACCGGGAGTTCATCGTCAAGGAGGTGGTCGAGCAGCAGGGCTTGTTGATTTACGCCGGCGAAAACCAGCAACTGCCCGAAGCGCAACTAAGCGACCGGGTGAGCCTGCAAGAACCGCAGGAGCGTCTGTTTGCGGGACGCTTTGACACCTCGGCGGCGTTTGCGCTGCGTCGCCGCACGGTTGAGCTGCTCCACCGCTCGCGCCAGTCGCCGGTGCGCGGATTTGTGGGCGGGCGCATTGATCTGATCCCGCATCAGCTTTACATCGCGCAGGAGGTGACCAACCGGCACGCCCCGCGCGTGATGCTGTCGGATGAAGTGGGTCTGGGAAAAACTATCGAGGCGTGCCTGATCCTGCATCGCCTGCTGTTGAGCGGACGGGCGAATCGCATCCTGGTGCTGGTGCCGGAATCGCTCGTGCATCAGTGGTTCGTGGAAATGCTCCGGCGCTTCAACGTGTGGTTGAACATATTTGACGCGGAGCGGTGCGCATCCATCGAGGCCGGCGAGCCGGGGGCGAATCCGTTTCTGGACGACCAACTGGTGCTGAGCAGCATTGATTTTCTGGCGGGCGATCCGCGCCGGGCGGAACAGGCGGTGGCGGCGGGCTGGGATGTGCTGGTCGTGGATGAGGCGCATCATCTCGAATGGTCGGAAGCCGCGCCCAGCCGCGAGTATCAGGTGGTGGAGGAACTCAGCCGCAGGGCGGTGGGGCTGTTGTTGCTGACGGCCACGCCGGAACAACTCGGCGTGGAAAGCCACTTTGCGCGCCTGCGTTTGCTCGACCCGGACCGGTATCGCGACCTGGCAATGTTTCAGGCTGAGGCGAAGGATTACCAGGCCACCGCCGAGGTGGCCGAAAAACTGCGCACGGAAACGGAACTCACGAAGAAAGACGTGGCGGCGCTGCGCCGTTTGCTCGCGCATGATACTCAATTGGAGCAACGGCTGGAGGAACTGGGCCAGGGCAACGCGGAAGCGCGGTCGGCTTTGCTGGAAGACTTGTTGGACTTGCACGGCCCGGGCCGCGTGTTGTTCCGGAATACGCGCGCCGGCATGAAGGGTTTTCCCAAACGAACCCTGCGGCTGGCCAGATTGGAGGCCGGGGCGGAAGCGGAGCACTGGCTGGATCGGGTCTCGACCGAGTTTGCCGAGGATGCCGGGGATACCCGGCTGCAAGCCCCGGTTAATCTGGCGCGCGACCCGCGCGTGCTGTGGCTGGTGGAACTGCTCCAGAAGCTGGCACCCCAAAAGGTGCTGCTGATCGGTCGCAGCATTGAAAAAGCGGAAGCGCTCGACGAGGCTTTGCGCCGGCACCTGACGATCAAGACGGGCATTTTCCATGAAGGACTCACGCTGGTGCAGCGGGATCGCAACGCCGCGTGGTTCGCGGAGCCGGACGGGGCGCGGTTGTTGATCTGTTCGGAGATCGGCAGCGAAGGACGCAATTTCCAATTCGCGCATCACCTTGTCTTGTTTGACCTGCCGCTGAATCCTGAGTTACTGGAACAGCGCATCGGCCGGCTGGATCGCATCGGCCAGACCGAGGACATCCAGATCCATGTGCCGTATCTGGCGCAGAGTCCGCAGGAAGTTTTGGCGCGCTGGTATCACGAAGGCTTGAACGCCTTTGAAAGCAACCTCGAAGGCGGCAATGAACTGCTGCGCCAGTTTGGCCGGGGCGTCCATGATCTCGCCTTGGAATTTCCCGTGGCGGACCGCCAGGCCGCCGAACAGGAACTGGCCGACCTCTTAAAAAAGACCTGGGTGGCGCGGCAGGAGCTGCGCCACCGCCTCGAACAAGGGCGGGACCGCCTGTTGGAGCTGAATTCGTTTCGTCCCGCCACGGCGCAAAAAATCATCAGCCAGATTCAGGAACAAGACCGGCAGCCGGATTTGGAGGATTATCTGCTCGAGGTGTTCGACCACTTTGGAGTTCACCTCGAGGAACTGGCGCCGCACACCTGGCAATTGAATCCGCAAGGCATCATCACCGATTCGTTTCCCGCCATGCCCGCCGAAGGCATGATCGCCACCTGCGACCGCCGCCGGGCGCTGAGCCGGGAAGATGTAGGGTTCCTGACGTGGGACCATCCCCTGGTCAGCGGGGCGATGGAGCTGCTGCTCGGAGCCGAAACGGGAAACTGCGCCTTTGCCGTGCTGCCGACGGCGAACGAACGGACGCTGTTGCTGGAGCTGATCTTTGTCCTGGAAGCCATCGCCGCGCCCCAGCTGCAGGCGGACCGCTTTCTGCCGCCAACACCGGTTCGCCTGGTCGTCAGCCACAAGCTTGCGGACGTCAGCGAGGCCTTTGGCGACCCAGCGTGGGAGCAAAAACTTGAGAAAGGTTCGCCTTACAAACTGATTGAAAATGCCGACATCGCCCGACGCATACTGCCGGCCATGTTCCAGACCGCCGCCCGGCTGGCCGAAACCCAAGCGGCCACCCGGCGTCAGGCCGCCGTGAAGGAAATGAACCACCTGCTCGGCCACGAGGTGCAGCGCCTGCAGACGCTCCGGCGGGTGAACGATCACGTTCGCCCGCTGGAAATCAAACTGGCGCAAGCGCAGCAGGAGGAATTGGCGGCCAGCCTGCAACAATCCCGTCTCCGGCTGGATTCCTTGCGCCTCATTTGGAAAGGTCCGCCCGAAGCGCTGAGGTGAATCATCCGCCCCCGGCAAATGTTTTTCCAGCCCCTCGTTGTCCGGCTGCCCCATTTCAACCGGCTATTTCCCCCCGCTGTCACCGCAGCAGTTTTGCGTGCTGCTTCAACCAGCGTTCGGCCTGCAGATAGTCGGGACACAGGCGCGCCACTTCCTGCCAGAATTTTTCCGAGTGGTTCATTTGCCGGCGATGCGCCAGTTCGTGGAGGAGGATGTAGTCACGCACAAAATCAGGCGACTGAATCAACCGCCAGTTGAGCGAAATGGTTCCCCGCCGCGAACATGAACCCCAGCGGGATTTCTGGTTCCGCACCGAAACGCGGGACACGTTCACACCATGCCGGGCAGCCAGTTCCAGGACGCGGGGCGGCAGTTCCTGCGCGGCGAGTCGGTGCAGGTGTTTTTGGATGGCCGGCCGCAAATCGGCGGCTCCAGCGGAAATTTTTATCCGCTCGGTGCCGAAACGGATTGAGCCGTCAGCCTCCGCCTCGATGCGAACCAGCTCGCCGCGAAATAGAATCTCCATTCCCGGATTCCAGACGACCGGAATTTTGGGCCGGGCGGCCAGACGTTGAAATTGCTCCTCCAGCCAGCCGACGTTCCGCAAAGCAAAATCCCTGGCTGCCGAAATGGTTCCGTGACGCGGAATGGTCACCCTCGCCGTGCCGTCAGGACGCAGGCGGAGCAAATAGCGGCGCGCCCGCGGATGATGAACCAGCAAAAGCGGCACCGCCCGCGAACCGACCTGCAATGCAGCAGTCGCCGGCTCCGTCAGCTTCTTAAATTTGAACAGTCGTTCCAACATCACCAAGCCGGTTTCCATTGATTTCAGATTTCCGCTTTCATCGTTTCAGCGATTTCGCGTTCAAAGCATATCAAAACACTGCAACCTGCGGTATCTTCTTCACATGGATATTGATCTCACTGGTTTTTCAGCCTTCCAGCAGCAGGCACTTTTCGATCTTTTGATTCTGGCGATGTATGCGGACGGCCAGCTGACGACTTTTGAAGACGAGCAGTTGCAGAAGCTGCTGGCGGCCATGGGATACACTGAAGAAGCGGACCGCCAACGTGAATTTGATGCGGCCGTGACCCGAATGCGGCCGCACGTTCAATCCCTCCATAAAGCCAAGGAAGAGGCCCTGTTGCTGGCCGAGGCATTCACCACTCGCAGCCAGCAGAAGCAGGTGCATGAGGCGGTTCTACAAATCATGACCGCTGACAACCATGTGAGTTCATGGGAGAGCACCTTGTTGATGGAACTGCGCATGAAATTTCGACTGTGACCTGGAAGGCCTGAAACCCAGCCCTGCCTTTCAAAGAAAAAGAGTTGAAGCTTTCAGGTTGATGATGGATACCATTGCAACGATGAAATCCGCCTATGAAATCGCGATGGAGCGTTTGAACAAAAACGCGCCCGCCACCAAGCTCACCGCCAAGCAGAAAAAGCAGCTCGCGGAACTGGACTCCCGCTACGCCGCCAAAATTGCCGAACGTGAAATTGCCTTGAACGGCGAAATCGCCAGGGCGGCCGATGATGTGGAAAAGGAAGAATCACTGCGCGACCAACTCGTCCACGAGCGCAAAAAACTCCAGGCCGAACTGGAGGAGAAAAAGGAACAAGTGCGGGGCGGAACCGGTGCCTGATGCCAGTGAGGTTCAGATCGGTCTGAACGGCGATGCTTCCCCTGCCCCGTCCGCCACTGCACCAGCAAGCCACACCGCCGGTCCGGCCGGCCGCTGGAATCAACGGGGAGCCTTGGAATCAGGCGTCTTTGCCAGCTTTTCACGCCAGACAGGAATTCTCTTTCCACGCGTCGCCGCATCACTCCACGGATCCACGTCAAACCCAGCGCCGAGTTTGGAATGCAGCGCGTTGGCGACCTGGATGCGCGTGGCGAGACGCGGATCGTTGAGTCCGTCCAGCAAAGCCGCCGGGTCACGGCTGGCGATGGTTTTCAATTGGTCGGCAGCCGCTTTGACAACGGCGGGATCGCGCTCGTCGCACAGGTCGAACAATTTCACCGCCGCCTGATGAATGGAATTGGGGTCCGTTGCCGCGAGCAGTTGATCCACCTCCGCCAGATTTTTTTTGGAGAGAGACTGGTGAACCACGGCGGCCTTCGCTTCGGAAATGCTATTGGTCAGCCAGGGCATGAAATCAGCCAGCGCCTGAAAACCGGTGGCGCGCTTCACTTCAGCTTCCGCGGTTGAAAGCATGACCAGCGTGGGCACGGCACTGACGCCGTATTTCGCCGCGAGATCGGGATGCTCGTCAATGTCGAGCGCGACACATTCAACGGTGGAAAGGGTCTGGACGACCTCCGGGTCGGTGAGCGTGAGGCGCGACATGAGTTTGCAGGGGCCGCACCAACTGGCGATGAAATAAACCAGCACCGGCCGTTGCGCGGTGGCCGCCGCTGAAATCGCGGCGGCGTAATTGGTGCCCCAACCAGCGGGCAGCTCGGCGCGGGCGGCCAATGTGCCGGCGAGGGCCAGCAGAATGGTTAAAAATGTTTTCATGGCTTGGTGGCTGGCTTGACCGCGCGCGACGGCAATTCTTTTCCGTGCCGGATGAGCGGCCAAAACTGATCCCAGTCGAAGCGACGGCTGAATTCGCCGTAATGACACTTCCGGCAATCGCCGGCATCGAGCGGACGGTAGGTGAAGTTGATCGTGGCGTCGCCATTCTTTTCCCGCACATGGAGACTGCCCGGTCCGTGACAGCTCTCGCAGCCAACGTCCACGAGCTTGGCCGCGCCAAATTCGCGCCGGTAGCCGGATGGATTTCCAAAACCGACGGTGTGGCAGCCAATGCACTTCGGATCGGCGTCCGCCCCGCGTCGAACCAAGGTTTCATAAGCGTGCGCATGGGCGGACGCGGCCCAGACGGCGGCGGCGCTCGTATGACAGGCCAGACATCTTTCCGAGCCGACATAGCTCGCGGCCGTCCGCACGCCGGGCACGGTGTCGGCGCTCAAATAATTGGGGTCGTCCACCGCCAGCCGGGTGCGGCGCACTTCCTCACGGTAATTTTTCATCAAGTCACGAAACGACTGGTTCTGCGGAATCTGGTCGTGCAGCAGGCGGATTTCGCTGGCGGTCACCTGCAGCGGAGCGTCCTTGGCCAGTTGCAGCCGCAGGATGCCGAGCGCCCGCGATTCGTTGGTCACAAAATAAACCAGGCTCCGGTTTTCGCGCCGGAGTTCCTGCGCGGGCTGGCTGACTTTGCCGCCGAGAATGACCTGGCACTCGTAAAACTGCTGCGCGAGCCGCGCCAGCGTGGCCTCGTCCGTGAAGGCCAGTAGCACGATCAAATCCGCCTTGCCGCGCAACTCAGCGAGGCTGTGTTCAATCGCCGTTTCCATGTCGCCCACCGCCAGACCGTCGCCGGTTTTTTCATCCAGACTGTGCGGGTCGAGCACGCCAAGGATGGCAATGCGGAACGCGCCACGCTGGACGATGCGGTAGCCGTCGAAAATCGGCCGGCGGCTGGTCTTGTCGAGCAGGTTTGCGCTCACGATGGGCACCGGCGAAGTCTGTTTGATCTCGCGCAGTTGCGCGGCGGAAAACTGCGCCTCGCGCCCGCCGACGTTCAGCGCGTCGTAGTTCATCGCCGCGAAAGCGCGCAGCACATAGCGATACTCCAGCAGGTCGTAATCCTCGTGCCCGCCGATGGCGTCGCCGGCATCCACGCGCAGCGCGCCGGCGGGAGCCTCGGCATCAAGCACGGTTTTGAGCCGCGTCAAGCCGCCGAACTGGCCGGCGAAACAGCCGCACGGCTCCAGCCGCCCACGCGTGTCGCAGGTGAAATAAACCGGCAGGTCCAGCGTGGCCGGCGGCGATTGCTTGCCGCAGCCGCCGATGAACAGCACCAACAGCGCGACCAGGTTGAATTTAATAAAGCACCGCATAGGTGAAAACATTGACGTTCACGCGGCCGGGGTCGCGGAGTTCGTTGCCGCCGCAGCAGCAACAACCTTTGGCGTATTGGACATCGTTCAATCCTTCCTTGGAATAGACCAGCACCAGCCGGCCGTTGATTTCCAGGCCTTCGAGCGACGCCGGCTTGCCGTGTTTCTCGGTCAGTTGCGGGATCGGATTCACGATGGAAAAGATCGGATGCGTCATCGGAATTTTCTGGAGCGGATATTCCGGGAAGCACACTTTCATTTCCTGGCGGAAGGACTTGTCCCATTTCTCGTCCGAACAGCCGGGGCTGACCAGCAGGAATCCGCCCTGCGTCAGAAATTTGTGGAGCTGTTTGCGCTCCTTGTCGGTGAGCGTAAAATTCTCGTTGCCCGACATCACGCAGAACGGATAGTCGAACAAGGCGTCCGCATCCAGCCGCACCGGGCAAAATTTCTTGTTCACCCGCAGGCTGGTCTGCGTGGCCACGTCCGTGAGAAAACGGTCGGCGAAACAGACCGAGCTTTTGTTGCCGGCATAAATCAAATTACCGCATTGCAGCTGCGTCAGGTCGGAATGAACCGGTGTCGCCGGCTGGACGGCCACCGGCCCGCCGGACGACAACAGCGCCGCCAGGCACAGCAGCCCGGACACGGCTCCCGCCCGCGATATTTTCATGAAATCATTTCGGTTTTTCATCGGCTGGCTTCTCCTTTTCCTTCTTGGTGGTGAGCGCCCGGAAATAATTTTCCACGACGTCGTTGTATTCCTCGATGACCGTTTCCGAGGAAACCGCGCCCGACTTGCGGTTCACCGGGTTCAACCCTTTCATCACGTCCGGCTTTTCCGCGTCGCCCCGCCCGGCACCGGCCGTTGCGCCCGCGCCCTTGCCAAACCGGCTGGACTGGCGCGACGTCTTGCTGCCGTTGTTGCGGACCGAAGATTCGTTGCCCAGCACGTTCAGCGTCGAGCCGTCCATCACGGCGTAGCCGGATGTGCCCGCCGTGCCTTCGCCCTGACCAGCCTTGCCGCGACCCTGGCCGAAACCGAATTTCCGGCTGCGCGACATCTGCGCGAAATTGTTGCCGGGCTTCATCTGCTGCAATTTCAAATACGAGTCCAGTTCGTCGCCCGAAGGACAATTGCCGCCCTGACATTCGCCGAACATCTTCTCCATCTCGCCGCGCAGCCGGTCGGCCAGCTCAAAGGCGCGCTCGCCATCAGCCGCGAGCATCTGGCCCGTGGCTTGTTGCGCCAGCGGCTCCAGGCGGCGCTCGCCGATCCTGTCCGCCAGCGCGCGTCCGCTCTTCGCGGCCTTCGGAAATAATTTCTCGGCGGCGGTGGCATCGTCGCGAAGTTTTCCCTGAAGCTCGTCAAGCGCGGCGGCCACCTCGTTCTCCGTGGCGCCCAGCTCCTTCAACGCCAGTTGATCTTCGCGGCTCAACTGGCCGGCCCGGTTGTAGGCCTGCGCCTGCTGCGCCAGATCCTGCTGCGCCCGGTAGAGCGATTCAAACCAGTTAAAATCATTGATCAAGTCCTGCATTTGGCTCATGTCCGCGAGCTTGTCCACGACCTGCTTTTCGGCCTCCTCATGCACGCCGCCCAGCCTTTTGACCTGCTCGTCCGCCGCCTGTTTGAGATCGGCGAGCATCTCCGGCGACAACTGGCGCGGGCCATTCGCCGGCGAACTGCGCTCCGCAACGCGGCGCATGTCCGTGTCGTTGACGCTCGTGCTGTTGCGGATGCTTTCCGCCTGTTCCCGCAGCAATTTCTCCAAATCTTTCTCCACGTCGTAAAGTGGATTTTGCCGGACGAAATTTTCCATCCGGTCGGCCTGCTGGTTGAGCTTCGCGTTCAATTCATTCTGCCGCGCGACCAGACTGTCGAGCTGCTGCACCAGCGCGTCGCGTTTACCGGCGGCGGCCTTGGCGAGCTGCTCCTTCAATTTCTGCGCCTCGTCGCCGAGCTGTTTCTGCTGGTCAATCAACGACTGCAAATCGTCGTTGAGTTCGGCGTATTTCGCCTCGGCGTCGGCGATGTCCGTCCTTTCGCGCAGGAAATTGTTGTAATCCTCCACGCCGATGACCTGCAGGCGCACCGTCTGGCTCCGCGCTAGATGCGGCTGCGGCGCGGTATCCACGGCCTCGGCAAACAGCGAAATCACGTCGCCGGCCCGGATGCCCAGATCGGCGAAATTGAAATCAACCGTCTCCCGACGGTCGAGCGTCACGGCGGCGTTGGTAAAAATCTTGGGCGCGGAAAAGACGCCGTTCAAGCCGCGCTGTAGCCGGATTTGGCGCAGGCCGTAATCGTCGCTCGCCTCGATCTGCGCCTGCAACTTGAAATCCATCGCCACAAACACGTCATGCTCCGGGTTGGTGATGCGGATCTCCGGCGGCAAATCATGCGTGACCGTCAGCGCGCTTTCGCATTCGCCCGACGACGAAAGGCCCGCGACATCCACGATCGAAAACCGCAGCCGGCCCGAATCCGTGGCGATGAACGAGCCGGAAACTTCCTTGTCCGCCGTCTTTTTCAGCGCAATGGACTGCGGCGGTTGGTCGCCGGCGGTGACTTCAAGCCAGCCGTCGCGCAGCGGACGATTTGATTGCAGCCGGAATTTCACCTCGCTGCCTTCCAGCGCCTGCACGCCCTTGAACGCGTAGGTTTTTTCCTCCGGGCGGATGCCGGTGTATGCCGGCGGCGCGATGCGGACGAACGCCTTTTCCAACTGCGGCGTCAGCACCACGCCGATGTGCGCGCGCTTGGATTCGCTCACATGATCCTTGGTGTGCGCGAACACGAGCAGCTCGGTCTGGATGTTGTCGAGCAACTGGCCAAAGTCCCGGCCGCCCTTGTCGAACATCGGCAGCGTCACGGCTTGTTCGGGATGGCCCGGCGGAAAGGCGGTCAGAAAAACCTCCTTCGGCTGGTGGCCGGACGCCTTGGCTTTCACCACGAGTCCCTTGCCGTAAAGCACGTTGGTTCCGGCCGGCCCCGGCGACGCGATTTCCAGATGCGTGAACGAATACGGCGGATGATCGCCGAACGGATCGGCGAATCGCGCCAGTTCCACGGTTGTGACGCGAAAACCCAAGGCCAGCACGGCGGCGAAACCAAACAACGCCCACGCCGCGCGCTTAAACTGGCGGCTCAGTTCCTCCGTTCGCGCGAGCGTTTCGATGGGAACCTCGCGCAGTTCCGCCGCGTATTTTTCCACGGCTTGCTTCGCCAGTTCACGTGTGAGCGGCGCAAGTGAGGCATCACCGGTTTGTTCGCGCAACTGGAGCAGATTGATCAGGCGCGAGCCGAGCGCCGGATCGCGTGTCTCCAAAAACCGCGCGATGTGTTCCAGCCGGTTCCGCCGGACGAACGCGCAATGCCAGCCGAAAACCAGCAGCGCGATGATCCCGGCGATGATTCCCAGCAGCAGCCCCAGCCGCCAGCCGGCGGTGAGATGCAAAACCACATCGAGGATGAAGACTGACAGGATGACCGCGACGGCGTATTTCACGCAGGTTAGCAGCAGCCGTCCGCCCGCCTCCTTTTGGTGCGCGCGATCCGCCACAGCCAGCCGATCCAGAATGTTTTGCGTTTCGTTCATTGGCGTTTTGAACATCCAACATCCAACATCCAACCACGAACATCCAATGGCCGACCAGCGTTTTTGGATGTTGGGTGTTCGGTGTTGGGTGTTGGATGTTTCTTCATAATCAGCACAACCCCCACCGCCTTCGCAAAAACCAGTCCAGTCCGAACAGCAGTCCGGCCAGATAAAAAACCCAGGCCTCGTTCCAGACCGGACGCAGAATCGTTTTTGGCGTCTGACTGGTTTGATCAGCGCTCAATTCCTTCAGCAGCTTCGACAGCTCGGCGGGTTCGATCAGCCGTCCGCCGCTGCTCTCGCACAACCGCCGCAGATACAGCGTGTCCGCCGCCACCTCGGTTTCCTCCAGATTTTCCGTGAACACGATGAAGCGCGATTCCTGCGTGGTGCCGTCCGGCAGATTCACCACCGCGCGGTAGCGGCCGGTGCGCTCCGGCAAAAACTCCGCCGAGAGCCGCGTGGCGCTGCCCGGCGTGGGCGCGAAGCTCGTGCGACCGGCCTCCCGCTCGCCAAAATAAATCGTGACCGGCGCGGATTTGACCTTCGCATCCGGCTGCCGCATCACGAGGCGGAAATAAACTTTTTCACCGAGCAAAACATTCGCGGAGTTCGGACGGAATGAAAACTGCCGGTTCGGAATGAAATCGCGGCCGGCCAGCAGCCAGAGAATCATCTGGTCCCAAAACCGGTCGAACGGCGAATTGGCGGCCTCCACCCGCGCATTCAATCCCCAGCGCCACAGCCCTTCCATGCCGATGCTCACCACCTGGCCGCGTCCGTAGCGCCGGTGCACAATCGCCGCATTCGCCGCGCTGTCGCCGCGCTCCGCGCCCACGGCCAGCGTCGAGGTGAGCGGCTGCACCGTCTCGGGATTTTTGGCGGCCAGCAAATCCGGCAGCGCGTCCAGCCCGCCTTCGCCGTCAATCAGCATCCGAAACGGCGAGAGGCTGCGGCCCTCGGCGGTGACATCCAGGCGAACGCGGTCGTGTTTGCTCTCGCCCCACAAGACCGGCTCCAGTTCTCCGGCGGTTGAATCTCCAAACGCGCGGCCCCGGCTGAAAATCACCGTGCCGCCGCGATCCTTGACGAACTGGTCGAGCAAGCCGGGAAAACCAATGGGTCCGCCGCCGCCGGAGAGCAGCGACAATTGATTGGCAGCGCTTTGCGAATTGGCCAGCGCGTCCACCGAGCGGCCCAGGAGAACAACATCGTAGGCGGCCAGCTGGTCCAGCGTGGACGGCAAATGAAGTTCGCCCAGTCCCGGAGTTTTGCGGATGGCGCGAACATGGTCCGGCCCGAAACCGATGAGCGCGTCCACGTCGAACTTGTCGTTGCGCATCAGCGAGCGCTGCAAGAACGTCGTGTCCCAATACGGATCGCCCTCCAGCAGCAGCACGCGGATTTGCTGGTCAATGACGTTGAGATAAGTGATGGCGCTGTTGTTCGCCGAGTCCACCTCGTTTTCGAGCGACGGCACGCGGACCTCGTATTCGTATTGGCCGACCTCCGGTTCCGCCACCTCGAATTCCACCGGCAATTCCTGAAGTTCCTGCGCATTGACCCGCTTCGTCTGGACCACTTGTCCCTGGCGCAGCAACTGCACGGTCAGGTCTTCCAACTCGCAGCCGATCAGCCGCAGCGTCGCGCTGACGTGCGCCTTTTGTTTGACGTAGCAATACGGCTGAAACCCGGTGATGCGCACCGCCACGTCGCACACCTTGCCCTGCTTGCCGAATGCGACCGCGTAAATCGGCACGAGGCGGTTGTGCGCCGCCAGGCCGGTCTTCACGGGATTGACGAGTTCGAAATCATGCCCGTCGGTCAGCAACACGATCGCGTTGGCGGTCTCCTCATCCTCGCCCGCCGTGCGCAGCATGGTGGTGACCGACTGATGCAGCCGCGTGGTTTTGCCCGCCGGCGCAAGGGTGAGCACGGATTGCGAAAATGCCCGCGCGTCATCGCTGAATTCAAACAAGTGCACCCGCGCTTCGTCGGCCACGCCGTTCTGCGCCACCGCACCGGATTCCAGCAGCAGATTTTTGGCGGCGTCAAAGCGGGTTTGGTTGCCGGCATCGCGCTGCTTCATGCTCAACGACGTGTCTAGGCCGATGAGTGTGACGCGGTCGCGCGCCGGCGGCGGCAGCATCTCGCGGCGCGACGGTTGGAGCAGCAGCAGCAACACCAGCGCGACCCCCGCCACGCGGAACAGCAGCAGCGCTAGGTTACGCCAGCGGCCCATGGACGAACCCACGCGCCAATAGACACGGACGGTGAAGAACAACAGCAGCCCGCCGATCAGCGCGATGACCGGTGCCGGCACCATCGGGTCAAAAACCAGTTCGTTGTCCGGTAGGTTCATGCCGCTTTCCTCCGGATCAGAAATTGAAAACCCGTTTCCAGCAGCAGAAACGCGACCGCGCCCAGGACAAACCAGTGGAACACCGGACGGCCTTTCGCCAGCGCGTCGTAATCCTCGCTGCCCGCCACGAAGTGCGCCTCATGATGTTCCGCGAATTCCGCCGGCAAAACACTTTTGTCAATCGGCCGCAAATCCGCTTCCTCCGTGGTGGGATTGATGCCAAAGGCGTAATGCGGACGCGGCGCGCCGAGTGTGTAAAACCCGGTCTGTTCCGGCGTGAACGCGACGGTGCAGCGTTCGCCGGCCAGCTCGCGCTTGGTGGTGACGGCGATTCCGGCGGGGCTGATCACCTCGTCGTGCATCTCGCTGCGCCAGACTTCGGCCTGGAGCGGTTCGCCGACGGTGTAGGACGACGGCGGCGGTTCGGCGGTGTCCAGCGTCTTCACCAAATCCTGCATCCACGCGGGAAATATCCGCTGCCGGGCGAGGTTGCTGGAAAATTCCCCGGCGGAAAAATTCAGCAGCAGCACCGTGCCGAGGCCGTGATGCAGCGACGCCATCGCGGGCGATTCGTCGCCGTATTGCAGCAGCACGCCGCCCGCGCCCGTCGCGCCGGCCTGGTAATAATCGTAAAATTCCAGCAACGCGAGATCCTGCCGCGCGCCGCCCTGGAACAGTTTCAGGTAGGGCGACTTGAAATCGCCGCGCACGATCTGCTGCGCGCCGGCGGTCACGTTGGTGGCGAGGTTGCGGCGCGCGAGGCGCAGCGGCAGCGTGCCCGGCCCGGTGATTTTTTCCAGCGCGGCCAGGTTGTCGGCGTCCGCCGGGCCGTCGAGGAAATACACCAGCCCGGCGCCTTGAAAAACGGATTTTGCCACCGCCGCGCCGGCTTCGGAACTCAACCGGTTGACCTGCGTGAAAAAAATCTTCTGCACGCCGGCCAGCCGCGCGGGCGAAAGTTCGCCGGAGGAAATGACGCGCGGCAGCAGCGAGCCGGCGTCGTTCGCGAACGGGTTGAGCGCGGTCTTGAGATAATACGCGCCGCTCTTCCGGCCGTCCGGTTCGTCGGTGACGATCAGCACCTCCTCCTTCTCCTGGACGGCCAGCGTAAGGAAATAATGGTTGTCGTATTCGAGCGCATCCGACGGCAGGCGCACTTCGCACTGATGCACGCCCGGCCCGCCGACGGACACTGGCACGGTCACTTTTTCCTGCGACCACGGCGCGACGGAAACTTCCTGGTCGAAACTGAACCGCTGGTCGAGCGTGGCGGTGACGCGGCCGTTGAACGGTTCCGCCGCGAAGTTGCCGACGGTGACAACGAGCGGAACGGTGTCGCCCGCGAGCAGTTCGGTTTGGGAAAGCCGCGCATCGAGAATGGCGCGGTTGTCGCGGCGCGACGAACCGGCATCCACGAAAAATAATTTCGCCGCCGCCGGCAGCGCGGTGAAATTGACGTTGGCCCATTTCTTCCGCGCGAAATCGGAGAGATAGTAAATTTCCGGACGCGTCGAGGTTTGCGCAAACAGCCGCGCCGCCACGGCGTTGGCTTGGTTGACATCCGCGCGGCCGAGTCCGGGCTTGAGCTGGTTCAGGAACCGCTTGGCCCCGTCGGTGTCCTTGGAAAACGAGACGAAACACTGGTGGAGATTCGGCTCCATGAGCAGAATGTTCACCACATCTTCCGGTCCGAGCGAGTCCACCAGCTTCACGGCTTCGTGAATGGCACGTTCGCGCGAGGTCGGGCCGTCGCCCTTGTGTTCCATGCTGACCGAATGATCGAACAGGATCAGCACCTGCCGCCCGTTCTGGTCGGCGGGATCGGCCCCGAACCGCTTCAGCACCGGCTGCAAAAATGCGGCCAGCAGCAGCAGCAGGAAAGCCGTCCGCAGCAGCAGCAAAATCCAGTGCCGCCAGCGGTGGATTTTCGAGCGGCGCGCCAGCGATTCCTTGATCAGCTCGACGGAAGGAAATTTGAAATGGCGCGGGAAGCCCCGGTTCAACAGGTGCAGCGCCAGCGGCAGGGCGGCCAGCGGAATCAACACGGCGAACAAGGCTGGACTTAGAAATGACATGGCGCGTCAACGTCCTGCAAGGTTGGTTCCCCGGAAGCCGAGGTAGGCTTCGATGGCGTCGAGATACGGCCGGTCGGTATGCACCAGCGCGTGGCTGATGCGGCGCAGGTTGGCCTCGCGCGCCAGCCGGTCCACGCGGCAGCGGGCCGATTCGCGGTAGGCGGCGCGGATTTCCTCCGGCTCCACCTCGATTTCCTCGTGCGTCTCCAAGTCATGAAACCGC
>Ga0182021_10003463_pt1 | contig 18529 bp, 16 predicted proteins | sample 612E3MmetaG_FD_120493 | JGI IMG/M metagenome (GOLD analysis project Ga0182021, IMG submission 120493) | Permafrost microbial communities from Stordalen Mire, Sweden - 612E3M metaG (Illumina Assembly) | ecosystem: Environmental > Terrestrial > Soil > Wetlands > Permafrost | place: Sweden... | reverse complement strand
GAGCATAGCGATTTTTGACAAAACCCCCTTTGCTCAGCGAATTTCCGAGGCTCCAAGATTTTTTCCAGATGACATAGCTCAAAAACAGACTCAGTTATGGGATTATTAATTGGACGCTAGTGAATGGTTGATATAAAATAACTTGATGGAAAAAATGAATTTACCGCAGAAGACAAGTCAACCGACGGGTTTGTATTCATCTCCACCTTTCCGGTTGAGGTATTCCAATTGGCGGTCGTATTGCCCGCATCGCGGTTCGCGGTGGTCGTAAACGAGTCGCTGAAGTTGGTTTGCGATGCGGTAAGGGCGACTGAGCCAACGCTGGCGGTCACGTTGCTGGAGCTGGCATATTTGTTCCAGCCGGAAAGATTGGCGGGCGCGTTCACGGTGTCGGCCGCGGCGTTGCCGGACCAGTCGTTTTGCGTGAGCAGGTAAGTCTGCCCCAAAACTATTTTTGGATTTAAAAGCATAAAGACGTTGGCCGCAATAACAACGCCAACGAGTACCACCATCAAATAATGCCCAAACCGCAATTTTTTAGGAAAAACATTTTTAAAACCAAAAACAACCCGCGACAAACGTTTTTTCGCGAAAAACAGAGAGACCTTTTTGCGCCAAGAGTGTTTCCTGCGCTTCATATTTATATCAGTATAGCACTTTTTTGGGTTCAGAGCAATGCGATCGCGGGTGGCATTCTTTGATGTTCTCTATTTGTGATCCTTATAGGCCATAATTCGGTTATCGCGTAAACGACGCACAAATAGACAATGCTCCGTTTGCGCTTCTTTAATTGTCGTCCCCGAGCGACATCGGGGAACCAATCCATATTGGGCGGCAGGACGAACGCCCAGTGGTTTATCTATTTAATCAAAAATTCGCCCTTGGGGGCGAATTTCGATCAAAATCCGGTAAGCAGATTGCTCACAAGTCTAATATGGCAAAAAGTAACTATCCGATCAAATGGCGTTATTTTTTGATCTCCTCAAAAGGCAGACGTTCGATCATCGCTTTAACGGCAGAGTCTTCGATCTTTCGCGAATAATATATTCGGCTCATTTCAATTTCTTTTTGCGCGCCGACAATCGTCCAGTTATTTTTAATATTAGCCTTGGTTATCGGTTTTCTGATCTCTTTTTGTCTGATATATCTGACAATCTCAGCCATGTCCAGCCGGTACTTTTCCAAAATAAGGAACAGATCGTAAAAGTCGCGATATCGGGCGCGATCGCTCGCGGCTCTTATTTTCTCGGCGCAAATTTCTTTTATGTCCATGACCCTTACCGCAAATTCCTCGCCCCAGACATTGTTGTATTTCACAGTTTTGGGCGGTAGAAGCACATTTTGCAAAAAATCTATTTCCACTTTAAGCGAATTGGGCTGAACCAGCGGCCCGGCATACTGCAATTTTTCAATCTTTACCGTCGCGCCGGAAAGATAATCCTTTTTTATGCTCAAGTAGCTTATACCGTTAAAAATATTTCGTACTTCTTCCAACGCGATCGGTTTGCCGTTGGCGGAAAAATCGAGATCTTCGGAAAAACGATATTGCTCAAGATAACAATGGTGCAAAGCGGTGCCGCCCTTAAAAACAAGGGCGTCTTTAAGGGTCGAGTTGGCGATGATCCGCAAAACCAAAGCAAGAAAATAATCCTTTTCAGCGATATGCAAGGGATACTTTAGAGTTTTGCGGTTGACGACCTCAAGACGCTCTCGAGTGATCATACCGGTCGAAATATTCATCATAATATAATCGCCACTTGGCGTTGAATTTTCTATCTCCGGGAAGCATCCAGTTGGTGCCGCGTTTACGTTTTGAAAATTCATACAGCAAATCGGAATTGATGCCGAGAAGATCAAAGATAAGACCGAATATTTTAACGGTCGTGCCGGAAAATTGCGGCAGGTATTCGTTTAAGCGGTTAAAATCCAAGTTGCGCTTATGATTAATGATCTTTTCAATAACCGTGTCGATCGTTAGTTTGCTTTTTCGAAAATTTACCATGTCGATAAGAGCTTTCTCCGCCGTGGCGATCCGCGCTACATGTTCTTCCATCGGCGCTTCAATAAAACCAAAGTAAAGGCCTTTTTTTGTTTTAACAAAACCGTACTCCATGTTGTTCAATTGTACGGTTTTATACATTTTTAATCCAACGGAAACGGTTTTACTCATGAGCTGATCGAACATGTTGTGGAATTGAAGGGCTGATTCAAAAGAAACATACGAATCCTTGACCAAAAGATTGGCGACCAGATAAGGCGAGACGGACAAGAAACCGCGGCCGGTTAATCCGGAAATGGCATACAAGCCGCGTTTAATCCTAATAAGCCAGCCGTCTTTTACGAGTTTAGTGATGAGGTTTTTAGCTTGTTGATGGTCCCAGTTGCTTTTAGCGAATTCAATGACCTGCTCGGAAGAAACGATCAGCCCATATTTGCCGATCAAATTTTCCAGCAATTCACTCTGTTTTTGGGAAAGAATAGTTTGTTTCATATACTACAAGTCATAATAGTTGATGACTTTACATATATATTTTAAACTATTAACCAAGCTTTGTCAAGCGACTGACATTACGTGACATTACATTAACACAAGTATGCGATCGCTGGCGGCATTCTTTATGTTCTCTATTTGTGATATGAATGAACTACCCCACAGCAGGTTGACGGGGTATCACGCCAATCAAAAAATATCGTTTATTATTCGAGCAAGCGAGCCGAGCGAGCGCCGTCGAGAATTTCTTTAGACGGAAGACGCTTCGAGATATGAAGCTTCTCGACTGCGCTATCGCTCCGCTCGAAGAATATCGTCGTTCAAGCGATGCTTCGGGCTTCCGATGAATCCGTAGCAAGCTATGGGGAATTAGACCCCAAGAGAGATTAAACGATTACTTATACCTCAGCGCCTCGAGCGGGTCGAGGTGGGCGGCGCGGCGGGAGGGGAAAACGCCGGAGAGAAAGCCGATGACCGTGGAAATTCCCACGATAATTAAAGAAAAATTCAAGGGGAAGGCGAAAAGCGCAATGGGCGCGCCGCCGAAGCGGGCGGCGAGAATGTTGATGCCGAGGTTGAAGAGCCAGCCGCCCAGCATGCCGATTGCAACCCCGACCACGCCGCCCAAAAATCCGATAATGAACGACTCAGCGAGGAACATGATTTGAATGCTGTTGCGGCTCGCGCCTATTGCGCGCATGACGCCAATTTCATTGGTGCGCTCGAGGAGCGTGACCGTCATCGTGTTGAACATGCCGATCGAAGAGACCATGAGCGCGAAAGCGCCGAAGACGCCCAAGACGATCTGAATGATGCTGAAAATTTTGTTGGCTTGATCGACCATTTCGGAAAGGGATGAAACCTGGAACCCCATGTTAATGACCGCGTCTTTGACCGCCGGAATTTTATCGCTCGCGGACACGGCAACCTGCGCCTGCTCGAAAACACTGATCGGGACGGCAGCGCTCACGTCGGAGATCGGCACATAGACGAAGCCGTCTTGGGGGCCCTCGACCACGCCGACGATCGTATAGGCGTCGGGCAGATCGACAACCTCAAGGGTCACGCCCTCATCAATGTCCTTGGTGACATAAACTTGAAGATGGACGGTATTATTTATGGCTGAGGCCGCGTCGGGGTAACCAAAGAGCCGCAAAACCGCCTCGGAAACGACAACTTTATCCTTGTCGTTTGCGCCGTAAAGCGAGCCCGCAATGGGCGCCAGGCCGGCGTAATCAAAGAACGACGCCGGCGCGGCCAAGAGCGAAACATTCCCGGAAAGTTCTTTGGCGCGCATTTGGCTTGTGAAACGGGCGAGCGGGGCGATGTCAACAACGCCGGGAATGGCGCGAAACTTATCAAGGGTCGTTTGATCCATGGTGATCGCTTCGGAAGTTGAAGTGACCGACAAGCTGAGGAGCGCTTTGTTGAAAACGATCTTTTGCAAAATAATGTTCTGCAAACCAAAACCCAAGGCGACCAAAAAAAGCACGGCGCCGGTGCCGACGCTGATACCCAAAACCGTGAGCCATGTGCGCATGGGTCTGGTGCGGAACATCCGCGTTGAAAGTTGGAACAGGTCAAGGGCGCGCATATTATTCGATTTTGGAGATGATCAGGTCAAGGCGTCCGGCCAAGCGCTGAACGGCCACTTGCGCGAGGCCAATGCCGTGCCGGTCGGGACCGATGGACAGTTTGGCGACGAACTCGGCGTGTGAAAGCGTTCCCATGACGCGCCCCTCGACCGCCGCATTCAAGAGTTGGAGTTTTTCCGTCGACAGGTCGCTGCGGTGCTCTTCCATAATGAACGAACAAAGCATTTTCACCAAGTGCGCGCGCTTTTTGGGATCCGCCTTGCCCTTGGCGCGCTCGGCATAGAGGCGCATCTCGCTTAACACGCGTGAAACGCGCGCGGCGCAATTTGCGGCCGTTTGCCGGTAAAGACCGACCCCGCCCTCGGCGTACGGCTTGTCCAACGCTTCAAAAAATCCATGCGGACTGAGCTTGCCTCCTAAAATTTCTTCCATAAAATTTTCCATCCGCTCCATTTGCTCGGCGGTGAGTTCCTCAACCAGCCAATTGGAGAGCGACCAGGCCTTAAGCTGGGCTATTGAAAGCGACGAATGCACGCGCGCGAGACGCTCAAGGTCGGCCGCCGGCGAACTTTTGCCCTGCGTCTCGATCGGGCCGCGGCCGCTCATCCGCTCTTCGCGATCGATCCGCGCGTCTTTGAAAAAATAAACACGATCGGCGTACGGCAAGTAGCGCGCGTCATGGGTGACCAGAACGACGGTTTTTTTATCTTTAACATTGATGTCTTTAAGCGTGTCCATGACGATCCGCGCCGATTCGCTGTCCAGGTTTCCCACCGGTTCATCGGCGAGAATAATGTCGGGGTTGTTGATGAGAGCGCGGCAAACGGCGACGCGCTGTTGCTGTCCGCCCGAAAGATTCGCCGGCGACTGTTTTGCTCTGGCTTCGATCCCGAAACGGCGCAAGAGTTCGATGGCTTTTGGCCGCCTCGCGCGCGGCGGCTCGCCGATAAATATTTGCGGCAGGATCACATTGTCAAAAACGTTGAGCGAAAAAAGCAGGTTGTATTGCTGAAAGACCATGCCAAACATTTTTGAAGTGCGAATATTTTTTTCGCGCTCTTTAAAAGTCGAATAGGCTTTGCCCTTCACGTAAATTTCGCCCACCGTCGGCTTTAGTAAACCAAGAAGAGAGTACAAGAGAGTTGATTTGCCGCTTCCCGAGGGGCCGAAAAAAATAATATATTCGTTGGGAAATATTTCGATGTTAACGTCCTTAAGCGCGACAAACTCGTTAGGTTTGCCTTTGTTGAAGGTGATGCCAAGTTTTGTTGTCTTGAGCAAGGGTTCCATTGATCGCGAGGCGAATTATTTTTTCAACATTCTCCGTCCGATTAAAACCGAAAGCAAGAAACCGCCGATAAGGTCGTCGGCCAAGTCTTTCATCGTGTCCGAGGTTCCGTACTGCGCCAGTTGTTCTTGAGTGTGCAAGAAAACGTCATGCAAAAATTCATAATGCTCCCAAAGCACGCCCACGAGCGCCGCCGCGCCGACGGCCACGAAGACGCTGAACCAAAATGGCAGCTTGGGCAATTTTTTGACCATTCGCGCATAACTCATAAGCGCCCAAGCCGCCCAAGCCACGGAAGCGCCGCCCACGATATGCATGGGAATATCGAGTTGCGGCACATACCACTCGTAGGCATGAGTTATTGTGAATATCCGCTGAACGACCATAAGCATGACGCCGGGCAGGAGCGCCAACGCAATGGAGGTATTGCGGTCTGGATGGTTTCGATGAAAGAGCTTTATCATAGACGCTTACTATATCATATGGCGTTGATTTTTTCGAATGAAAATGATAATGTATTTTCACTTTGAACGATGATCCGGGCCGTAGCGAAGCGGTATCGCGCCTGCTTTGGGAGCAGGAAATCGTGGGTTCGACCCCCACCGGCCCGAATGATCGGTTAACGGCGAATGGGGGCGGCTTACCTGCGGTAAGCGGCCGACGCGATGCTAATCAACGAATGCATGCGAATCTACTAATCCGTTACGGTCGCGGCGCGACCGGTTTCGATATTCGTAGATTCGCATGCATTAGCAGATTGGCATCGCGTCGCTGCCCGCAGGCAGCCAAGAGCCTTCAATACTTAATTCGCAGTATTGGCATCGCGTCGCCCCGAGGGGCCAACAAACTTCCTTATAAACCCATGAAATTTCATTCCCCAACTTACGGCGCTCTGACTTTCGATCAAATGATCGACGGCGTTGTTGATTTTGTCGCGACCGATTCGGCGAACGGCTATTCGCTCATGGTCGGATCGGATTCGGAAATGAACACTTCAACGCATTTTATTACCGCGATCGTCTTGCACCGCCATGGAGCCGGGGCGAAATATTATTGGTCGGAGATGGGAAAGCCGCGCTATGCGACCTTGCGCGAGCGTATATGGCAAGAAGCGATTTTTTCGATATCGGTCGCCAAATCGATCGTCGAGGAACTGGCCAAGCGCGAGGTTGAAAGCCGCAACATCGAAATTCACGTCGATATCGGCGAACAGGGCCCCACCCGCAGCCTTATCCAAGAAATTACCGGCTACGTGCGCGGCAACGGCTTTGCCGTCCACATCAAGCCCCAATCCTGCGCCGCGAGCGCGGTGGCGGATAGATTGACGTAGGGTTCACCTCGTCATTCCAAGTCCATATGGTCGTGTTGCCCAGGGCGAGGAATCTCGCAGCCAGATAAGAGACGTTGAGATCCCTCATCGCTCCGGCTCTTCGGGATGACGATACCCGTTTGACCTTCGCAAATAAATTTCGTATTATCAGAAAGTTCGCGTTCAGCGAGCGGGTATAGTTCAATGGTAGAACGCCAGCTTTCCAAGCTGGCTGCGGGAGTTCGATTCTCCCTACCCGCTCGGTGGATACGAAAACAAAAAAGACCGGCTCATGCCGGATCTTTTTTAAATATTACGGATGACTTTTAAACCATGCATCCGTGGCGGGGTTTTGCAGGTATTTTTCAATTACTTTATTTGCTCTCGGATCGTCAAAATGTCCCCCCGTCCTCATCTTTCTTACGCCGGTACGAGCCGCGTCAAAAAACTCATCCGATGTCAAAAAATCATTATCAAGCGCGTCTTTGTGCGCATCGAATATCCTTTCAGCCGCCAAACCAAAATATCCGTTTGTTAGAGTTTCTATCAACGCCTTTCGCATTGCCGAATTTATTTTTTCAGGGGACAACTGACATTCGTTGATTATTCGATCCACCGCGCCCTCGTGAGTTTCGCAGACGTGAAAAATCAATGATTTTTCCGCCGCATTTTGGACATCTTCGCGCGCAGACCAATCTTCAGGCAAATTATTAAAAAAAACTTCGCGCTTTACTTCCCACCCATGACGTTCAAGATACTGTACCAACTCTGTAACCGCCTCTTCCGGCGTTTGCTCTTTTTCCGGTTCTTGAGCATGCGGATTTGGTTCAATCCCTCTTCCATGCGGCTCTGGCATATTTTTGTATATAAAGATTGAATTTATTTATTAAAATTATCATAAATACGACATTCTGTCAATGCAAAAATATACATGTAAAAATAATGAACTACCCCGCAGCAAGCTGACGGGGTATCACCCCGATCAAAAAATATCGTTTATTATTCGAGCAAGCGAGCCGAGCGAGCGCCGTCGAGAATTTCTTTAGATGGAAGACGCTTCGAGATATGAAGCTTCTCGACTGCGCTATCGCTCCGCTCGAAGAATATCGTCGTTCGAACGATGGCTTCAGGCTTCGGATGAATTCGCATTAAGCTGGGGGAGTTAGACCCTAAGAGAGATTAAAACTCTTCCGATAATACTTGCCGCCGCTTCCGGCGCGACGGGGTTGATGATCAATCCGGTGCCGAGTTCGACGGCGGCGAGGGCGGCGCCGCGCGGGGTTATTTTGATGTAAAAATGCTGGTCGCGGTCGGTGGTGCGTTCATGCATGTAAAAATTATACGGCACTTTGAGTTTAGCAACCGCGGTCAATATTTTTTTTAACGCAAACGCGACCGAAGCGCGCTCGTCGGCGGTGAGATCAGCGATATTGTCGAAATGCCGACGCGGATAAATGCGCGCTTCGTAAGCGTACTGCGAGGCATACGGCGCGAAGACGAAAATATTTTTGTCGGAGAATATCTTGCGCGGGCCTTTTTCTTCCTTTTTGATGATATCGCAATAAACACAGCGGCCAGTCTTGCCTTGATAGCGATGCTCTTTTTCGGTTTTATCGAGAAGATACGGCGAAACAAAATTCATCCCGATGATCTGCGAATGTTCATGCGCCTTGGAGGCGCCGGCCGAGGCGCCGGAATTGTTAAAGACCTCGATATACTTGATCCGCTTGTCTTTTTTCATTTCGCGAACGCGGTCGGCATAGACCTTGAGGCATTCGGCGAGCTCGGGAACCGTGAGTTCGTAAAGCCGCTTCTCATGACTCGGCGTTTCAACAATAACCTCTTGCCGCCCATAAACCCCGCCCTTTTGCGCGGTAAAAGCCGGATACTTGTTCTTAAGCACGGCAATCTTCCAAGGTTTGCCGTAGGTCTTTACAACCTGCTGGGTGCGCAAATCTTTCGGGCAAAACGGACAAGCCACCTCATCCCCCGGCCGTTTCCCCCGCCTCGGCGAAATGAGGGCGTACTTGTCCTGAAGATAATCCTTACGAATTTCGGATTTCATATTGCTCTATTGTAGCATAATCAGCGCATTACAATCTTGTCCGCTATCGCGGACAAGATTGTAATGAAAGGTCCGCATCAAAATTGTTGGGTCATCACACAAATCCACGATCGTGGATTTGTGTGCTATTGGAGAACCGCCGCCGCATACGCCACTGCAAGGGCGTCGGCGGCGTCGTCGGGCTTGGGGATCTTTTCCAGTTTGAAAATTATCTTAACCATTTGCTGCATTTGGTTTTTGTCGGCCGAGCCGTAGCCGGTAAGCGCTTGTTTTACTTGGCCCGGGCCGATCTCGACAACTTTGGCGCCAGACTCCGAAGCAAGCAACAAAATAACGCCCCGCGCCTCCCCCACCGCGGTCGCGGTTTTGATATTTTTTTGGAAAAATAATTTTTCCACGCCTATCACTTCCGGCTTGTGCTCGCGGATGATCTTCCCGAGATCGGTTTTGATCATCTGAAGTCGCAGGCCGTGATCATCGCTTTTGGGCGTCTCAATACAGCCGTAGGTGACGGCTTTGAGTTTGCTTCCTATTTTTTCGACAATCCCGTAGCCAACGCGGCCAATGCCGGGATCAATTCCTAGAATTATCATATTGACAAATACTCACGATAAATCGTATCTTTAATATGTCTTTCGGTTCTGTCATATGACCGAAAGGGTATTACATCCAAGAACCATCCTCCTAGCGGAGGGTGGTTTTCGTTTATGTCATTTCTTCATTTCCGCCTCCACAGCATGGCTGTATTCTTCCAAAGCCCTGTTCATTTTATCAGCGCTGTAAGCAACCAAGGCGATAGTGATAACCCTATCCCCCATGTCGTAGGCGGCAACGGAAACACGTTCAAAAATAAAAGCGGGAAAATCGTCAATATTCAAAGTCGCGATCAAAATATTCTCTTTATATCTGACAAGCTGAGCGGCTATGAGGTAATCGGTATAGCTGATCGTTTTATAACGGCGCTTGTCCTCCATTGAACAAAGAACTGATAGCTTGATGGCTTGTTCAACATCTTCTTTGCGGCTGGGAAGAACAGGATAAGTCGTTTGGACAAACTCTTGAAGACGCATTTGGTCGCGAACCGTATCACTGTGGCCGATAAGTTCAAAATAAACCGCATCAATTATAAAAGGATCCATTGCCGCTTCTTTTAACGCTAACAAGAAAGGGCGCAAACCTTCGCGCCCTTTCGAGATCTCGATCAAAATACTGGTATCAAGCAGGACAGACTTGTGATTGTATCTTTCTGGTATCTTCATCGTTGCGCTCAAAAATATCGGCAACTTTTTCAGAGTTTCTGACGATCTTATCCCAATCAACCGCTTTTTCGGATTGCGGATTATCGGCAAACTTGATCTGGATTATCGATTTTTGTTCATTTTTATTCATATATTCTAGTATCTTCACGATACCATAGTTGACGAAAACTGTCATCATTCCTTTCTATCTGCCATTTTTAATATTGCTGTTATTGAGTTGTCGACAAAGTGTCGACAACTCAAACTTAAAGGCAGCATTTACGTTCAGCTATCTACAATTTGTAGACAACTGAAGGGTACGGACAAATTGTCCGTACCCTTTGAAAAATTCCGCATCTTTAGGCTATAAATTTCGCATACTGCCATAAACGACGGACGCCGCCACCCCTCACCCTACCCTCTCCCCACTTCGCTATCGCTACGTGGGGCGAGGGGGAACATTTACTATTCCGCGTTCGTATAAACCTCGTTCACATCTTCGAGTTCATCCAGCGCTTCGAGGAGCGCGTCGAGATTCCCCTGTTCCGCTTCAGGAACGGGGATGCGGTCTTTGGGGATCCATTGGAAGCCGGCGAATTCGGGGGTTTCGGCGAGCGCGTTTTTAACTTTTTCTAAATTATCTAAATGCGTGTAAACGGTGTAGCCATCATCTTCAAAAACAACATCATCAGCGCCGGCGTCGATGGCTTTTAGTTCGAATTCGTCGTTCTGCGATTTGGCGAAACGCAAAACGCCGCGATGTTGGAACATCCATTTGACGGCGCCTTCGCCGGCCATCGTGCCGCTGCCCATGTTGAGCGTGTGCTTTACTTCAGCCACCGCTTTGTTGCGGTTTGAAGCAAGACACTCGATAAGGATCGCCACGCCGCCCGGACCGTAAGCTTCATAAAGAAGCGTCTCAAGCTGTTCGGCCTCGGCGCCAGCGCCAACGGCTTTGGCAATGGCGCGATCGATGGCGTCTTTAGTGACCCCCGACCCCTTGGCCGTTTCCACAGCAAGCCGCAAACGGAAATTCATGTTCGGGTCGCCCCCGCCCTGCTTGGCGGCGGAAGAAACAAGACGCAATAATTTGCTTCCGACAATAGCTTTGGCTCGATCAGCGGCGCCTTTGGCGCGTTTTACTTTGTCCCAATGGGAATGTTTGGACATAAAATTATGGTTTAGATGTTTAAGATTCTATCCCTAACATGATCTTTAATAAAAAGATAGTATCAGAGCGTAATTTTGTACGCGCCCAATCCTTTTGCGAATCGGAGAGAAGCTCCCCGAGACCGTCAAGTATCCTGTTATTCGGCATTTTTTCAAGTCGCCTTATGCATTCGTTTATGACCTCGCTAAAAGATTTTTGGGCGCGCTCTTCTACCAATCGCTTATTGATCGGCCAATTATTCTTGGCGAAAAAATATACGTCATATATATCGCGGCTGGTTTTTCCGATCCGCTCGTACATCGCCATCAGCTTGTTGGCGAACATATCGTCTTTAACCATGACTTTCATCGGAACGCCAAGCATCGTCATTGGTTGATAATGTGAACCAAAATTTCGACGGTTAACTTCGACCTTGATCTTTTGCGACTTTCCGTCGTGTGAAATTATCGTTACCATATTGAACCGTTTGATCCGCGAGTCAACAACTTTCCCGTAACTTGATGCGATCTTTTCGATCTTTTCAAAAACTTCCCGCTCTTTGCTTTCGTCCAACAGATCGAGATCAATATCGACCGAATATCGATCAAGGCCGTAAAACATCAAGGCTGCCGTTCCCCCTTTAAAACCCAGATACGGCGCAATCGAAGTATCAGAAAAAACATCCTTCAGTATCTGCAAGAGAATGTTTTTATGTTTTGGATAATCCAAAGTCATATTGCATTATGAGCGTTATAATATTCAAAATATTTTCTTACCTTGGCGTTCATCCGCTTGTTGCGATAGATCGGTAACAATTCAATAACTTTTTCCCAATCCAGTACATCTAAGTGATCGAAGTGGTAATCATTGCTTATGCAAATCCTGTCCAAAAAGGCGCGCTCTTTTGTGGCAATGGGCGCATCTTGCACGCTTTCGATCCCGCTTGTGTCGCTCAGAACATAGTCTTTCATTTTAATGAAGGAGATATTTTGGCCATCAACGACGATATCGCGAGTGATGTATGAAGCGACAAAAATATTTTCGTAATATTGGAAATTGATCCCGGCGCGAGTCAACACCGTTTCAAAACTGATGTACGCCGGCGTGAATATTCTCGTTGCCAATTCATACCGATCGTAATTTTTGTCTTTGACGTAAATGCCGCGCCTGACCCTGATCAATTTTCCGATCTTTACATAATTGCTTAAACGCACTCGCGCTTTTGTTTCATTCTTTTCTCCCCACAGCAAAGCAATGTCTTTGGTGGTAAAGACGGTCATTGGCGAGCGCAAAATTACCTCTAAAAATTGCCCTTTTGTCGGTTTATCGTTCATTTATATACTGGAAGTAAGCTTTAACCTTACTTCCAGTATACATTATTGCTGATGCGATGTCAACATTAACAAAAACTCCCCCGTTTTACGGAGGGAGTTTTTGCCCCTCACCCCCACTCCGCTGAAGCTTCGCGGGGCAGGCCTACCCTCTCCCCACTCCGCTTCGGCTTCGCGGGGCGAGGGGGGGAAAAGTGATGGGAGAATTTTTGATTTCTAGTCGTCATCGCGAGGAGTGAGGCGACGCGGCGATCTCGTCGAGATTGCTTCGTCGGCTTTGGCCTCCTCGCAATGACGGAATTGATGCAATTACCTTGGCACATTGTAGCCGGTTCCCGCAGGAATCAAGCGGCCGATGATGACGTTCTCCTTGAGTCCCTCGAGCGGATCCATTTTTCCGGTTAAGGACGCGTTGATCAGGACCTTGGCGGTCTCTTGGAAAGACGCGGCGGAGAGCCATGAGCGGGTTGAGAGAGAAATTTTGGTGATGCCCATGAACATGACCGTGCCTTCGGCCAATTTGCCTTTGGCTTTTTTAACGATGGCGTTCGCGTCGTCGAATTCGGCGCGCTCGACGACTTCGCCGGGCAAGAGATCGGTGTCGCCGCTCTCGGTTACCGTGATGCGGCCGAACATCTGGCGGATGATCGTCTCGATGTGCTTGTCGTTCAAGCGCTGGCCTTGCGAAGTGTAAATTGTTTGAATCTCGTGCAAGAGATAGCGCTGGACGGCATCGCGGCCCTTGAAGTTGAAGAGTTCGTGCAAGTCAAGGTCGCCTTCGGTCAACTGATCGCCGGCCGTCACAATGTCGCCGCTTTTCACGAACAGCACATAGCCCGGCGGAATGACGTATTCTTTAATCGCTTCAATCTCGCGAGTGATCTTCACGGTCTTTTCGCCGACCTCAATCGTACCGCCCTTTTCGGTCGTGAGCTGGACGCCGCTCTTTTTGGTGACGACGACGGCTCCCGGCGGGATGTTGGAACCATTCTTAACTTCGATCTTGTCGCCTTTGGCGGCCTTGATCGTCTCGGTCTCGTTCTCCTTAAAGGAGACGCGGACGACTTTTTGCCCGGGGAAGGTTTCCATGATCTTTTTGCCGGTCGTGCCTTCAATCATTTTGCGCTCAATCTCTTCCACCGTTACGGCGCCGGCCACATCGGTGATGATGGCGGCGCGCTTGGGGGCGCGGGCTTCGAAAAGTTCTTCAACGCGAGGCAGACCTTGGGTAATGTCGGAGCCGGCCACGCCGCCCGAGTGGAAGGTGCGCATGGTGAGCTGGGTGCCGGGCTCGCCGATTGATTGCGCGGCGATAATTCCCACCGCCGTGCCAAACTTGACCGGCGCGTTCGAGGCCATGTCTAGGCCGTAGCATTTTTGACAGACGCCTTTGGGCAAGCGGCAGGTGATGACGGTGCGAATGCGCGCCTCAACGACACCGGCTTTCACGATCTCCTTGGAAAGATCGTCGGTAATATAATCGCCTTTCGCGACAATGGTTTTCCCGGTCTTGGGATGAACAATGTCGAGCGCGGCCGTGCGCGTGACGAGCCGCGCGGCAAAGGTCTGACCCATTTCCTCGGCTTCCTTGGCCGTAACCGTTGATCCTTCTTCTTCGCCGCAATCTTCAATGCGGACGATCGTGTCTTGCGCCACGTCAACCAAGCGGCGGGTGAGGTAGCCGGCGTTCGCCGTTCGGAGCGCCGTGTCGGCCAAGCCTTTTCTTGAACCGTGAGTCGAGATGAAATATTCGAGCACGTCGATGCCTTCTTTAAACGACTTTTTAATGGGGAGTTCAATGATGTCGCCCGACGGGTTTGACACCGGGCCTTTCATGCCGACCATTTGGGTGAGCTGGGACCACGAACCGCGGGCGCCGGATTCGACCATCGAGAACACCGGGCCGGACTTGTCCATTTGTTCCTTTGAAAGCTTAACGATCTTGTCTTTGCAATCCATCCACACTTCGACAATTTTGTTGTGGCGTTCGCTCGAGGTGAGCAAGCCCTCGTTGAACTGTTCTTCAATTTCCTCAATGCGCTTGTCACCTTCGGCGATAAGTTCCGCCTTGCCGCGCAAGGTCGGCAAATAATCCATGCCCCAAGAAAAACCTGATTTGGTGATGTATTTGAAGCCGGTAGCCTTGAGGTCGTCAAGAAGAACCGTTGTGCGTTCAAGCCCGTCGGTTACGATCGTGCGGCGAATTATTTCGCCGATCTTTTTTCCGTCGAGGTGATCGTTTACAAAGCCGACCGACTCCGGGAAAATGGCGTTCAAGATGACGCGGCCGACCGTGGTCTCGATTATCTCCGTGGTGCGACCGTGCTTTAAACGTATCTTGCAAATGCCCTGAAGTTTGATCTTGCCCATTTCGTAAGCTTGTATGGCTTCGGCGGCCGAACCAAAGGCCATGAGATGCTCTGGCTTGGGATTTGCGGCGGTCATGTAGTAGCAACCCCAGACAATGTCGCGGTTGGGGGTGCAGACCGGGTTGCCGTGCGCCGGCTTCAATAAATTCTTGGTCGAAAGCATGAGCGTGCGCGCTTCTTCTTTGGCTTCTTCGGTGAGCGGGACGTGCACGGCCATTTGGTCGCCGTCGAAGTCGGCGTTAAAAGCGGTGCAAACCAATGGGTGAATTTTGATCGCCTTGCCCTCAATCAAAACCGGTTGAAATGCCTGAATGCCGAGACGGTGCAGGGTCGGCGCGCGGTTAAGAAGAACCAGCGCGTCTTTGGTAACTTCTTCCAAAATATCCCAAACCTCGGTGTGGCTTGCTTCGATAAAGCGGTTAGCCGAGCGGATATTGTGAACAAAACCGCGGTTGATGAGTTTCGAGATGACGAACGGCTTGAAGAGTTCGAGCGCCATGCGCTTGGGGAGTCCGCACTGGTGCATGAGCAAGGTGGGACCCACGACAATGACCGAGCGGCCGGAGTAGTCAATGCGTTTGCCGAGCAAGTTCTGGCGAAAGCGGCCTTGTTTGCCTTTCAAAACATCGGCGAGCGACTTGAGCTGGCGCTTGCGCCCGCTTGAGGCGATGACCGTTTTGGTTTGGCGCGCCGAGTTGTCGATGAAAGCGTCAACCGCTTCCTGCAACATGCGCTTTTCGTTTCGGGTAATAACCTCGGGCGCGTTAAGTTCGACCAGGCGCTTTAAGCGATTGTTGCGGTTAATCACGCGGCGGTAGAGGTCGTTCAGGTCGGAGGTGGCAAAGCGGCCGCCGTCCAATGGCACCATCGGCCGCAGGTCGGGCGGAATGACCGGCATGTTGACCATGACCATCCATTCGGGACGAATCTTGTTGACTTTGAGCGAATGCAAAAGTTTGGCGCGGCGGATCATGCGCTCAACCTTGGCGCCGGTGGTTTCGGCAATTTCCGCCTTCAGCGCTTCCATGGTTTTGTCGAGGTCGATCTTCTTCAATAAATTCCTGATGGCTTCGGCGCCGATCCCGGCCTCAAAGAGGTGGCCGTACTTAAGCGACCAATCATGATAAGTGTTTTCGGGAATTATTTTAAGCGGCACGAGTTCGCGCAGGTCGGTTTCGGCCATTTTAAAGTCTTCGTCGAGGTCGGCCATTTTTTGGTCGCGCGCTTTTGCGGCTTGCTCAAGACGAGAAGCGACTTTGTCGCCACCCTGTTCCTGAAGGCGCTTTTCCGCTTGTTCGTATTCGTTCTCAAGCTGTTTCTTTTTGCCTTTGTATTCGTTCTTGATCTGCTCAAGCGTTTCGGCTTTCATCTTTTCGTCAACCTTGGTAACGATGAAAGAAGCGAAGTAGATAACCTTCTCAAGGTTCATGACGGAAATGTCGAGGACCAAGCCGATCTTCGAGGGCACGCCGCGCAAGTACCAGATGTGGGTGACGGGCGAAGCGAGTTCAATGTGGCCCATGCGTTCGCGCCGCACCAGCGACGATGTAACCTCGACGCCGCACTTGTCGCAAACAATGCCTTTGTAACGGATCTTTTTGTATTTACCGCAGTAGCACTCCCAATCCTTGGACGGCCCGAAAATTTCTTCGGCAAAGAGCCCGCTCTTTTCCGGCTTTTGCGTGCGGTAATTGATCGTTTCGGGCTTGGTCACTTCGCCGTGCGACCATTCGCGAATAACCTCGGGGGAGGCTAGGCGCAAACGGATCGAGTCGAAGTCGGCTATTTTTAGCTGGTCGCGCGTTTCAAAAGGAGTCATAGGTCGAGTGGGTAGAGAGTAGTGGGTAAGGATTAGGAATTGGAATTGTTCCGCGCATCCTTGTCTGCCTGCGACTCTTTGGTCGAGCGATCGACGCGCACGCCATCTTTGATGAGTTCAACGTCAAGCGACAGACCCTTCAACTCGCGAATAAGCACGTTGAACGATTCGGGCACGTTGAGTTTTTTGATCGGCTCGCCCTTGATGATCGACTCATAAGCCTTGGAGCGGCCGGTAACGTCGTCGGACTTGATGGTGAGAATTTCCTGAAGCGTATGCGCCGCGCCGTACGCTTCCAAGGCCCACACTTCCATTTCGCCGAAGCGCTGGCCGCCGAACTGCGCCTTGCCGCCCAACGGCTGTTGGGTGATAAGCGAGTACGGGCCGATCGAGCGCTGGTGAATTTTGTCTTCCACCATGTGGTTCAGTTTCAATATATATTTGTAACCGACGGTGGCCTTGTTGTCGTAAGCATCGCCGGTGCGGCCGTCGTAGAGTTGAATTTGCCCATCGCGCGGGAAACCGGCTTTTTCAAGTTCATCCTTAATTTGGGTTTCGGAAACGCCGTCAAGGACCGCCGAAGCGACGTGATAGCCAAGGGCGTTCGCGGCAAGCCCGAGGTGGGTTTCCAAAATTTGTCCGAGGTTCATGCGGGAGACGACGCCGAGAGGCGATAGGATGACGTCGGCCGGCGTGCCGTCGCCCAAGAAGGGCATGTCCTGAACCGGCACGATGCGCGAGACAACGCCCTTGTTGCCGTGGCGGCCGGCCACCTTGTCGCCCACTTGAATTTTGCGAAGATCGGCCACGGCGACCTGAATGGATTGAATAACGCCAGGCGGCAATTTGTCGCCGGCATCGCGAGAAAATACTTTAATGTCCACCACTTTGCCGTGCGTGCCCTGCTCCAAGTAGAGCGAGGAGTCGCGAACGTCGCGGGCTTTTTCGCCGAAAATGGCGCGCAAGAGTTTTTCTTCCGCGGAAAGTTCGGTTTCGCCCTTGGGCGTGATTTTGCCGACCAAAATATCGCCGCTTGTCACCTCGGCGCCGATGCGGATGACGCCGGTTTCGTCCAAGTTCTTCAACTTTTCTTCGGAGACGTTGGGGATGTCGGAAGTTACTTGTTCCGGTCCGAGCTTGGTGTCGCGCACTTCAACGGTCCAGTTTTCGATATGAATGGAAGTGAAACGGTCGTCCTGCACCATGCGCTCCGAGAGAATGACCGCGTCTTCGTAGTTGTATCCGTCCCACGAGAGGAAGGCGACCAAAACATTCTGGCCGAGCGCGAGCTCGCCTTTGTCAACCGAGCCGCCGTCGGCGAGCGCGTCGCCGCGCTTCACTTTTTGACCGCGCTTCGCGGTCGGGCGCTGGTTAAGACAAGTCGATGAGTTGGTACGCTGGAATTTGTTGACCTCGTAGGTGCGCATGCCGCCGTCGTCTTCCTTAACGACAATGCGCTTGCCGTCAACCGCGACAACTTCGCCGTCCGCCGACGCAACAACCACTTGACCCGAGTCCTTGGCGGCGCGAGCTTCGACGCCGGTGCCGATAATCGGCGCGTCCGGCTTTATGCAGGGCACGGCTTGGCGTTGCATGTTCGTGCCCATGAGCGCGCGGTTGCCGTCGTCATGCTCCAAGAAAGGAATGAGGGAGGTGGCAATCGAAATAATCTGCTTCGACGACACGTCCATGTATTCAACTTCGGAAATATCGGCGACGCCGGCCTCGCCAAAGCGGCGAACGGCGATCTTTTCGGTCAAGAAATATCCGTCCTTGGTCGGCGTGGTGGCAGGGGTGGTGATGGATTTTTCTTCGGCAAAAGCGTTCAGGTAAACGGTCTCCATGCTGACACGCGGCTTGCCGTTCTTGTCCTT
>Ga0182021_10003462_pt1 | contig 18530 bp, 16 predicted proteins | sample 612E3MmetaG_FD_120493 | JGI IMG/M metagenome (GOLD analysis project Ga0182021, IMG submission 120493) | Permafrost microbial communities from Stordalen Mire, Sweden - 612E3M metaG (Illumina Assembly) | ecosystem: Environmental > Terrestrial > Soil > Wetlands > Permafrost | place: Sweden... | reverse complement strand
TTCTGTTATGTCTTTGCCGGGCCTGCCTAAAGCAAATTGCAACATGGTTGAAATAATCGCAAATACAATTACGGGATAAATAATTTTATCGGGTAAAATCATCCACTTGTTATCATAAACAGCCAAAGCCGTTAAACCAACCAGGATAACTAGCCAAGTGGCAAAGTTTAGATATTGCCAGTTACTATTCAAGTTTATCGGCCAAGCTACATAAGAAACGACAAATAGCACCACAACCAGCAATTCCACCAACGGGTATTGCTTGGATATCGGTTTTTTACAATAGCGGCATTTACCCCTTAAAAATACCCAGCTAAAAACCGGCACCAAATCTTTTATGGCTAGTTGGTGTTTACAATTTGGGCACATAGAATGGCCATATAAAATAGAAAGTTTTTTGCTTTTACTCTTATTTTGCTCGTGCAAGCGCCACACTAGAGCATTGACAAAGCTGCCAAAAGCTAGCCCTAAGATAGCTAAAATAGCAATAATCATTAACACTTATGCTAACACAAAAAGAGGCTGATTAATCAGCCTCTTTTTTAGCTTATACAATCCCTACTCTTCTAAACACTGTGGAACTATTGCGCCGCCGCTGCCCTCAACGTCATATACGGCTACAACGCTTCTTGAAGTGGCGCCAGCTGCTACAGAGCTGTTACCACTACATTTTGCATAATTTGCCAACTTAACGCTATCTAGGCTAGCCGGATCAGTTACTGGAGTCGGACCATTTTGCTTTGCCCAGGTAACATTTCCTGCTGTAGTGTAATATCCAAGGTTCGGATTAGTATCTGTAAATACAGTACTGAAATTTCCGCCCCCTGGGTAGGTACCGCTGTGATTAGTAGAATATTCAGATACAGCACTCAATAGTGAGGCAATATCGTTTTTCCGCTGGGTGTTACGGCTGTTGCGCTGCAAAGCCGGAACCGCCAAGAAGACGATTAACATTATAAGCCCGGCGATTGCCAGTACTATTAAGACTTCGATTATCGTGAAGCCTGATTTGTTTTTCTTTAGCATATATTTAGTGCCCTTTCCCTTTTAATTCTTATGCTTAATTCTATGATTTAATAATAACTACAAAATATAAAATTACAAGTGACCTTTAGCTTATGATGTTTTTACCCGCCAATCCGTATATTGGCATCAGTACTGCCGCAACAATTATTAAAGCCACTACTCCAAGAATAATCATCATAACCGGCTCGATGATGGTAGAAACGGTTTTGATTTCGTTATCTACCTCTTTTTCATAATAATCGGCCGTTTTAGACATCATGGCTTCCATCGACCCTGACTGTTCGCCAATATGCAGCATGTTTGGCACCAGCTCTAAAAAGTTCGGGTCACCGGTTAGGGCATCAGACAAAGCTTTGCCACCCTTAACCTGAATCATGGCTTTGTTTAAGGACTCTTTAATGTACACATTACTTACGGCTTCACCGGTAATTTCTAACATTTGAATCAGTGGCACACCACTGGCTACCAGAGTGGCTCCGGTACGGGAGAACCTGGCCATATACATCTTCATGTATAAACGATTTATGGGAGGTAGGGATATTTTTATTCTGTCAGAGAATCTTTTACCGCCCACTGTCTTCATCCAACGTGACCCAAACACAACTGCCAAAATTAATAGAATCAAGAAAATCCACCAAAAATGTGTCACAAAACTGGAGACTGCCAATAATACTCTGGTCAAAACAGGCAATGTGGCACCAGGAATACCGGCATATAGCGTCTTAACCTGCGGCAAAACTTTAATAATCATAAAACCCACAACCGCAATCATAACTAAAATTACAATTACCGGATAAGCTAGTGCTCCGCGAATTTTAGATAAAATTTCGGCATCTTTTTCTTGCTGGTTGGCTAAACGTTCTAAAGCTGTATCAAGTGTGCCGGAAGTCTCACCGGCAGCTACCATATTAGTAAAAACCAAACCAAAAACTAATGGGTGCTTTTCTAGAGCAGAAGCCAGGGTTTTGCCCGCTTCTACATCGGTTACTACATCACCGATAACTGCTTGCAGTGGTTTAGAAGTAGATTGCTTTTGGACCATACGCAAGCTTTGAACCAACGGTAAACCGGCATTAACAAGTGTTGATAGCTGGCGGGCAAACAAAACACGATCTTTGGCTTTTATTCTTTTAAAATAGCTTTTACCGCCGGTTTTTTGTAATTTGATAGTAAGCGGAGCCAAGCCTTGTTCTTGAATAAGTTTGGCAGCCGAGCGCTCATTGTCGGCCTGAACCTGGGCTTTTATTTTTTGCCCGGTTGCCGTGTTGCGTGCCGTATATTCAAAATTTAGCATATATAGATTAGCCTCTCATTAACCTGTCAAGTTCATCGATATCAACCGCCACGTTGCGAGCTTCATCGTAAGTTACCGTACCACCGTGTACCAAGCCGACAAGTGTTTTATCCATACTCTGCATACTATATTCACCACCAGTTTGAATGACGGCATCTAATTGATGACTTTTACCCTCCCGGATGATATTGCGAACAGCTGGTGTAGCTATCAAAATTTCGGCGGCAGCTATACGACCTCCGCCAATGGCTGGTAATAGGCGCTGCGAGCAAATAGCCATTAGCATATTCGACAATTGCACCCTAATTTGCGGTTGTTGATGAGGCGGGAAAACATCAACCATGCGGTCAATACTTTGGGCTGCGCTATTGGTGTGCAAAGTCGCAAAAACCAAATGACCGGTTTCGGCAATGGTAATAGCAGCTGCAATAGTCTCTAGATCACGCATTTCACCAATCAACACCACATCCGGATCTTCGCGTAAGCTACTACGCAAAGCAGCCGAAAAACTAAAAGTATCATAATGGACTTCGCGTTGGACAATTACGCTTTTTACACTTTTGTGAGTAAACTCTATCGGGTCTTCGATGGTAATAACGTGTTCGGTACGGCTTTGATTAATTTTATTTATCAAAGCAGCCAAGGTGGTTGATTTACCAGAACCGGTTGGGCCGGTAATTAGCACCAAACCGCGTGGATAATCTGCAAATTTATTGACAATTTGTGGTAAACCTAATTGCTCTACAGATAATATTTCATTCGGAATCAAACGCAAGGCGGCGGCCAAGTTGCCACGCTCATGAAAAGCGTTAACTCTAAAACGGCCCAGATCGCCAAAAGCAAAACTAAAATCAAATTCTTTATCTTTTAACAGAATTTGTTTTTGATCATCATCTAAAATTGCAAAAATCAGGGTTTCAATAGATTCTTCGGTGAGCACATCGGCACCGCTAACTGGTTTTAGCGCGCCGTCAATACGCAGCATTGGTGCCAACCCGACTTGTAAATGCAAGTCACTGGCTTTACGTTTGAGTACTTCCTCAAGGAGTACTTCTATTCTTGGCTGTGTTGATGCTGGCATATTTCTTTTCCACCCTTTTATGAATTTAAGCGCTATCTGTTGCTGCTACCCGATTTACCTCTACCAAGGTCGTTTTGCCTGTTAAGGCTTTTAAGTAACCATCTTCGCGCATGGATACCATGCCTTGCGTTTCGGCCTTTTTCTGAATTTCGGCGCTGGTAGCATGCTTAATTATGAGATCCTGGATGTCTTCGGTGACATTAAATACCTCATACAAGCCCATGCGCCCTTTATAACCATTGGGGTTGCTCGGCGTAGCTTTGCCCTTGTACAAAGTATAAGCGTTTTGGTCGGCAAGTGGCAAGTCTCCATAGCCCAAATCTTCCATGACAGCCTTTTTCTCTTCTTCGGTCTTAGGTAAGAGCCGGCCGATCGTTGATTTAATAGCCTCAACTTCGACCCTGCTGGCCTGATAACTATCCGGTTCAACATTAACCCGCCGTACCAAGCGTTGGCCGATGACGGTACGCACCGTACTGGCAATCAAGAAAGGCTCAACTTCCATATCGAGTAAGCGTGGCAAAATGCCGGCAGCCGAATTTGTATGCAGTGTCGAAAAGACCAAATGCCCGGTTAAAGCAGCTTGAACAGCCAGTGCGGCAGTTTCCTTATCACGAATTTCGCCGACCATTACCACATCGGGATCTTGACGCAATATAGACCTTAAACCATTGGCAAAAGTCAGGCCAACATCCGCATTGACTTGGATTTGGTTAATACCGTCCATTTTATATTCAACCGGGTCCTCTAGTGTGACAATGTTAATTTCATCACTCTTTATTTCTTGAACCAAAGCATACAAACTGGTAGTTTTACCGGAACCGGTTGGGCCGGAAGTAAGAACCATACCATTGGCATGTTTAATACCCTCCCTGATTGCCCTTAGGGCCCGGCCGGAATAACCCATATCCTCGAGCTTAAGGCTGGTACCGGTTTTATCGAGTAACCTAATAACTACTTGCTCGCCCCAAACCACCGGCGAAATAGCAATACGCAAATCTATCGCCCGGCCGGCTACCATAATAGTAAATTGGCCGTCTTGAGGTATTCTGTGCTCATCAATCTTTAAATTGGATAAAATTTTTACGCGGGATACCAGTGGAGGCTCGGTTGATTTTGGCAAATTCATGATTTCCCTAAGTATTCCATCTATTCGGGCTCTGATTTTTAGCCCTTTTTCCAATGGTTCAATATGTACGTCACTGGCCCGGTTATTGGCCGCATACTCCAATATATAAGTTAAGGCCTTGCTTATCGGCGAATCTTGTACGATAGTTTGAATTGATTTTTCTGGTGTAACCAACTTATCCGCAGCTTGTTCGGCAGCTGTATGTTTTTGTAATACTTCGGCAACATCTTTGCCCACATCAACCTGATATTGCTTTAAAACGTTCGTAATACCTTCTTCGCTACTCAAATAAACTTTTAGGGGGCGGCCAATACGGTTAGACAAAAAGTCTACCGCCTGTACGTTGTCGGCATCAAGCATGGCCACAACCAAGCGATTTTGCATCTCACCCAAAGGCACCGCCATATAACGTTCAGCAATTTCTTGAGGTAAAAGACTCAAAACCTCCGGTTTTACCCGAGCATTCAATAAATTAACATAGGGCACTTTAGTAATTTGGGCAATTGCTTTTGTGAGCTCTTCGGTTGATATATGACCCTCATCTACCAGTAAAGTCAAAAACGGCGTATCATCAGCCACCGCTTTAGCCCGCAGATTATCAAGTTCCTGGGCTTTAATAAGCCCTTTTTTAACAATTAGATCTTCTACCTGTTTTCTGGTATCTGCTAAAAGTACACTCATGATTGTTGCGAATAACCCTCTAATACTATTTTATTGGGTATTAAATGGTGCTGGATTTGTGCTGTCACCGATAGTTATGTTCTTAGTTAAGTCAAGCGACCGTTTATTGAAATAGGTGCTGTCAGGCAGTTTAAAATCAGAGCTAATGGCCTGGACGGAAGGCGCAGTAAGCTTATGGGCCTTTTGACCTCCGAACAAAAAATTAGCTATGGCAAAACTAAATATTCCGCTAATCACGGCAATTGCCACAATAATTATTATGTCTTTTTGCTTCATTTAGTTGCTCCCGGGCTGCTGACAGTAGTTTTGGCCTTACTACTACCACCAGAAACCACATTTTGTTGTATACCAAGCTGTTTTTCCGGTTGGTAATATGTTTTAGCCATAACACTTACTTGAAGATTAAGATCACTACCGGTTAAAGTCAGAGATGATATTTGGATAGGCCGAATTGATAGTTCTAAATCGAGTATTAATGTTTGAGCACTGGTAAAGCTACCAGTCGCACTAATTTGAAACGGCATTTCTATTGGCTGCGGATTAATACTATCTTGAGTAGCCGTAGCTTCATTATCAGTACCGGTTATACTACTTATTTTTGAACCACTACTGGTAATTATAGCCTCTAGGCTAGTTGCCAGCGCCGGAAAATCATACTTGCTTGGCAAGGCATCTAAAACAATTTTAGAATTTTTATCGGCAGTACCAATGACTGATTCGCTGCTATTTTCGAATGTCTGATAAGAAGTTACCAGGGTGTTAACCGAGCTAAGGTTAGCCACTAATTGCTTATTGGCTTTGTTGCGTAAATTAATGACTTTATTTTTATATGCCATCTCTTTACCCAAAGAAACACAGGCTACAATAGAAAATACAACCACTGCCACGGTCGCCGCCGAGACTATGACAATCCTGGAATTAGCCTTATCGATTTGTAGATGCTTGATTGACGTACGTAAATTAAATTTTGCCATAATTACCTCACTGCCTGCCCAGAATTATCACTTGTCTGGGATTTAAATAAAGCAGGTGGTTGCTCCGTCTCCGACCGGGTTGTGGTCATTTTTGGTACTACCAAAGTTACGGTTTTATTATCACTGCTAAATATCGCCGGATCAAAGCTCATTGTAATAGTATAAGAAGCACTTTTATCGGTCCGGGCAAAGCTTGTTAGAACAACTTGCGAAAAAGCACTATTTTGGTTTTGGTTCTGATCGGTTGTAAATTTAGTAAATTTAAGCGTATCGGCAAATTTGTTCACCGATTCCAAAGACCCGGCAGTGCCATCAATTGTTATGGTAGAGGTGTCATAGCTAAGAGTAAACTTTGCTATCTGTACGTCATTTGGAGTAATTTGCGGTAAGAAAGTAAATAACCGGCTGGTGACCGGTTTTTGCGAATGCAACGCCGGTAGACTATTCAACTGATTTTGAATGGTCAATATTTTATCCAATCCATCAATTTGCTGCAGTTTTGAACTATTCTTTTTAATATTGCTATCCAAACTGTTTAGGCGAAGCCTCTGAGCACCATAAACAACGCTGGCCATAATTATTACCACGCCAATCACCACACTTGATATTACAGCTGAGCTTACAAAAACCAGATGCTTGGTGCGCTCGGCTTTTATATATTTGGTTTTTACCTCTGGTAAAAGATTTATTTGTATCATTCCATACGCTCCGCCAGCCCGGCTGCCACCGCAAAATGGTTAGACACTGCCAATAATTCATTCTGCCTATCTGTCGGGAATGAAACATTCCGCCAAGCGTTGCCGATTTCTACATTAATGGCAAATTTATTTGCCAGATAAAGTGGGAATTCCGGCAAAGTAGAGGCACCCCCGGTCACAATAATGCGTTCTAGTGGCATATTTGTGTAACGGGCTTGATAAAACTTAATGGATTTTTCTATCTCATTTACCAGTATATCGATTGTAGAAATTATGGCATTGTATATTTGGCCTTCCAGCTTATCTTTGTTTAAGCCAAATTTATAGATAAACTGCTCGGCTTGTTTGTCGTCAATGTTCAGATTTTGAATCGCAGCCCTTAAAACAGTGTCACTACCAGTAGGAATATTACGCATCAACCTGGGGCAACCGGCAGCTGAAATGACCAAATCGGTAGCCTTCATTCCCATATCGATTACCATTTGCGGAGTTGTAGCATCACTGGCGATTATAGCCCTGGCCAGTGCCAGAGCATCCGGCTCAAAGGCAACCACATTCAAGCCTATATCTTCTAACATATCCAGACGTTGCTCAATAAACTGGTTTGGTACGCTGGATAACAATATTTCTACCTTCCCGGCATCTTTTGGCGAATCGCCTATATAAGCCCAATCAATTTTACTTTCGTTAATAGGAGTCGGAATAAGCGTATCGGCCTGGAATTGAATTGTTTTATCGAGTTCGGCTTTACTTAAACGATTAATGTCTACGACTGTGCTAAAAACCCGTTCGGACGGCAAACCAACAGCCACATTTTTGGTGGTAACTTTTGCCTGCCCCACCAATTCTTTTATTATGCCTGCTACTTTTTGTTGATCTGCTTTGGCGTCACTTAAGACGATGTTTGCATCGATAGGTACCATCGCGTACTTAATAAGCGCTTTTACCGGGCCATTGCCCCGCAGTTGCACCAACCTGACGGCTGATGTACCTATATCTAATCCAAAAAAGTCCTTGACGCCACTAAGGACACCCATAGGCATTATTGTAGCATAAGCGTTAATATTTGAAACCAATTTTACAGGAGCGGCGCGGCATTAAATATAGATTGATAGCCGGTTTTGCTTGTATCGGTTAAGTATGGCGTAGCAAAGTACAGATATGCTGGGAAGTTTATTACTTCAGCCGCATGATTAACGTCCCCTGTTGAAGCATTCATATTATCCACTCCCGCTTTGTCACCTGCTGCCGATGTAGTAGGATTATTCTCTCCGGATGCAGCCAGTAACCTTGTACCAATAGACCGGGCAAAACGGATATTAGGCGCCCCAACGGCACCATTGATGGTGAGTTTTGTATTACATTGGTTCTGCCAGCTGCTACGAGCAACTTCACTGAACCCACTTGCACAGGTGTAAATCTTACCACCAGCAATCAAAATAGCATCTATCTGCTTAACATTACTGTTTATATAAATATCCCTACCAGCAATTAATAAGACCACTGGTGTAGTAGCATTAGAAAACAATCCACTAGGGATGGTTGTCTTTATATCACCTGTAATATTGATAGAGCCATCGGTTTTTACAGTAACCTTGTTGGCAATACCACTAGAACCACTTATGGAGATATTGTTACCACTAGAAGCCGGTATATAATAGCCGGCGACATTTGGCAAAGCACCACCATTAAAAGTCCCAGTAGGTGAAGATGGTAAAACCCCCGAGACATCCCGTTCATTACCGGACCAGTTATTAAATCTTTCCACCTTGAGTCCATTAGGGGGAGATGGAGCATCCCCACGGAAGGCAGCCGTCACCATACTAATAAGATTTGTCGCTATGGCAGCATATTGATCTGCGGAACCATCATTACCATTAGAGTTAAAGAATATCTGGCCCTGTGGAGTACCTCCAGAGCCCGTGGCATGGATATCATTACCATAAAAACGCGCGTAAGGGACCTCATAAATAGTAAGTGTTGTACTAATCGTGCTTGGGCTTATCGTGTTCGAGAAGCTCCCGGCTGCAAAACGGGCATTCGCTGTATATGTTAGCGATGAACCAATCGGTTGGGTATCTAGCCAGGCCTTACTAATATCCCAAGTAAAAGAGCCAACAATAGATCCGTTTCCCAGCGTTGTACTACAGTTAGGTACCTCGACAGTTATTTGCTCGTCCTTTAGCACGCCATTTTTATTACCGCTTATTTGCAAAATTATATGATCAATATTAACCGCTCCGGCCAAACCCTTGCACGGAGGAGGCGAAATTAACCTAACACTGGCAGTAACCGGTATGGTAGCAGCACCGCTGCTACTGGCGCCCCTTTCGTAGTCCCCGGCAGAACTTATTGTTACCCCATAAGATGCCTTGCGATTTTGGTAAACCGTTACGCAGGCTTTGTTAGAGCTTCCAGCACCAGCGTCGTTATAAGCTCTTGGCCAAAAGTTAATCTGTTCGCAATAGACAGTACCATTCGCTGTATCGGGCGGAAACGATTTGGTGGTAGACCGAGTAGGCGCCCAACTCCAGGCACCGAGCGCTGCATTACTAAATACACCAGTAACTGCCGCACCGCTACCATCTACTACTTGCGAGCTAAACCCCTGGTCCATATTGTAGGGTGTCACATTTTGTATATTATGCGTAAAGTTTGCCGACGCGCTACCGTTGTCACCGACTTCGATAGTCGGCGGACTCACACTAGAAGAACCCGCCAAAGCCCACGGGTTGATCACAGTTACGCAAGCTGTAGCTGGATTATTTGAATAAACCGCATATGCTGGCGCCCCGTAAGCGGTTATGGTCCTACAATAAGTGCCTGCGGCTGTTTGAACAACAGGAACCGTACTATTGACTTCCAGCCCGGCAGGAGATAATGGCGCACCACCCGAAGTTGGTGCGACACCGGTAATTGAATAATTAAATCTATCTGCACCTACGTTAGATAGATTACTGGTGTTTTCTCCATTATCAAAAACAACTGTCTGCCCTACTACAGCAGTGGCGTTGGCAACACCATTGGCCGTTGCAAAACCGGTAATAGTGGCTGAGTGTGGAATAATTGGAATAGGAGTAAGAAAAGCGTCAACTTCTTTTGCCATCCCATTAGTTCCTATAAAAACATCACGCCCCTCTAATTGCTCTACCGTTATGTACCCCGTTTTAGAAAACACCCACTTCCAATAGTAATGGCACTCCGCTGCTTGGTCATTTAGAAAAAAATAATTGCCGCTGATACGTACCGAATTACCACTACTATTAACTATGTGCGACACTTGATGATCTAGAGTAGGTGTGTAATTATTATACCCAACCCAAAAGCTACGCTTAGCACATCCTGAATGCTCGCAACTCTGACTTGCCCATTGATTTGCACACTGGCCAAGAAGGTCGGTTATTGTTTCATTGACATCTACGCTTGGGAGGTAAAGGGTGTTAGCGTCACTCACGGTTCCATAAACTTCAACCGGGTTAAAATAAGTATTTGGCACTCCATTAGGACACGGCCCAATAGCAAGAGCATGTTGCCCAAACAACAAAATTCCAATATTAGATAACCACTTAGCGGCGGTCTGCAATGCCGAAGCTATCTTACTTAACGGATTATAAGAGACGTATTTATCTTTGCAGCTATTGATAAATTCTTCCCAGGTGTTATATGACCCACCATATACTTTATCTACTCTATAAATAACATAATATCCACCACTAGATTTTACAACTGGCGTATGATCACCAACATTTTTTAGCTTAGAAATTGCTGCCCAATCTTCGCCTTTACTTGCAAAAAAGGCGGCTTTAGACGTTTCTTCGTTTATTAATTTCTGCTCATCAATGTGGCAAATAGAGTTTTGACAGCTAGGATCTGCGCCAATTTGTTCTATGGTTCTACCTGCCAAAATCTGATTATAATAATTATCAATTCTCGGTTTTGCTAGAGGATCTTCTTTTGGTTCATCTGTACCCATATCATAACGGACAACCATAAACATAACATCATAACCCTTAAGCACTTGATCTTTTAATTTTTGAGTCAATAATCTGATCTTTATTGAATATTTTGTAAGTTCTGGCGTCCAATCGTATGCAGCCTTTATTGCCTTTATATACGCCTCTTCGCTAGGGTATTGTTTTACAATTTCATTATAGCCAGCATTTATCTCTTGATCAGATACTGTTATACCTCTTTTTTGTGCTTCACCAAGAATTATCTTTTCTTCAATGAGTTCATTTTTAGCAGAAGTCGATACTGATTTTTGGGCATTCTCATCATTATTATACTTATAGAATTTATCCATTTTCGCTTGTTCGGTATTGTATTCTGCTCGAGATATTTTTTGGCCATCAACGGTTGCTACCGGCACATAGTGCCACCATGTCAGTAACCCGGCACCAATTAATATCAAAAACAAAACGGCTAGGCCAATCCATTTAACTTTTTTGGACCTTAATTTTTTAAACGGCAATTTAGGCCAAGATCTATGAAATTTCGGGGTGGTCGTACCAAATACTGTTGCATCGTTCGTGTTCACAGGATTATTGTGTTTTTGAATTTTGAAGGGCTTTTTAAGCCAAAATTCATAAAATTTAGGGGTAATTGTCTCGGATACTTGTATACCCTTTATGTCTTTTGATCTGTCGTTTCTTTGTGACTTAAATGGGATTTTCATTATAATGCTTTAGCTTTAAGTATGATTGTACTTAAAGCTTGGACGACAAGCAATAACCACTCTCTTAACAATTGGCGGCCATATTCATTTAATAATTTCTAGCCTTACACTTTAATTGACAAACAGCAGTTTGCTTCTATTTAATGTTTTCCTTAGGTTTATAAAAACTTTCGCCCTAAAATGAGATGAAAACATTTTATATATAAATGTCACAGATATTAATGTCACTATCCCCAAAAGCGTTATAGCAAAATTCTGTAACAAATTCGTTCTTGGCGGCACTATTAATGCATAAAAACCAAAAACAATAAAGGCGTGAGTGATATATACAAATAAGCTGTTACGACCCAGTAGTTCCAACACCCCTTTTGTATGCTTAGCTATGGCCATTTTGTACTTTTCGACCAACAGATAAAGTACCGTCATCCACAAAAAGAAAAGCACAATCCTAATTGGGCCCATTGTCCATTTTTGAGCGTATATCCAAATATCGGCGTTAATGGTATTCCAGCTATGAGTCAAGCCAACAAGCCAATTTGGTAAATTAGAAATAACATCATTAAGATACGTCAGCAAATAAACACCGGCATAACTAAAAACAAAAGTGATGCCGGCTAACCAATAAAGTGAATGTTTAAAAATACGCTTTGTTTTTGGCTGTAAATTTTTGGCCCTTATCTGCAGCTCATTCCAGTAATAACCGGTTAATATGCCAAGGTTAAAAATTATTTGCCAACCTAAAATGAAGTTTTGACCTCTCAATATCCAGGCTACAACGCTGGCCGTCACCATTATCCACCACTTGCCTTTTGCTACCATATAAAAAACAAATGGTGCGATAAGCATTAATATGGCAAACCGTGACAAAAAATCGGCCCAACCATACACAAATTGCAACCCAAAAGTCCGAAGAATTAAACTGTGCCAGTTTACGGTGTTCGGCAAGCCGTATTTAATCCATTGATGGTTAGTCATTACCGCCCAAAAAGCAAATATCAAAGTTGTAGCTACTGCCAAAATATAGAGTTTAAAGGCTCGCTGCCACATTTTCTTAAAAATAAATTTAAAACCTAGGGCTATTCGTCGCCGGTAAACTATACCAACAAGCAAACCCGACAGAAAGAAGAAACCTTCGGCTGCAGAAACATACAATCTACCTTTGCCGGTAAACAAATCAAAGTAATTGGTTGGCGAAAATTCTAAATGATCAATAAACATTATCAGTAAAAACATACCCCTGATTAAATCAAAAGACAGTATTCGGTTAGTCTGAGCTTTAGCTATGGAGCTAACCTGCTGAACCGACATAGTATTAAACAGCCGCCATATTTTTTAAAGCCACTAGCTGGGGCTTGCCACTACGGACACACGGTATTTCTTTGATAACCACAATCTTGTCTGGTCGCCAGGCGTGGGGCAGATTGGCCCTACAGTAAGCTTGCAGCTCATTTTTGCTAATATTACCTACTATAAAACAGACAATCTTGTCATTGGGTTGATTTGAATCTTGGATACCAACTATATGAACTTCATCGATGTCCGGGCAATGATATATAGCCCACTCAACATCGCGCGGTGAAATCGTATAGCCGGATTTTTTAATAATTTCTTGCTTACGGCCCCTTAAATAAAGCTGGCCATTGTCTAACTCACCAATATCACTGGTTTTCCAGTAACCATCATCTGTCAGACCCTCGAGAGTTGCTTGGTTGTTATTAAAATATCCCGGGAATATCCCCGGAGATTTAACCAATACGTTACCCAAACTATCTAATTTCAGTTTTACACCGGGTAATACTCTGCCCGGCGACCCGGGTACACGACTGGACATTGTGTTACCGGCAATCCGGCCGGTTTCCGAAGACCCATAACATTCTGTAATCTCTACGCCAAAACGATCTTTAAATTTTTGCCAAACAACTGGTGATAATGGTGATGCACCCGACACGCATAATCGCAGTTTAGATAGATCATAATCACCCTCCATTTGTAATAATTTGCCATAAACCGATGAGACATGAGTAAAGAATGAAATTTTACCAGATGCCAGCAGCTTTAATGTTTTTTTAGCATCAAACCAATCTTGCAGATATAGCGTATTACCGTGATAAAGCGCGCCGCTTAAACCCATAACTATGCCATACCAATGGCTAAGCGGCAATGAAATTAGTAAAGTGTCCTTTGGCGTCCAATTCCAGACCTCGGAGCAAGTTTTTATGTTCCAAATATGATTGGCATGGGTATATGGTGCAGCTTTTGGCACCCCAGTTGTACCGGATGTAAAAGTCAGGCTGGCAATCTGTTTTTCTGGTGATATCCGCAACAGTTCCCCAGTCAATCGATTGTAATCAAACAATTCATCTACCATTATTAATCTAGTTGGGTTATTCGATAGACATGATTTGTAAACATTATCGGTAATTATTAATTCGGGACTCATTTGGTGGGCTATTGCTTCAAGTTCCAGTCGTTTAAAGCTTAAATCTAGCGGCAATGCAATGTGCCCAGCATGAACAATCGCCAAATATGATATTACGAAATCAATCGAGTTGGGCAGCAGCAACCCAACCACTTTTTGCTCATCCGCCCCCAACTTTTTAGACACCAAACGACTAGCCGACTCAACTTTTTGCCACAATTGATACCAGGTAATATTTTGATCTTCAAATATTATTGCCGGTTTGTCTTTGTTTTCTTTAGCGTTTAGCTGTAAAAAATCCGTAAGATATTTAATTGTATCGTTCTCCGAATTTAAATATTGGTATTTATTAGATGATACTGATGGTAGCTGATAATTAACTGATAGACGTTCTATCTGTACAAGATGCTAAAATTAGAGCATGTCTTTATCTATCGGCATTATCGGGATGCCTAATGTTGGCAAATCTACCCTGTTTAACGCCCTGACTAACAATAATATTTTAGCAGCTAATTACCCTTTTGCCACAATCGACCCCAATACTGGCATTGTGGCCATACCAGACAAGCGCTTAGAAAAATTGGCAGAATTATATAACAGCAAAAAGATTGTACCTGCCACCGTTACCTTTACGGACATCGCCGGTTTGGTGGCCGGAGCCAGCAAGGGCGAAGGCTTGGGTAACCAGTTTTTAAGCCATATCCGCGAATGCGCGGCCATCGCCCAAGTCGTACGTGCTTTTCATGACGACAATGTGCTGCACGTGAACAATAAAATTGATCCGTCGTTTGATATGGAAATTATTAACACCGAATTAGTGCTGGCAGACCTGCAAACTATTACAAATAGACTGCATAAAATCGAAAAAGAGGCTCGGGTTGATCTAAAACTGAAACCAAAATACGAGACTACCAATAAAGCTTATGACCTCTTAAATAATGGCGTTTTGCTGAACAAAGAACCCGCTCTTAATTTTGATGATTTGGCAGACTTGCAGCTTTTGACAACCAAACCGATTATTTATGTATTCAATGTCGATGAGCAAACTCTGGCTGATAAAACCATGCAACAAAAATTGGCAAATTTGGTTAGCCCCGCCCAAGCCATTTTTATTTGTGCCAAGCTGGAAGACGAACTAAAAAATCTGGACACTGCCGAGGCCAACGAACTCTTAGAAAGTTATGGTGTAAAAAATTCCGGCTTGGAACAACTGGTCACGGCAGCCTATAGGACTCTTGGCCTGCAAAGCTTCTTAACCGCCGGTGAAAAAGAGGTGCGAGCCTGGACCATAAAAACAGGTAGTACTGCCCCGCAAGCTGCCGGTGTAATCCACGGCGATTTTGAACGAGGCTTTATTGCCGCCGAAATTGTAGATTATCACGATTTAATCACAGCTGGCTCTAAAGTCGCCGCCAGAGCCTCCGGCAAGCTGCGTACTGAAGGCAAAACTTATATTATGCAGTCAAACGACGTCGTCGAATTTAGATTTAATGTTTAATTATTAATAAATAAAAGCGTTCCTGGTTGCCTTTGGCACCCGTAATGGCAGAATCTGCTTTATTAATAATTACAAAGTATTTTTTGGCCCAATCTTCGAAATGCTTAATAATATCGCGGCGCATGGTATCATTTTTTATTACGCCTTTATGCATTGAGTTATCGCCTGCTTCGAATTGCGGCTTTAGCATAGCTAGTACTTGAGTGTTCGGGCCCGAAATCTTAGTAACATGCGGCAAAACTTCCCTTAAAGAGATAAAAGACACATCGATTAGAACTATGTCGGGCTTATTTGCCAGAATAAAGTAGCGGATGTCAGTTTGTTCGTGCAACTCGATTTTTGGATTATCTAATAATGATGTGTGCAGTTGCTTGGTGCCAACATCTACAGCGATTACCCTTTTAGCTCCATTTCGCAGAGCAAAATCCGTAAACCCACCGGTACTGCTGCCGACATCAAGCACAATTTTATCTTTAAAATCCATCTTTAATTTATCAGCCACACTGGCTAACTTTAAACCGGCGCGGCTAACATATTGCTCTTGCTGGTCTAGTTTTATTTTGGCATTTTCGTTTACAAAATAACCCTGCCTGGCAATCACCCTGCCATCAACAGAAACTTTGCCCAACTTAATATAACTTTCCGCTTGGCTGCGTGTAGCTACTAACCCCAGCCTGACTAGTTCTGTATCGAGTCTTTGCTTCATCAACTATTAAGTAAGAGCCAGCATATAAAGTTTTGCAAGTAATGTAAGTTCATCACCCCAAGTATGTTTGCCGCCATTAACTTTGATCGAAGTAAAACTATCAAGCCCGTACATCTCATATAATCTTTGCAGGCTAGGCTCAATTTTTGCTGGTTTGGTGATTTCACTGGCAGAGCCATAGCCAACTACAATTCTGTCTATTTTACTCTCCGCCAAAACTTCTGACATCTGTTGTTCAAAAGTATCTTTGGCTAAACCGCGATAAATATAATGGTTGGCTGCTGGTCTTGCAAATGTTGAAACTAAAAAGTTAATGCCATACACAGTTCCGTTATTATAGGCCTCGTTTTGTGCCTTTAGTCCCGTATCTTCTACGGCTTTTTTAAGATCAGGAATTGTTGCTTTAAAGAAATCACTCGCCAATTTAATTAATGGCCTCGCTTCTACTTGCGGATCATCTCCTATACTTAAAGCATTAATATCTAAGTTGCTACCATACGCTTCTGCTGCTGCAGTCCGGGCAAGTGAAGAAGCTAGGGAAAAGCCAAGTAGTGCTACGTGCCCAAAGTCCTTTTCAGCAACAACGTGCAGCAACTCCTTGGCTGCCGGACCCAGATCTCCGCTTTTTATCACACGCCTTTCATCCCAGCTCAGTTGAATAGAGCTATCTGACCCCGGACTACTTAATAGCACAACGGGCTTTAGTTTTCCCTGGTCATCCCTAATATCAGCATCTTTAGCAGCTTCGGCAATAAAACGTGCTTTTACCAGATTGTTTGGGGCCATAGTGTTAGCGAAAGGGCTAAACAACACCAGAGCCTCTTCTTTAGAGTATCCTTCGTAGTCATTGGCCGTAATTACCGCATAAGCAATTCCTTTTTCTGACTTTTCAACAGATTGTAATAAGTCATAAATAAGTTTATCGGGATTTTGCTTATTTAAGGTATCTATCGATTTTTGAATCGCTTCATCTAGTTCCGGATGCTCGTTATTCGGCCAAATTTCTGTGGGGTTAAAAGTTGGTACCATTATCTCTTGAGACATACTGTATCCTCAAATTCATTCTCGAGCCACTGTTTCATCTGACTGGCCAAGCATATTTTTTGCTACAACTGTTTTAGTACCCTTAATTTTATGCATTACCGCAATATGATCAAATATCAACTTTTGGGTCTCATTTATTGGCGGAAGATATTTTTTAATAGTGACGTGAGGTGTAAATTCATCTCTTATAAAACGAGTGTAGCCAGTATTAATATTGTGTCTTCCCAGTTCATCAAACAAAGACACATGCACTGCTTGTAAATAGCTATTCGGCTTTACAAGAATCACAGGAATATCTTTTTTATCACCAATCATCATCCGCCCGTCCATTTTGATTTCAAACGGGTCAAACTTTGACGCCACTGTCTCAGCCACCTTAAGCACAGCTTGCTTGTCGGCAAAAAAAGGCGGGACAAGAGTTACGTGCTGTGGTGTATGATTTGATTTATCGCCAATTCTACGTTTTTCTGTCAAAAAAACATAAAAGTATCTATCATTATTAGTCGTGCTATTTTTTGCGCTCACGGTAGCTACCGTCCTCGGTGCTAACACTAATAACATCGCCTTGTTTTATAAACGCCGGCACCCTAATAGTGATACCGGTTTCTAATTTGGCATCTTTTAAAACGCTGCTGCTGGTATCACCCCGCACCACATTTTCAGTATAGGTGACCCTTAAGAAGACATTCTTGGGCATATCGATATTAATAATCCGGCCATTAAAAATTTGGGCCTTTACTAAATCGCCCTCTTTAAGGTAGCCTGAGTTATCGCTAATCATATCGGCACTCACATCTAACGGCTCATAAGAAGTGCTGTCCATAAAATAAAATTTTGCACCATCACTATAAAGATACTGGACGTTTTTGTTAGTTATATCCGCCGGCTCAATAGATTCGTTACCCTTAAATGTTCTATCCAACACTTTGCCATCAAGCAGACTTTTTATACGCACGTTAACAATGGAGCCGCCGCGGCCCATGACTTTTTGCGAATAATCCACAACCTTATAAGGCTGTCCATCCAATTGGAAAATCGTGCCTTTTTTAAGATCGGTTATACCAAATGCCATATTCGTTTCGCTTTCGTAGATTGTAAATTGCAATATTCAAAATTCAATATGCAAACTATAAATTAGTTATGGGTCACAAACGGCAACAGTGCGATATGACGGGCACGTTTAATGGCCCTGGCCAAACGTCGTTGTTGCATCTCCGTTAAACCGGTTCGCTTGCGCGTTTCTATCTGGCCAAATTGATTGACAAAACGCTGCAAAGTCTTAACATCTTTATAGTCAAAATAGAT
>Ga0182021_10003461_pt1 | contig 18532 bp, 14 predicted proteins | sample 612E3MmetaG_FD_120493 | JGI IMG/M metagenome (GOLD analysis project Ga0182021, IMG submission 120493) | Permafrost microbial communities from Stordalen Mire, Sweden - 612E3M metaG (Illumina Assembly) | ecosystem: Environmental > Terrestrial > Soil > Wetlands > Permafrost | place: Sweden... | reverse complement strand
GTCGGCGCGGCCGGCGCGCAGCGCCACCGTGAGGTCGAAACCGTCGGGGGTGGCAACGGCGTCGCAGGCCACGTCCGCCGTCCGGAGGTGCCGCGTGTTGGCTTCGAAATTGGGCGTGAACTGGGCGCCGAATTCCGTGCGCAGACGGGCGCCGTGTTCGGCGAGAAAATTCAGCGTCTTGTAGCGGTCGCGCAGCCACCATTTGCGGTTGGAGGTTTCGAGTAGAAACCCGGAGGCCTTGGCCAGCTCGAGCACGGCCGTATAGCTGGGATGCTCGCGGGCCGGCAGCGTCAGCGCGAGGTAGTGTTCGCTGCCGTCCACCACCAACGGCGTGCCGTTGGTGGCGGCAGTTCTGGGTTTTGGGTTTCGGGTTTCGGGTTTGGCGTCCGGGGTTTGGAAATTGGCGTCTGGAATTTGAGATTTTTCGACGAGGTGCTCGCTCACGCCGGCCAGCTGCGGACCTTCCCAGGCGATGGCCATGCCCGGCCGGTTGATCCAGAAAAACGCCGGCAGTCCGGACAGGGCGGTGATGATTTCGTCCAGTTGCGCGCGGTTCAGCTGCAGAAACTTCGGCGGGGTGGGGGTGCCGCACCAGCGTTGGAGCAGGGCCAGCGCGGGTACGAGGGACGGCGCGGAAGCTGCGTTGGGATCGCACTCCAGCTTGACGGCGATGGCGTCGCGCGCGGCGGCGGCCGGCAGGTTTGGAGGCAGGTGCATTCGGAGCATGCGCGTCGGAGCTCAGAGAGCACGCGACCGGCGGGCAACCAAAACTTCTGGCGGTTGGTTCCGCGCGTGGGTGGAACGGTACAGGAGAAAACCGTTAAGGGACGCGAATGATCGCGAATAGGAAGGGCTCGGAACGGATTTGAACCACAGATGCACACAGATTCGCACAGATACGGTCAGAATTTGGGAAGCAAGATCCGGCAGCAAAACATGCGCGCGGTTGGTCGTCCGAGTTCGATCATTCGTGTCCATCTGCGTTCATCTGTGGTTGATCTAATCCGGAGTTTGGTTGCCCGCGAAGTGGCACGAATGTATTTTTCGAAGGCCGCGACTGAGAACAATAACTCAGAACTGATAACTCGAATGCGGTTCGACCACGGATTTTTTCCGCAGATTTCGCTGATGGTCGCAGATCAGATCACATCCGATCCGCGTTTATCCGCGTGATCAGCGGGGAATTCATAACCTCTGCGCCCTCTGCGGCCTTCTGTAAAAAATCTGAGCTCGGTCTGTAACTCGGAACTCGAAACCCGAAACCAGGTACGTAGAACCCGAAACTCGGAACTCGGAACGCGGAACTGAATGCAATTCCGGCGTCGGGCGTTTTGCACGGAGCCCCCTGTGGGTTCCATCCGTACGTAGAACTTTCCCGCTAAAAACCGGTGAACTGCCGGAGGCACGGCCGGTCACGACGCGCACCATGAACGCACCAATCACCAAATCAAATCTCCTCCGCAGACTGGCCTGGGCCGGAGTGCTGCTGGCCGGTTGTTTGCACGGGTATGCGCTGCCGGTTCAGTGGCACGATCGCGCGACCACGCTGGAAGCGATCCATCAGGTCGAAAATCCCCGGGATCTCCAACGGGCCGGCCCGGCCGGCGAGCTCGGCGCCTATCAATTCCGTCGCGAAACCTGGCAAATGCACACGGCGCGGCCCTTCCATGAGGCGCTGGACCGGCAGGCTTCCGATGAAGTGGCCGCGCGTCATTTCGAGTGGTTGCGCCGCGGCCTGGTCCGCGGCGGCTGCGAACCGACGACCTACAACATCGCGCTTGCCTGGAATGCCGGCCTCCGCGCGGTGCTGCGCGAACGCGCGCCGGCCCGCAGTCATTTTTATGCCGAGCGGGTCGTCAACCTTGCCGGGGAGTTCGGTGGCCGGATGCAGCTCGCGAGCGTGCCCTAGGCGGCGCGGACTCACGGCCTCGTTTCGGCATTTCGGAGTGGCGGAAGGGCTTTCCGTTCCGCGCGGAAGCGAAAGCGCTTCCGCTACTCGGCCCACCGCGGCCCGCGCGGCGCGAAGAAAAGCGCTTGGTTCCGGCGGCGGCCCTTGCCAGCGTGGCCTGTGCCCATGCGCTGGTCATCGATTCCTTGGTTACGGCGGATCTCCCTCGCACCGGCGATTTGCTTTGGGCTCGCGTGGCTCGTGACGCAGACCGGGTTTCTCCAGCAGATCGAGTGGCACACGCTGGACTGGCGGACCTGGCTGCGCTCGTATTATCAGCCGGCGCCGGACCCGCGAATCGCCCTGATTTTGTTTGAAGACACCAGCGAGGCGGCGATTCCTGGCGGCTGGCCACCCGACCGCGCGTATCACGGCAGCCTCGTGGAGTTGCTGTCCTTGACTAAGCCGGCGGTCATCACGTGGGACGTCATCCTCGATGCCTCGCGCGAGGGCGACGGCGATGGGAAAATGGTACTCGGTGTGCAGGCCGCCAGGGAGCGCGGCGTCGCCGTCGTCACCGCCGGTGCGTCCAGCGCCGATCTGGTCGAGATTGTGCCGGGCTTCGACGGACCGACCCAACCGCTGACGCAGATCGAAGGAGACATTTCCAAGTTGATCGGTGATGCCTACGCCTTGATGCCGTTTCCCCAGTTGCGCGCCGTGAGCTGGTACGGATTTGCGGATACGCCGCACGAAACGGGCGGCATCCAACGCAACATCCCCCTCGCCGTGCGGGTCGGCGATCACGTGTACCCCTCGCTCGCCTTGCAGACGCTCATGCGGTATTTCGACGTACCGACCGAGGCCGTGCGGGTGCGGCTGGGCGATGCCATCTATCTGCCGACGAAGAGCCGGGGCGAATTGCGCCTGCCGGTGTCACCGGAGGGGCGGTACTGGCTGAATTACCGCTATGACAAAGACGAGTACGACCAATACGATTTCCCGATCTATAACTACGAAACGCTCCGCGCCGCCTTGAGCGCGCGTTTCCTTCAGGGAAAAACGGACATACCGGTGCCCGACTTTGCGGGGATGATCCTTTTCATCGGACAGACGGTGGTGGGGAAGGCCGACGTCGGGCCGACACCCCGCAGCCCGCTGGCGCCACGAACGCTCGTGCATGCCAACCTCGTGGACAACGTGCTGAGGGGCGATTATGTACGGCGTTGGTCGGATGGGTGGGTGGCGGTCGCATTGGCGCTGTTGGCCTACGGCATGCTCGCGTGGGTCGCGCGGCACACGGTTTGGACGATGGGCCTGCTCGCTTTCGCAGGCTTGGCGGCGTACGTGGAGGTAGCCTTTTTCGCGTGGATTCGGTGGAGCCTCTGGTTGCCGATGGTCTGGCCGCTGCTGGGGCTGGCGTTGACGAGTTTTATGGCGATTGGGCAACGCGTGCTGCGGGAGCAACGGGCCAAACAGGAAATCAAGGGCATGTTTGGCACCTACGTCTCGCCGCAGTTGGTCGATCGTCTGATTAAATCCGGTGAACCGCCGCGGCTCGGCGGCCATGAGGAGGAGATCACCGCCTATTTCAGCGATATTCAGGGTTTCTCTTCTTTCTCCGAAATGCTGCCACCCGACCTGCTGGTGACGCTGATGAACGAATACCTCACCGTCTGTACCGACATCATCCAGGAAGAGGGCGGCACGCTCGACAAATATATCGGCGACGCCGTGGTGGCGATGTTCGGCGCGCCCATCGCGTTGCCCGACCACGCGCTGCGGGCGTGTGTCGCCTCGCAACGCGTGCATCGCCAGCTGGCCGAGCTGCGGGCCAAGTGGCAGGGCGAGGGCGACAAGTGGCCCGCGATCGTCGGCAAGATGCAAACGCGCATCGGCCTGAACTGCGGCCGGTGCGTCATCGGCAACATGGGCAGCCGGACCCGATTCAACTACACGATGATGGGGGACGACGTGAACCTGGCCGCGCGCATGGAGTCGGGGGCGAAAAGCTGGGGCGTCTATTCGATGTGCACCGAAGCGACGAGACTCGCCTGCGAACAGCACGGCAGCGGGCGGCTGGTGTTTCGGCCGCTCGGCCGCATCGTCGTCAAGGGACGCAAGCAGGCGGTGCCCATCCACGAAATCGTGGGACTCGCGGAATCGGTGACCACGACCACGCGCGAATGCCTCGGACTGTTTGCGCAAGGGCTCGAGCGCTACTATGCGCGCGACTGGGACGGCGCACTCGCGCTCTTCCGGCGCAGCGCCGGACTCGAGCCGAACCTACCGGGTCAGACACCCGGCGTGATCAGCAACCCTTCGCTCGTCTACCTTGAAATCGCGGAGCACTACAAAATCGAGCCTCCCGCCGCGAATTGGGATGGGGTTTATGTGATGAAAGAAAAGTAATGGACGCATCGGGGTGGAAGCTTGCACGGCACGGGAAAGTGACCAATAAGGGAAAGCTTAAGCCCGTGGCCATTTACACGCTTGCGGCGGCGGCGTGACAAACGAAACAACTTTGCGGCCTGAGCCAACTTAACATTATTTCTGATTTGACCTGCAATTGCCTTGCGGCAGACTCCGCCGCTGTTCAGCGGGCAACCATTCAACCCAGCTTTCCCATGAGCCTACGAAATCTCTGCAAATCCGGCCTGGCCTGCGCGATCATTCTCGCAGTACCGGCTCTACGCGCCGCCGATGCGACGCTTCTTAAAAAAACCGGCTCGGTCACCGTGACCCCCAAAGGCGGTCAGGCCACCGAGCTCAATGTGAATGACAAGATTCCTGACGGTGCGACGGTCCAGACGGGTCCGGGCGCCGAAGCGTATATCCAGCCGATGGAGGGTGCCGTGGCCACGATGAAGGCCAACACGACTTTGGAGATCGGTACGGGCAATGCGACGGTCAACCTGAAATCGGGTAATCTCGTGTCGACGATCGACCCGGCGAAGAAAGCCAATTATTCCGTACGCACGCCCAAAGGCGTGGCGGCGGCGCGGGGCACGGCCTTCTCAACTGCCGTTACCGAGGGGAATGTTACCATCGCGTCCACGGCCGACTCAGTGACCTTCTCGATGGGAGGCCAGACGATGACGATCAGCGCCGGTCAGGTGTCGTACACTCCGCCCGGTGCCACCCAGCCGTCTGCGCCGGTACCGCTCGCGCAAGCGGCCGCCTCGAATCCGGCCATCATGCAGATGGTGCAGGCTGCCGTCCAAACGATGGCTTCGGTCGTCCAGAATAACGTCGGCAATATGTCGGCAGCGTCGGCGACTTCGCTGGCGACCCAGGTCGTCGCGGTCGCGTCGGCCGCGGCACCGGCACAGGCGGCCAACTTCACCTCTCAAGTGGTTACAGCCATGACCTCGCCTACCGCTTCCACCGCGACGAGTGCCGCGACAACTTCGACCGCCATCGCCTCGGTGGCCGCCGCCGCCGCGCAGGCTTCGCCCGGCCAGGCCGCGCAGGTGGCGAGTGCCGCCGTGCAGGCCGCACCGGCACAAACCGGCGTCGTAACGTCGGCGGTCTCGCAGGCCGTCCCTGGTTCCGCAACCGCCGTGGTCAATTCAGTGGCCCAAACGACCGGCCAGTCCACCGCGAGCGTTCAGACGCAATCCAACGCCGCGCAATCGCAGGCCGCCGTGATCGTCAATACGGTGACGACGACGAACAGTGCGATTGTCACGCCGCCCCCGACGACGACGGAACAACAACCGCAGCAGCAACCGCAACAACAACCGCAACAACAGCAGCAACAGCAGCAGCAGCAGCAACAGCAACAGCAACAACAGAACGGGCCGCAGGTAGATCAAATTGCACCGGTCAGTCCGGCGGGAGGTTAAATCCCAATTTGCTGCTCCTTTCTCACGCCTTCCGGTCCACCCGGAAGGCGTTTTTGTTGGCGCCGATGGAGCAATCTCCAAACGGAGTCCTGATGCGGTCCCCGGCGGCTGCCTCTGAATGTTCCCCTCAGCGCAGCCCCTTTTCCATATTCCTTCTCCGCTTCCCTTGACGGGACTGCCGCGGGTGATTGGGATGGCCCCTTTTCCTGACCAATGAATCCGATTGCCCTGCTTGCGACGGCTGGCGCCACTGGCATCGACATCCCTTTGTGGCTGACCGCACCCTTCGCGCTGCTGTTGCTGCTGATCGCCGCGATGCCCCTCACGCCGCCGCGCGTGAAGCATCTGTGGGATCGCTATTACATGCACACCGCGGTCGGGCTCGGGCTGGCGGTGGCAGCGTATTACCTGTGCCATGCCAGCGGCGAAACCGTGCTGGTCACGAGCAAGGACTATTTCTCCTTCATCAGTCTCATCGGCTCGCTGTTCGTCGTCGCCGGTGGGATACATATCAAGGTCAAGGGCGAGGCGACGCCCTTGGGCAACGTGGTGTTTCTCGCGATCGGGGCGTTGACCGCCAATCTCATCGGCACCACGGGAGCGTCGATGGTGCTCATCCGGCCCTTCATCCGGACAAACAAGGTGCGCATCAGCGCCTACCATATCGTCTTTTTCATCTTCATCGTCTCCAATTGCGGCGGTTCGCTCACGCCGATCGGCGATCCCCCCCTCTTCCTCGGCTACCTGCGCGGAGTGCCGTTCTTCTGGTTGATCGGCCACGTGTTCTACCAGTGGCTGTTCACGCTGGGCGCGATCCTGGCGGCCTTTTATGCCTTCGATCGCTGGGCCTACCACCGCGTGCCGCGGAGCGTGCGGGCCAAAATCGAGGAACCGGACACCTGGCGTTTCGAGGGCGGCGTCAATGTGCTGCTGCTCCTCGCGATCGTCGGAGCGGTGTTTCTGCCGAACAAATTCTTCGTGCGCGAACTGGTGATGCTTGGGGCGGCGGCGGCTTCCTGGCGGTTCACGCCCAAGGTCGTGCACGTCGAAAACCATTTCAGCTTCGGGCCCATCAAGGAGGTGGCCTTCCTCTTTGCCGGCATTTTCCTCACGATGATGCCGGCGCTCGGCTACATCGATCGCCATGGCGGCGAGTTCGGGGTGCAAAAACCGATCGAATACTATTTTGCCTCGGGCGGTCTTTCCGCGGTGCTGGACAACGCCCCCACCTATGCGACCTTCCTGCGCCTGGCCGAAGCCACGGCACTCAAGGCGCGGCCCGCGGATTTCCCGGCGCAGCCGAAGGAGGAGGCCGAAGTGGTCCGGGGGCTCATCGGGCATCCGACCGACCGGAAGCTTGTCCTCGCGGTGAGTCTGGGCGCGGTGTTTTTCGGGGCGATGACCTACATCGGCAACGGACCCAACTTCATGGTGAAATCCATCGCGGAATCGGCCGGCGTGAAGGTGCCGACGTTTTTCGGGTACATCGTCAAATACAGTCTGCCCATCCTGCTGCCGATCCTGGCGCTGAGCGGGTTTTTGTTCTTGTAGCTGCACCCTGGCTTCGCCCGCGCCCGTGGCGGAACCATGTTTAGGGCGCTCCTGTTTACGGTAGGCAGCGAGCTTGCTCGCGCGGTTTGTGTGAGCGCGAGCAAGCTCGCTGACCTACGAAATCCCGAATGCTCAGGAGCTCGCACTAGGCGGTTGATCTCCTGCGCCGGGCCGTCGCACACTGGCGCCATGTCATCCGCGCTCCGTAAATTGGGTTCCTGGCTGCTGCGCAAGCTGGGGGGCGGGGTGCTCGTTGTCGCGCTCGGGCTGGCAACCTGCGGGCTGTGGCTGTTCGTGCAGGACGATTTCGATTTCGGCACGCAGAAATCCGAGCTGCTGTCGATGCTCACCGGGAAGCACGCCCGGCTGTTGGCGGCCCGGACCGACGTCGAGCAGCAGCTCGCCAATCTGCGGGCGGAGGCGACCGCCCAGCAGCAGCGGAGCCAGCAGGCGGATCGGGTGCTGGTGGCGTTGCGCGCGGCCGATGGCTGGGGGCCGAAACTTTTCGGCGACCGCGCCCAGCAGCAGGTCAACGCCGGACGGCGTGAGCGCATGGCAACGATGCGGAGCGCGGCCCGCGCCCGCACGGCCGCGTTGCAGAAACAGCTGGCGGCGGCGGTCCGCGCGAAAGAGCAGTTCGATCTCGCGATCGACCGATCCGACCGGCGGATCCAGGAGGTGAAGCAGAGCGAATCCCGGGTCGTCCACTATCTCCGGGTCGCGTGGGACGAAACCGGCCGTTATGTGCTCGTCACGTTGCTCGCCTGGTTGCTCGCGCCCACCCTCATCAAACTGGGATTATACTATGGGGTCGCGCCGTTGCTGGCGCGCCGCCGGCCGATCCGGTTCGCCCCGACGCTGGCCGCCTGGCCCGAAGTGGACGGGAGTCGGGTGTCGATCGAGGCCGCGCTTTGGCCGGGGGAAATGCTCCGCGTGAAAGGAAAATTTCTGCGGGCGTCCGACGAAGGGCTGACCCGAAAGACGCGCCTGCTGCTCGATTGGCGCCTGCCGTTGACGAGCGTTGCGTGCGGACTCGTGAAGCTGGTGGAGCTGCACCATCCCTATGCCGGCGGCGAGCGGCGGGTGGGTTTTTCGAGCGCGGACAACCCGCCCACCGAGCTCGCCCTGGTCAATGTGCCCGAGGGTGCATCGGTCATTTTGCGGCCCAGCTTCCTGGTCGGTGTCATTGGCCGGGCGGAGGAGCCGCTGGTCATCCGGCGACGCTGGGCGTTGTGGCGCTGGTCGGCGTGGGTGACAAGGCAGTTGCGCTTTTTCGAGTTTGTGGGTCCCTGCCGTTTGATCGTGGGTGGTCCGCGCGGCGTGCGGGTCGAGTCGCTGGCCGCCCGCGACGACCAGCCGGCGCCGGTACGCCGCACGAGCCGGGGGGCGGCGATCGGCTTCACGCCCAACCTCGACTACCGCCCGGTCCGGACCGAGCACTTCTGGAACTACTATTGCGACCGGACACCCCTGTTCGATTCCCTGTTTACCGGCACGGGCTTTTTCCTCCGCCAGGAGGCGCTGCGGGGCCGCCAGTCGAAACCCGCGGGGCGCATCTGGGTCCGCGCCTGGAACGTCGGGCGGAATGTTTTCGGCCTATGAACGCCGAGGAGTTTGTCGGTCGGGGCGGGTGGCATCGCGCCGAAATCTCGAGCTCTCCCCGAACTTTTCTCCCGAGCCCGACAAACTCCCGCGGTTGCTGATTTCGCGCGGCTGCTGCACGATTGAGCCATGCCTTTCACGCTTCACGCCGACTACCAGCCCACGGGCGATCAGCCGCAGGCGATCGAGATCCTCGGGCGATCAATCGAGGCGGGGAACCGCTATCAGACGCTCCTCGGCGTGACCGGCTCGGGCAAGACGTTCACGATGGCCAACCTCATCGCGCGCTTCGATCGCCCCACGCTCATCATCTCCCACAACAAGACGCTCGCGGCGCAGCTCTACTCGGAGTTCAAGCACTATTTCCCGGACAACGCGGTCGAATACTTCGTCAGCTATTACGACTATTACCAACCCGAGGCCTACATCCCGTCGAGCGACACCTTTATCGAGAAGGATTCCTCGATCAACGAGGAGATCGAACGCCTGCGCATCTCCGCCACGAGTTCGCTCGTCTCGCGCCGCGATGTGATCGTGGTGGCCAGCGTTTCCTGCATCTACGGCCTCGGCTCGCCGGAGGATTTCACCACGCTGCGCATCGAATTGCGCCGGGGCGCGCCCCTCGGCCGCCACCAACTGCTCGAGCGGCTCGTGGACAATCTCTACGAACGCAACGACTATGATCTGAAGCGCGGCCGGTTCCGCGTCCGCGGCGACGTGATCGACATCATGCCGGCGTACAGCGAAAACGCCCTGCGCGTCGAGCTGTGGGGCGACGTGGTCGAAAACCTCGCCGAGATCGATCCGCTCACCGGCGACACCCTGCGGCCGCTCGACCATTTCGATCTCTATCCGGCGAACCAGTACGTGACCACGCGCGGCAAGCTCGCCAGCGCCATCGCCGGCATCAAACGCGAGCTCGACGAACGCGTGGCCCAGTTCGAGGCGAAGGGGCAATTGCTCGAGGCGCAGCGCATTCGCATGCGCTGCAATTACGACCTCGAGATGCTGCAGGAAATGGGTTTTTGCAGCGGCATCGAAAACTACTCGATGCACCTGGCCGGCCGCCACCCGGGGGAGCGCCCTTGCTGCCTCATCGATTTTTTCCCGAAGGACTTCCTGCTCTTCATCGACGAAAGCCATGCCACCGTGCCGCAGATCGGCGGCATGTACAATGGCGACCGCGCCCGCAAACAGGTGCTCGTCGATTTCGGTTTCCGCCTGCCTTCGGCGCTCGACAACCGCCCGCAGAGTTTCGCCGAGTTCCTCCAGATTACCGGGCAGACCCTGTACGTGTCGGCCACACCCAGCGAGTACGAGCTGAAGCAGTCCGCGGTCGTCGCCGAGCAACTGATCCGCCCGACGGGTCTGCTGGATCCGGAGATCGCACTGCGCCCGACCAAAGGGCAGGTGGAAGATCTGATGGGCGAGATTCGCCGCGCCGTGGCGGCGGGAGAGCGGGTGCTGGTGACCACGCTCACGAAACGATTGTCCGAGGATCTGACGAGCTATCTGCGCGAGGCCAAAATGCGCGTGGAGTACCTGCATTCCGACATCGATGCGATCGAGCGCGTGGAAATCCTCCGCAATCTGCGCCTCGGCAATTTCGACGTGCTCGTGGGCATCAACCTGCTGCGCGAGGGGCTCGACCTGCCCGAGGTGGCGCTGGTGGCGATCCTCGATGCCGACAAGGAGGGTTTCCTGCGCAGCCATACGAGCCTCATCCAGACCGCCGGCCGCGCCGCGCGCCACGAGAAGGGCCGGGTGATTTTCTATGCCGAACGGATCACCGACTCGATCAAGCGCACGATCGAAGTGACCAATTACCGCCGCGAAAAACAGATCGCCCACAACCGGGCGCATGGCATCACGCCGCGCGGCGTGCAACGGGCGGCGCAGGCGAGCCTGCATGTCTACGACGGCAGCGGGCGCGACGGGGAGAGCGGCCTGGTCGTGGCGGAAACCGGGGGCGACGACGTCGCCACGGTGATTGCCGAGCTGGAGAATGAAATGACCGAGGCCGCAGCCAAATTGGAATTCGAGCGGGCGGCTCTGCTGCGCGACCAGATCGACGCGTTGCGTTCGGGCGATTTCAATAAGTTATCCCGCGCCGCGCAGCCCCACGGGCGGCAACGCCAGGGCGCCGCCGGCCACCGCAGCCGGCCGGCGCGCTCCTGAGTGGTGGAGCATCTGCCGCCCGGTCTTCTGAGTTGATTCGCTATGGGTCCGATAATACTCTGAAGTTGGCTTCGGCTTGGCTGTAGCCGGCCTCGGTGAGGCCGGGCCGGGGTCACCGACCCCGGCTACAACAGGACAGGTTTGCTCAAATGCCCCGGGGTTTGCTCCGAGGGATGTTTACTTCGGTAGCTGCCCCGGGCTCCGCCGCGTAACCGCGACGGCTGCGATCGGAAAGTAGCCGCGCCGCGTACGGCGCGGGAGACGCTCGGCAAACCACGTGCGACCACCGTTCAGTTTGAACCGCCTCAGCCGCCGAGGGAATCTGCCTCGACAGGCTCCTTAAAAAGCGCTCCGCGCTGCGAAAACCGGATTTCTGCTTCGACTTACCGCCGCCTCGCGGCGGTTTAAGGAGTTTGTCGGTCGGGGCGGATTGCCTCGCGACGGAATCTCGAGCTCTTTCCGAGTTTTTATCCTAACCCCGACAAACTCCTAGCCGCCGATCCGGGCGGGGCTGACGGTGAATTGCGGCGGCAGATTGACCGGCACGAGCTGCACCGGCTGCAGATTCTGGCTGGGTGGAGAAGCGGAATTTTCGTCGAAAACCGAGCTGGTGCCGGTCGAGGCGGAATCGTCGGCCGACTTCGTTTTGGCGGCCCCGGCGGGGGCGTTGCCGGTGAGGGCAGGGCCGGAAGTGCCGGTGGTCACCGGCGCGAAATAGACCGTTTTACGGGCCAGGTTGGTGTCCAGGGACAAGGCGGACAACCGGGCGAGTTGGACCGTCGGAATGAGCTGGACCTGCATGGGCTCGGGCTGGCCGGAAAGTTGATTGCGCATGATCACTTGTTGGCCCTGCTGCAAACGGACGCCGCCACCGAGGGTTTCGGAGCGGGCGGTGGCATCGCCGGAAAGCATCGAGACGATGGTTTCGCCCGCCCGCACCTCGATCACGGCCTGCACATCGCGAATTGCGATCTGGCCCTGCGCCGTGAAACACAGGCAGGAACTGCCCGCGGCCAGATTCGGAGTGGTGACACTCACGGTGCCGCGATCGATGAAGATCTGCATTTGCGAGGCCGATGGTTCCTCGTCGAGATCGGTGACATTGGGTTTCAACGGCTGCTGGGAAAATTTGAGGACGTGCAACCGGGTGTCCCCGGAGCAGGTCACGCTCGTGCTGTTGGAGAACACGAGGGTGACACTGGAATTCGGGCTCGTGACGATCTCGTTGCCTTCCGCCGCGTACACGGCTTTGGGCGCGAGCGGATAGATCGGTCCATCCTTGATGTAGATTTCGGCGGAACCATGCACCTCCGCCACGTAGAATTTCCCCGTTGGCTTGCCGGGCGGAGGACTCGCGGCGGCAACGACAAAGGTCCCGGCGGCTGCCAGAAGCAGCGCATGACGGAAGAGCTGGCGAATTTCTGCGGGCATGAGGCGGAGAAGGGCGACTTGAGCCGGGTCGCCTGTCCCGGGATGCGGGCGCGCATCCTGAAAGCAAGTGACGCGGAAGAGCGCGTTGGTGTGGCGGAAGAACTGGCTGGAACATAAGAGAAACGACTATGCAATATAAGACAAGCGACTGGACCATTTATCCCGCAGGTGACCGCGCACCTACAAAAGCGACCACTCGCCAGGTCTATACGTACATGGGATCGCTCCGGTGAGAGCAATTTTCGCGCAGTCACTTTTGGCTTTTGGCCTCTGGTCCGGGACGTGGCCGCGGGCGCCAGCGAGTGGACGAATCACCACTCGCTGGCACTCGCGACTACGGGAAAGCCCAAAACCTCACGGGCGTTGGTATCGCGCGCAGTCCAGTAAACATCGGGCGCCGGGCACGACGAGCGCGAGCCAGCGGATCACCAACGACTCCTGCCGGACGCATCTGCCGCCTATTTCGTCGGGCGGCTGAATTGCAGAGTCAGTTCAGCCTGATTGAGGCCGATGGTCACGCTGTGACTGCTGATTTGGCGGACAAGCAGATCCACCGGCCTGCCTTGCAGGCGCAGGCTGAGGATGTCGCCTTCCTTGTAAGTTGCCTGGTTGATGATCGCGAGCATGCGATCGCCGATTTGGACCGCACCGTTCAACTTCAGGGTTGCGACCGCTTGCTTGAGCAGCGTCTCGTCGGGGCCAAGAGGCGCGGTATCGGGTGCCGTCGGCTCACCGCTGGTGGTGACGCTTTCGGTTTCGGTCGCCGCGGCGGCTGGCTGGTCCGAAGCGAGGCGGAAAGGATTCGCGCTGGGATCGGGTGCGGGCGGTGGAGCATTGCGGAGCCGGAAAAGAGCCTCGATCCGAGTCCGGGTCAGCTTCCATCGCGGTGCGTTGGCCGGAGGCGCCGCTGGCAACAGCGGCCCGGCCAGAACGCTCAAGAGCAGGAGTGAAATGGACCGGGCTTTCATCTTTTTCCGAGTAGTCCGACGTCCAGCTCAAGCACCACCACGGGCCCCCCGGTTTCGCGGCGACGGAAACTGAAAGAATTTATGACCGCCAGGCGCGGACCGGATTCGAGGCCCCCGAGAAAGCCGGCGACCTGTTCGTAGGTGCCCGTGAGTCTGAGCTTGTAGGGGATCAGCCGATAGGGCGATTTGCTCTCGACCGGAGTCGAGCTCAGCTGCCGCAAGTCGGAAAGCCGGGCCTTGGTCTGCTCCTCGAACTTGTAGAAATACCAGAGGTTTTCGGCGAGGTTGGTTTCGACCACGAGGTTTTCCTCGATGCGGCGGGCCGCCTCCCGGACATAAGCGAGTTCGCGGCGAATTTCCGGCCCGGTCACCAGGGTGGACAGCATGGCATCGCCCGCTCGGGCGCGCTCACCGTATTTGATTTCGAGGCCCGCCAGCCACTGCCACAGAAATCCGATGGCCACTGCCAGCACGAGGCTCACGCCGGCGCACATGGCGCAAAAAGTATGCCGTCGCAACAGGTGGCCGAGCTGGTCGAGGGAGGGACGGTTCATGGCGTGCCCGGTCGAAAGACGAAGGAGATTTCGAAACTCAGCGGATCGTTGTTCTCCCGGCGTTCGAGGCTGGTGAGAACGATCTGGGAAAATTTCGGGCCAATCTGCCGGTTTTTGCGCAAATCCTCGATATATTTGCCGAGCGAACGGCTGGCCCGCTCCGACGAGGTTTCGCTCAGACTGCCGCGCATGACGAGACTGCCGCCATTCGTCTCGATGATGTCGATGGTCATTCGTTCGGGCCGGGTGCCGCCGATCTGCGCAATGAACTCCGAGACCACCAGCGGACTGTTGACCAGCGTGTAAGCGGCATCGATTTTGGCGGCTTCGAGACCGTATTCGCGCTGCAGGCGCTGGATTTCGCGCACCTCGGCCTGGTTGTCGGCCAACCGCCGTTCCCAATCGCCGATGTGGTCCCGCTGACTGAGGCCGGAGTAGAGGAGCCAGCCGGCGATCAAGCAGAGGATGAGCGTGACCGATCCGAACAGCGCTTTGGCGAGAAACCGACGACCGACGATGCTGTCTTCCGGCAGCTCCGCCACGATCCGGCAGTCGACATGCCATTGCGGGCGCGGCAGGAACGGGTTGCGACTTTCAGTCATGGGGGTGGGTCGAACCGGGCCACCAAGCTGAGCGTGGGCAGCCAGGCCGGACTGAGGGGGATGCCGCCATTTTCCGCCTGCAAACCGACCGTGGGCAGCCAGACGTTGAGATCGGGTGCGAGCAGTTGGAGATCGACCGCCGCGCCCAGCATCTGGCCGAGCCAGGCCAGGCGGAGGGGCAGGGCGGCGCAATACAGGGCGTCCAGGCGGTGACCGGTCTGCAATTCGAAGTGATCGACCGCCGGCTTGAGATGACGCGAGAGGACGCGGACGAGCCGGCGGCCGTGGGCGAGCAGACGCTCCGACGGTTCCTCGAGTTCGAGGCGGGCGGTGGCGACGTCGGGCACGGTGAGTTCCTTCATGGCCGTTTCTTCGATGGACAAAAGCCCGTGCGGCAGCGGGGCCAGAATATGCACGCCATCCTTGGCGAGAACATAGACGCGGGTCTGGGTGTATTCGATCTCACATACCACGAGGGCTTGCGTGCTGGCCGTGTGGGCCAGGAAACAGTGCAGACCGCCCAGCAGGGCGAGCGTGCCGATCTCCAGGCGGCGCGGGCGCACGTGGTGTCGGAGCAAACGCGTCTGCTGTTCGCGGATCGCCGACCGCGGAACCCCCAGCAGCAGGCCGGGACGAGGGGCGCCGTCGGGCGAAAACGTGGCGCCATCGAGCGGATTCAGAACCGTGGCAAACCAATCCTTCGCCGAAGACACCCGGGCGCGTTCGGCGATCAGGCGGGGGAGGTGATCGGGGTCCGCCAGCAGGCGGGGCACGATGTTTTCGCGACTGAAGACCCGTTCGCGGGGCTGGAAGCCGCAAATGCCCGGCAGATATCCACTGCCGCCGCGGTCGGGGAATTGGATCTGCAGCCAACGTTCCAACGCCTCCTCGTCCGCGGGGTGCAACTCGACGAAGGAATCGACGACGAGCGGATTCTCCTCCCAACGCCCCCAGCGGGCGAGTTGGAGGAAATTGTCGGTGTGGTTGCAGAGGACACCGGTGCGCGTTTGACGATGAAACATGGCTGCGGGGGGCGGGCCCGGAATCTCAGCACAGCTGGCGCGGACAATCCACCGAATTACGCGCCGGCGGCGAAGGATCTGCGTCAGGCCAAAATGAACACCCGCGGCACCCGCAATGCCCGGTATCCGCCGGCAAGGCGCCCGACCCGTTGCGGCAACAGACGGTCGAGCCGGTCTTCGATACCAGCACCGGTTGATCCCCTGCAAAATGGCGGAGCCATTTTGTTTAGCAGCGAGGAGGACGAAGTCCGACACGCTGCTAGTTGGTCACTTCGTGCCAGTCGGAAATCATCGTGGGTGTCTGCAGGCCGGGGAAAACCGTGTTGCGGAGATCGACATCGTAGTGCACGGCCGGAGCCGTCCCCGAGAAGGTGATGTTTTTTGCCACCACTGCGCCGTAGACGACGGTATTGTTTTTCAGGGTGAGACTGCCGCCGGGGGCATAGATCACGCCGTAAAACGGCAGGGCGGGGGCAAAATCGAAGTTGAGATCGACGGTGGAGGAACCAAACAGGGCCACGCGTTTGGGGAGCTTCGTATCGTTGCGAATGCCATTGCCGGTGAGCAGCAGATCGCCGGAGAAGTAGACCGCCAGCGATCCGTTGGTCGTGACGATGATGGACGACGTGTCCTCGATGTTGAAGTAGCCGGAAACCACCAGGATCACCGGCCCGTCGACCGTGAGGGTCGTGCCATTGTAGATCCGGGTATTGGTGCCGTAGTAGATCCGGGGAGTCGTGTCGCTGGGCGAACCCACGGTCGCGGTTCCCGACGGCAGCAACGAACCGGCGCCGGTGGGAGTCGCGATGTCAAAAACGCATTGATAGGGAGCGCTGCTCACGCGGGAGGGGTCGATCTTGACGCCGGATGCCGTATTCGGCCCGGTCACCATGCCGGAGCTGCCGGAGGTGAGCGTCCCGGTGTTGGTGGCCACGTAACCTTTGACTTGAGCGTTGGTCAACGTGACTGCGTTGCCGGCGACGACCGCCGAAAAACCGGGAGTTTGGGTCGGGTAGTCGCCCCGCGAGGAATCGTAGCTGTCGACCGTGCCGCCGGAGTTGAATTTCACCACGCCGTCGGTGGCAGAGCTGGTGCCGACCGCCGCGAGGGCGTTCGTGAAAAAGGCGGCGGATTTGGGTTTGGTGCTCACGCTCCGTGTCAGCGTCGTGCCGTCGGATAGGTGCACCACGCCATCGCTATAGATCGTGCGGGTGCCGCTGCTGTTGTCGAAATCGGTGATGGAGATGTCGACCTCGCCGGTGGCGCCATTTTCGAAGCTGAAGCCGGAGAGGGTGGTTCGCGCGGTGTCGGAAGCGACCGACCAGCCGCTCCAATCGTTTTTGTTCAACGACCAAAGCGCCTGTTCCAGGCCGATCTCGGCGAGCTCGATGCTGCGGGTGTAGTGCATGGCCCGGCTGCTCATCTGGAGCGATTGGTAGCACACCATGATGTAGCTGCCCAGCGCCAGGCTCAGCACGGCGGCGAAACACAAGGCCGCCAACAGCGCCGAACCGCGCTGCCGGGCTGATCTCCACCACAGGGACGGCCGGTTCATTGCAGGATCGGGGTGTTGCGCAGCACCAGTCGCGGTGACACGATGGCGTAGCGGGCCTGCGTGCCGTTGGCGGAGCTGCCGGCTGCGGAGGTGTAGCTCAGCTCGACCTGTTTGATGCTGAGCGGGGACGTGCTGGCCGTGCCCGCCCGGTTGTAATAATTAAAATCCAAGGTGATGACGCCGGTGAGGAGGGTGGTGCTGCCGGCGGCGTCGGTGCGAGTCAGGGTGCCATTGTTGTAGTTGTAGACGACGTTGGTCGTGCTCGCACCGGTCGGCACAGTGAGGGTCAGCTGCGTGTCGGAAGCGGTCGTGACCCGCATCGCCATGCCAACATCCTTGGCCAGCGTGTTCAGAATCCGCCGGCATTGGCCCTCCTGTTGCTGGAGATTGACGAGCCGGGTGAGGTTGCGTCCGATGAAAACATAGGCGGAGAGAATGGCGGCAAAAACGACGGCCGAGAGACTCATGGCGATCATGAGCTCAACGAGCGTGAAGCCGCGCGAGGCGGCGCGGTTCGTTTTACGACCTTTGATAGGCGACATAGAGTCCGTTTTTGCCGACGTAGGTCGAGCTGCTCCGGCTGTAGGAGCGGCCGGTATTGCCCTTCCAGGTGACGGTGTAAGTGATCTTCTTCAAGTCGGTCCGCTCATCCGCCACCACCCGGGTACACAAGAAGCCCTGACTGATGCCCTGAAAATCGGTGTTGCTGAGATCGTAGCTTGACGTGGCCGGCAGCTGTTGGACATCCGTCCAACTGCTGAGGCGCACCCGGTCGATTTCGCCATGAATGATCTGGATCGCGACCGTTTGCCTGCGCGAAAGGTCCAGCATCTCCGATCCGATCTTGATCGCGTCGATCATGCCGACCACGCCGACCAGCATGACGACAGCAGCCAGCAGCACCTCCACCAAAGTAAAGGCACCGTTCGCCCCGAGGATCGAACGCTTGGGATTCACAAATGGGATACCTGAAGCTGCTGCTAACTACGAACCGATCACCAGGCGAAGGTTGGTGAGCTAGATATAAGGATTTAACCCTAGGTAGATTTAAAGCAGCGTGGAGCGATTCGGGTCAATCGAATTCTGCAAAATCACTGCATTAGCCGGCTTACTCCCCGCAGCTATTCAAAGAGTCGAACCGAATCTAGATTGCGGCGTTTCCGCGAATCGTAGCGCTTGGTAAATGCTTCAACTGCCATGCGCTTGCAGATGAGACGAAAATAGGTATTTAACCCTAACCCGTTTGCTGAGAGGAAAAGCGCGCGGCTTGAATGCGCAAAATCCGCGCAGCGCAGATTGAGTATTTCTTTCGATTTCCGCCGCAGCGCGGCGG